>Ga0265338_10005533_pt1 | contig 16458 bp, 13 predicted proteins | sample 42126metaG_FD_193579 | JGI IMG/M metagenome (GOLD analysis project Ga0265338, IMG submission 193579) | Rhizosphere microbial communities from Carex aquatilis grown in University of Washington, Seatle, WA, United States - 4-21-26 metaG | ecosystem: Host-associated > Plants > Roots > Rhizosphere... | reverse complement strand
TATGGGGTTGCATGGTTTTTGGCGACCGGAGTAATGGTTCACTTAACCAAATCCACACTTTTTCATCGTGAACCAGGTGTTCGAAAATCACGTTGAAGCCTTGTAAAGACGTTCAATCCCGTCTTAAATAGGCCCGCTTTTACTCCAACCCGGGGAACCCCATGAACATCCTCCTGATCGGCGACATCTGCGGCAAGCCCGGACGCCACGCCGTCCATCAAGTCCTCAAGAAGATCAGGACGGACTATTCCATCGATTTCATCGTGGCCAACGGCGAGAACATGGCAGGAGTCGTGGGGATCCAACCCGACCAGTTCCGCTTCCTGATCGACCAGGGGGTGGACGTCGTCACCACAGGAAACCACATTTGGGCCAAGAAGGAAGTCCACGAGATCATCGGCAAGGACTCCCGCCTGCTCAGGCCCCACAACTACCCTTCCGAGAACCCAGGTTCCGGCGTGGGGGTTTTCGACTGCAAGGGAACCCCGGTGGCCGTCATGAACCTTATGGGACGGGTGGGGATGAACTTCCCCCTGGATTGCCCTTTTAAGGCAGGGGAAAGGGCCCTGGCGGAGATCGGGGGGCGGGCCAAGGTCATCCTGGTGGATATGCACGCGGAGGCCACCAGCGAGAAGCGGGCCATGGGCTGGTACCTGGACGGGCGCGTTTCTTCCGTGACCGGCACCCATACCCACGTCATGACCGCCGACGAGGAGATCCTACCGGGCGGCACGGCCTACTTGACCGACATCGGCATGACGGGCTGCATCGCCTCGGTCATCGGGGTCAAGAAGGAGATCGCCATCAAACGGTTCCTCACCAGCGCCCCGGCGCGTTTCGAAGGGGCCGAGGACCTTCCCTACTGGTTCCAGGGGGTGGTGGTGTCGGTGGAACCCTTGACCGGCAAGGCCACAAAGATTGAACGGATCCGGCAAACAGTTAATTGACCTAACGGCTGAACACCAGAAAATATAATAAAAACGCCAAGCACAATCCCGCCAGATAAACGACAATGAACATCGGGGAATTGCGACTTTCACCATCCATCCCGTCGGATAGATGAGTTAACGGTTGTACAAGTGAATCACCCAATAACTCTTCCGCTTGACGACAATCGTCTGGATGAACGGAAACACAAAATGTATTGAGTGTTCTTCTGCCCGGATTAATTAGTCCGGGTTCCTCAAACTTAACGCAACGTAGCCCCTCGGCGTTTATTCGGCCCAGTATTAAATCAGCCTCGAATTCGACGCCCTTATAAACGGTTATATAACTCTGGAAATCCAATTCGTTTGGACTGGATGCATCCAAGGAAAACCCCGCGCTCTCTTTATAATCGGCTTAATTTATCAATGGCTGAATCCGCTTCGGAATATGGCACCGCCACCTTCACCACGCCGAAATGGCCAGGCGAAACAGCGGTCATGGGAAGGAGGTTTGAGATGTTGTCGTCCCAGAGCTGGGGGTGGAGTCCTTCGGACTCCAGCTTCCCCCTCACCACCGAAGCTTCGAAGGACGACCCCTCGAAGACAATCTCAAAGCCGTCCTGGGGCACGCCTATTCGCTCGGCGTCGCGGCGGGTTTGGGAGCCACGCGATGATGGACCGGCGCCCGATGGTGGACCGGCGCCGTTGAGATGCCCAGGGAGACAAGGCCCTTCTTGGCCGTTTCGGTGGCAGGGTCGATCTTCAGGGCCGCCCGGTAGTAATACTCAGCCTTCTGGAGATGGTCAGGCAGTCGTCCGAAGCGTTGGTATACGACCCCCATCATGGCGTTCGCCTCGGCGTAGTACCAGTAAGGGGTGCTGGGGTCGTTGATGGTCAGGGACTTCTTGAAGTATTTGGCGGCCTTCGCGAATTCTTTTAGGCGGTAGGCGGTGATCCCGACTTCATAGCACTCCCGCATGGTCTTGAAGGTCTCCTCGGTCGGCAAAGGGTTCTTGGAGAACTCGTTCGAGGTCGCGGTGGGGGTCACCGTGGCGGTTGGCACCTCGGGCGGCATGCCCTGGGTTGTGGTGGCCGTCGGAGTCGCGGTAACGGTCGTTGTCGCCGTGGGACTGCCCACAGTTACGGTTGTAGTGGCGGAAGGACTCGGGGCTTGGGTAGGTTTCTTGGTCGGCTGGGGTTCGGGCTCGCCGAATTCCATCGCAATCCCCCACCTGACTTCAACGTATTGCATATTGTAGGGCCTGGGGAGCATCCAATGCTGGTGGACGCCCAAGTCGAAGGAAAATCCAGGCACGACCCCCAGGCGGGTGCCCAACCCGATGGAGGCTCGGGTGGTCCCACGCCAATGGTCGCCCGTCTTGGGAAGGTCGTTCACGCCGAGAGTTGCCAGGAAATAGGGGATGTTGTCGCCCGAGCGGCCAGGCATATGGAGGCGACCCGCCAGGAACATATCGGCCGCCCTCATACTGCCCCGGCCCGGCCGGTAAAAGTGGTCATATTCATAACCAACTCCGAGACCCAGAAAGGGGTTCGCCTGAAATTCCGGCATGGCGAAGATCGCCCATCCGTCGCTGAGGACATCGGCCACCGCCTCAGGCTTCATGGGGGATATGTAGATGCCTTGGAGGGTGAAGGCAATGGGCTTTTTGGGGAGGGCGGAGACCGTCTTAGGGAATGAAACCGCCCCCAAGACCAGCAGGCATCCCAGCAACACTCGCATGGATTTCTTCATCAATCCCTCCCGTCTTGGACTTCCTTCAAATGCAACTTCGCCGATTGGGTGGTCGGGTCGATCTTCAACGCGGCCTGGTAATAATCACGCGCCAAGGCGGTATGGCCCGGCACCATAAAATAGAATTGGTAGATCACGCCAAGCATGGCGTTCGATTCGGCGTAATAGTATTTGGGTGTGTAGGGGTCGTGGTAATCCAAGGATTGCTTCAGGAAACGGATCGACTTCTCGTAATCCTTGGATCGGTAAGCCTTCATCCCGGCCGCGTAGAGGTCCTTCATCTTCAGCTGTCCCTTCACGACATCGGGGGTGGGGACCAAGACAGGGGTCGGTGAAGGGGACGTAACAGGTGTGGCGAAATCCGACGCGATGGGGGTCCCGGTCGGGGTGGGCGTCACCGTCAGATTGGGAACTGATGAAACCGTGGGCTCCTCGGTCGCCTGATCGGCGGTGGGGTCGGGAACCGCGGTCTGGGTTGGGGCGACCGTCGCCTTTTCAGTCGCTGGATGGGTCGGGGTCTTGGAGACGGTAGAGGCGTTGGGGATCGTCGATTTTGGGGTAGGCAATACGTTGATTTCCATGAAATCCGCGCCCCACCCGGGAACGGACAACAGGAAAAACCCCGCTAGGAGAGTCCCGGAAATCGTAGGTAAGAGGGGTCGTCCCATGCACCATCCTGGAAATCGAATCGCCCCAAGGGTGGGGTTACGACGCTGTTAAGATTATAACAGACCCTTAGGCCTTCGACTCCAACAGGCTTTCCGTGAAGGCCTTCAGGATCCGCTTCAGGTGTTCCTTCTTCAGCGCCGTGTTCAGGAACCAGGCCTCAAATTGGGACGGTGGGAGGTACACGCCCCGTTTGGCCATGGCCCAGAAGAACCGGGAGAAGCGGTCGCGGTCGCTCTTCTTGGCGTCCTTGTAGTTCCGGACGGGCCCCTTTTGGAAGAAAAGCGTCGCCATGCTCCCCACCCTTTGGAGGACTGCATCGGTTTGGGTGGCGGTCAGGGCCCTGCGTATCCCCACCTCCAGGAAAGCGCCTGTTTCTTCGAGTCCTTGATGGGCGTTCGTCCGGCGGAGGATCTTCAAGGTCGCCAAACCAGCCGCCATGGCCACGGGGTTGCCCGATAGGGTGCCAGCCTGGTAGACCGGTCCCTCGGGGGAAACCAGCGACATCAGGTCCAACCGGCCCCCATAGGCCGCGGCCGGGAACCCGCCGCCGATCACCTTGCCCAGCGTGGTGAGGTCGGCCGGGACCTGATAAAGCTCTTGGGCGCCGCCCATCGCCACCCGGAATCCGCACATGACCTCGTCGAAAATCAGGAGCGCGCCGTTCTGCTTCGTGATGTCCCGGAGGCCTTCCAGGAACCCCGGAACCGGCGGGACGACCCCCATGTTCCCCGCCACGGGTTCCACGATGACCGCCGCAATATCCTTGAATTGAGCGAAGGCCAAACGGACGGCTTCCAAATCATTGTAAGGAACGCTGAGGGTCAGGGAGGCGATCTCCTCAGGCACCCCCGGGGAGTCCGGCAGTCCGAGGGTGGCGGGACCGCTGCCCGCGGCCACCAAGAGGCTGTCGCCGTGGCCGTGGTAACAGCCGTCGAACTTAAGGATCCGCTTGCGTTTCGTGGCGGCGCGGGCCAGGCGGATGGCGCTGAAGGTCGCCTCGGTCCCGGAGGATACGAATCGGACCTTCTCCATGGTGGGATAAGCCTTTTTCACCTCCACGGCCAAATCCACCTCCAGCGGGTTGGGTGCCCCGAAGGTGAATCCCTTGCGGAGGGTCCGGCGGACTTTGTTCGCCACCTCGGTCTGGACGTGGCCCAGGATCAACGGACCCCAGGACCCGACGAGGTCGAGATACCGGTTTCCGTCCACGTCGATCAGGTAGGGCCCCTTCCCCCTCGAGAAGACGATGGGGTTGCCGCCCACGCCCCGGAAGGCCCGGACCGGGCTATTGACCCCACCCACCAGGTGCTTCTTGGCCTCGGCGAAAAGCCGTTCGGATTGCTTCAGCGAGAAGGGTTTCGGTCCGCGTGCCATTTTGTCCCCGATTAATGCTTTAGGTTGATTCGTTGTTTTGGCCAACCGCTATACGCCAACCGCCATCCGTGTTTTTACTTGAACCACTTCGCCGCTTGGACCGCCCAATAGGTCAGGATCCGGTCGGCGCCCGCCCGCTTGATGGCGGTCAGGGCTTCCGCCTGGGCCCGGTCTCCGTCGAGCCATCCCTTTTGGCGGGCGGCCTCGATCATGGCGTACTCGCCCGAGACGTGGTAGGCCCAGACCGGCACCTTGAACCGCTCCTTGGCCCGGGTGATCACGTCGAGTGCCGTCAAGGCGGGCTTCACCATCACCAGGTCCGCGCCTTCGGCGAGGTCCTGCTCGATCTCCCTGATCGCTTCCCTCGGGTTGGCCGCGTCCATCTGGTAGCTCTTGCGGTCCCCAAAGGCCGGAGTGGAGTCGACGGCCTCCCGGAACGGGCCATAAAACGCCGAGGCGAACTTCGCGGAATAAGCCAGGATCGGCAGGTCCTGGAAACCGTGGGTATCCAACGCCCTGCGGATCGCCCCCACCCGCCCGTCCATCATGTCCGATGGGGCCACCAGATCGACCCCCGCTTCCGCGTGGGACAGGGCGATCTTCTCGAGGAGCGCGAGGGTGGGGTCGTTCTGGACCTCCTGGCCCTTCAGGATGCCGCAATGGCCGTGGCTGGTGTATTCGCAGGCGCAGACGTCGGTGAGGACCACCAATTCGGGGATTTCCTTCTTGAGGCGGCGCACCGCCTGTTGGACCACGCCGTTTTTGGCATAACCCGACTTGGCCAGGGGATCCTTATGCTTGGGGATACCGAAGAGGATGACGCCGGGGACACCAGCCCGCTTTGCGATTTCGGCCTCCCGCACGAGGCTGGCCATGGAATGGCGTCGCACCCCCGGCATGGACCCAATGGCGACGGGGGCGGTCCGTCCTTCCTCGATGAAGAGGGGCAGGATGAAATCCGAGGGGTGGAGTCGGGTCTCTCGGACCAAGTCGCGCAATTGAGGGGTTCGGCGAAGTCGCCTCAGTCGGGTCACAGGAAATGCCATGGAATCCCTCTTTCGTTCGGCCATTCACCCGGACTCAAGTCCAAGTTTCGTGAGGACATTATAAAACCAACCCCGTCAATCCCAACGACGGGTTTCAATCGGGACCTATTAATTACGATTTTTTCCGCTTTTGGGCCCAGGCCACCAGGGAATCCACCAGGGCCGGGAAGGTGTATTTCTTGGGTTCCACCGCCACCCGACCCCCTTGGGCCCGAACTGCCTTGGAGGTCACAGGTCCGATCGAGGCCACGACCAGGTCCGACAACCATTTCTTGCGTTGCGCGGGGTTGAAGAAGCCGTAGAAGTTCTTCACCGCCAAGGAGGAACCGAACAGGACCGCGTCGGCCCCGCCCTCTTGGGCAAAGAGGCGACGGGCCGCCTGCCGGGAATCCTTTGGGATCCCGGTGGAATAAAGATCCCAGAGTTCCACTTTCGCGCCCATTTTTTTCAGCGCTTGGGGTAGGACGTCACGGGCTTCCTGGGCGCGGGCCAAGAGCACCTTTTTGCCTCGAAGGTCGGTCCGGGAGAAAGAGCGGACCAAGCCCTCCTGACTGAAGTTCTTGGGGACCAAGTCGGCCCGGATCCCAAAAACGCCCAGGACCCCCGCGGTGGCTTCCCCCACACAGGCGAAACGGGTGTTCGCAAGTCGGCGCGCGTCCAGGCCGGATTCCGTCATTCGCAATTTGAACCAAGTCGCGCCCCGGGCGCTGGACAGTACCACCCAATCGTAGGAGGCCGGGTCCTTCAGGAAGGTTTCCCCCCCGAGTCGGCTGTACTGAAGCTCGATCGCGGGCAGTCCGATCACTTCGGCTCCGGCGTCCTCCAGCAAGGGGGTGACATCATGCTCGGGCTGTTCCCGTGTCACCAGGATTCGGAGGCCCGTGAGGGGCTTCTTTTCCCACCAACGGAGTGTCTTCCTCAGATCCACCACATCCCCCACCACCAAGACGGCCGGGGGCTGGACCCCTTCCCGCCGGACGATCACCGCAAGGGTCGCGAGGGTGCCTGAGTAGACGCGCTGCCGGGCGGTCGTTCCCTTTTCAATGAGTGCCGCTGGGGTGGCGGGGGCCATGCCTGCTCGGATCAGGCGGGCGCAGACCAGCTCCAGGGTTTTCAGTCCCATCAGGAACACCAGGGTTCCTTGGGTCTTGGCGAGGTGGCTCCAGTCGATGCGGGACCCGGGTTTCAACGGGTCCTCATGGCCGGTCACTACGGTGAAGGAGGAGTTGTGGCCGCGATGGGTTACGGGTATTCCGGCGTAGGCCGGCACCGCGATGGCTGAGGTGACGCCCGGCACCACTTCGTAGGGGATCTTGGCCTTAAGCAAAGCCTCAGCCTCCTCCCCGCCGCGCCCAAACACGAAAGGGTCCCCGCCCTTGAGCCGCACGACCGTCAAGCCCTTCCGGGCCTCCCGTACCAGCGCCTGCTCGATCCTTCTTTGGCCCGTCGGGCCGGTCCATTGGGCCCGGGAAACCAGCCGCGCGCCCGGCCGCGCCAACCGGAGGAGGGGTTTGCCGACCAGGGCGTCGTAGACCACCACGTCGGCCCGTGCCAGGACCTGTTCACCTCGGCGGGTCAACAAACCAGGATCCCCGGGACCCGCGCCCACCAGGTAGACACGACCCGGCTTCACGACCGGTCCTTCCGGACGGTCCGCAGGATGTCATCGGCTCCGTGGGAAAGGCACCAGTCGGCCAAATCCTCGCCCATTCGGACCGCTTGGGACAGTTCGCCCTCGACGGACCGCCTTACCGCCTCACTGCCGTCCATGGAGGCCACCACGCCCCAGAGGGTCATTCGGTCGCCCTCGCGTTTCGCGTAGGCCCCCACCGGGACCGAACAACCGCCCCGGAGAGCCCGGAGGAAGGAGCGTTCGGCCTCTACACAGGCGCGGGTGTCCGGGTCGTTGAGGGCCGAGAGGATTTTCAGGGTCTCCGGATCGCGGGATCGGGCGGTCAACCCGAGGGCGCCTTGCGCCGGCGAGGGGAGGAACTCCGGGGGATCGAGGTAGCCGGTCGCCTCGGAGCCCCGGCCCAATCGCTTGAGGCCCGCCGTGGCCACCAGGATGGCGTCGTAATGGCCCTCCCGGAGCTTGCGGAGGCGGGTATCGAGGTTTCCCCGGAGAGGCGCCACGGTGACGTCGGGCCGGGAATTGCGGAGGAGCGCCGTGCGGCGTGGCGAACTGGTCCCGATGCGGGAGCCGTTGGGTAGGTCCCGGAAGGAACCGCCGTTGGCAGCCACCACGGCGTCGCGAACATCCTCGCGGACCAGGACGGCCGCCAAGGCAATCCCCGGCGTCAAGGTCGTGGGGACGTCCTTGAGGCTGTGGATGCAGGCCTCGATCTTCCCCGACAACAAGGCTTCGTCGAGTTCCTTCGTGAACAGGCCTTGGACGTCCTGGGGCCCGGGGGGTGCCTCGGGAGCGTCAATGGAGAACCGGTCGCCGGAGGTCTTGTAGATCTCGAGGACCGCGCCCCGGTCGGGGACCAACGCCGCCACTTGGGCGCGTACCACCTCAGCCTGGGCCAGGGCCAGGGCGCTGCCGCGGGTGCCGATGCGGATCGGACCGCTCATGACGCGGACCCCGGCGGGGGGTTCAGGCCGAATAGCTCCCTGAGCACCTTGGCGTAAAGAAAACGGTCCGACTCGTCCTCCAGGCCTTTCAACCGCACCGTAGGCTCGTGGAGCATTTTGGCGGCCATGGATCGGGTCAGGCGTTCCAACCTTTCCAGGTCCTTGGGGGCCAGGTCCGGGTTTTTCTTCAGGAATTCCTCCCATTCATGGGATCGGAGGGACTCGATCCTTTCCCGCAGCCCCGTGATGGTGGGCACCAGGGCCAGGTTATTCAGCCAGGCCAGGAGTTCCCGCATCTCCTGGTCCAGGACGGTCTCGGCCTGGGAAAGCGCCTTGGACCGGGCGTCCCGGTTGGCCTGGGCCACCTGGGACAGGTCGTCGATGTTGAAGAGGTAAACCGAGTCCACCCGACCGGCCTCGGGCTCGATGTTTCGCGGGACTCCGATGTCGATGAGGAACAGGGGCTTTCCCCGCCGCTTGGCCATGGCGGATCGGACCACCTCGGACGTGAGGGTGGGTTGATCCCCGCCCACGGAAGAAATGACGATATCAGCCTCATGGAGCCGCTCCAGGCCCTCCGCGAGGCTCATGGCTTGGCCTCCCAGGTTCTGGGCCAGGAGGCGGGCCTTCTCGACCGTCCGGTTGGCGACCCAAAACTTCCCCACACCAGCCGCCACCAGGTGCTTGGCGGTGTTCTCGCTCATTTCCCCGGCGCCCAAAACCAGCGCCCGGTGCTCATCCAAGCGGGTGAAGATCTTGAGAGCCAGGTCCACGGCCACCGAGGAGATGGAAACCGGGAGCCGGGCGATGTCGGTCTGGCTGCGGACCCGTTTGGCGGCCGAGAAGGCCCTTTGGAAAACTCCGTTGAGGAACGGCCCGGCGGTACCGGCTTCCACCGCGGACCGGTAGGCTTCCTTCACCTGCCCGAGGATCTGGGCCTCGCCCACCACCATCGAGTCGAGGGAACCGGCGACACGGAACAGGTGCCGGAATGCGTCCACCCCGTCGTGCCGGTAAAAATACTTGGCCGCGTCGGAATCCTTGAGTTTGTGCTTGGCGTTCAGGGCGGTCCGCACCCGGGTGATGGCTTCCTCAGCCCGGTCCGTTCGAAGGTAAAACTCCACCCGGTTGCAGGTGGAAAGGAAGACGGCCTCGGCGGCGTCCGGTTTCAGCGACTCGACGACCAAACGCGCCTCTTCGGGCGGAAGCGCGTATTTCTCGCGCACCTCCACCGGGGTGGTGGAATGGTTCAGGCCGAAAACAATGAACCGGTCCTTCATGAACCCAATCCGAAGGTGTGGTGGGTCGTCATGAGGAGTTTGACCCCGAAGAAGGTGAACAAGGACAGGAGGTATCCCGCCACGGCCAAAGCCAAAGCCTTCTTGCCGCGCATGCGGAGGCCCCAGCGAAGGGCGAAGTACAGGGCGTAAAGCCCCCAGACACACCAGGCGCTGATGATTTTCGGGTCGTAGGCCGGCAGTTTGGATTCGGTCTTGACCGCGTTGAGGATCCCCAGGGCGATGCCGAAGGTCCAGAAGACGAATCCCCAGGCCGTGAACCGGACCGTCAATCCGTCCATGGTCTCAAGCGAAGGAAGATGGAAGGTCCAAGCCTGGATCTTGTGCTCCTTCAGCCGGCCTTCCTGGATGTAGAAGGCCAAACCCGTGAAGAACCCCAGGGTGAAGTAGGAATAACCCAACAGGTTGCAAAGGATATGGACGGCCAGGAGGGTGGTTTTAAATTGGGGCTGGATCTCCGGCCCGGGGGTGGGACCCGCCGCGAGGGAGGCCAGGGTGAAAAGAACGATCAGGGGAAGGAACAGGGAGGAGAGCACCGGGATGCGCACCCGCATCCGAGTCAAGGCCAACCCGATGGAAAGGCACAGGCCCAAAACCGCGAGGACCTCGGAAAAGGCCGTGAGGGGAATGAAACCGGTCTGGACCCAGCGGATCCCCAGGAAGACGATATGTGCCGTGATGCCCATGGCCAAGAACCGTCCGGCCGCCACGTCCTGGGCCAGGTTCCAATTACGGAAATAACCCATCGCGGACCAGGTCGCCCCCAGGTAAAAACCCGCGGTTAAAACAAGGATCCAGCCGGACCAAGCCATGGGGCGCTCCCTGGGTATTTAGTCTTTGGTCCGCCGTTGGGGACGGGACCATTCTATCCGAAGACGTCGCGCCAACGAAGGCGAACGCCCTAAGGTTGAAAAGGCCGCCATCACGCCCCGTCTCGTCGCCACGGCCGGGAGGATGAAATCCGAATCCCTCGCGTCGGCCCGGTTGGCCCAGAGGCCCAAACGACGGGACCGTCGGACGACCGCCGCGTTGACCCGGGGATCATTCGTGCAGGCGAATACCAACCGCACTCCCTTCAGGTCGGAGGGCCGAAAGGGCCTGCGGTGAACCGTCAATCGTGCGGAGGTTTTTGGGGGACTGGAACCGAGGACCGGGGCGACCAGGCGGACCCAAGCCCCTGCGGCCAGGAGCTTCCCCGCGCGACGGAGCCCAACCTTCCCCCCCCCGACCACCAGGCAGCGCTTCCCACGCAGGTCGAGGAAAACCGGGAAAAGGGGGCCCCCCATCGGGCGGTTTAGTTGAGGGCCGGGAAGGTGGAGGCCGCGGCTTCCGCCAAACGCATGAAGGCGCCCGGGAAGGCGCCCAGCACCACGGTCATCACGATGGAGAAGAGCAGGATCGCCTTTTCCATGGGGTGGACTGGGATTTCGGAGGCGTCCTTCGGCTCGGTGATGTAGGCCTTCCGGATCACCTGCAGGTAGTAATAAAGCGAGACGACCGAGAAGAGGATGCCAAAGAAGACCAGGATGACATAACCCCTCTGGACCGCCGCGGAGAAGAGGTACCACTTCCCCGTGAACCCAGCCAAGGGCGGGACGCCCGCGAGGGACAACAGGCAGACCAGGAAGGTCGCGGCGATCAGGGGTTGCCGGCGGGACAACCCGGCGTAATCCTCGATGAGGTCATTGCCGGTCTTATGGGAAACCAGCTGGATCGAGTAGAAAATCCCAAAGTTGGTGAAAGCGTAAAGGAAGAGGTAATAAAGCACCGCGGTGATCCCCAGCTTATCCGCCGCCAAGATCCCCAGGATGATGTAACCGGCCTGCCCCACGGATGAGAAGGCCATCATGCGCTTGATGTTGGTCTGGGGGATCGCGGCGAGGTTCCCGACCGCCATGGTGAGGACGGCCAACACCCCGAAGAGGCCCATCCAAACCTCCTCCAACCCCGGCACCGTCAGTCCCAAGACGAATAGCTGGATGAAGGCCATGAATCCCGCCGTCTTGGAGGCCACCGACAGGTAAGCCGTGACGGGGGTCGGCGCCCCCTCATAGACATCAGGGGCCCACATGTGGAAAGGAACCAGGGCGATCTTGAAAGCCAATCCGGCCACCACCAGGATCACGGCGAAAACCCCCAAGGGCCCCGGGGGCATCAACCGGAGGCGGCTGGCCATTTCCTCGATCATGGTGGTCCCAGTCAAGCCATAAAGGTAGCTGAAGCCGAAGAGGAGCAGGGCGGTCGAAAAGGCCCCCAACAACAGGTACTTCATCCCGGCCTCATTGCTGGCGGCGTCCTTCTTGGCGAAACTCGCCAAGAGATAGCTCGAGATGGTCAGAGTCTCCAGGGAAATGTAAAGCGTGATGATCTCACGGGACGATGCAAGGGCGGTGGCGCCGGCCGACGCGATGAGCAGTATCCCGATGAACTCGGCCGCGTATCGCTCGCCGGCTTTCTTCAAGTACCGGACCAACATGGCCAAAGTATAGAGCGTCGCGATGAGGATAATTCCCTTCCCAAACAGGGCCAGGGAGTCGGTCACGAGAAAACCCGCGAACGCCGTGCCCGTCGACCAGGGACAACGGTCGTACACCAGGAGGGTGGCGGCCCCCGTCCCCAGGAAGGCGAGAATGTAGAGGATATCCTTCTTGGACCCTTCCTTCAGAAAAAGGTCCCAGCCCAGGACCAGGAGGGAGGTCCCCAGGAGGATCAGTTCGACGGAAAAGGCGGCGGTTGCGATCACTTAAAGCCTCCCACGTGGTCGATCAAGGGTCCCACCGCGGTATTGACGAGGTCCACGAAGGGTTTAGGGTACAAGCCCACCATCAGGATGACCCCCATCAACAGGGCCATCGGGAAATACTCGATGAACCGGGCTTGTGGGAGACCCTTGTAGTGGGGGTCCTTCACGGGGCCGTAAAACACGTTTTGTAGCACCCGAAGGACATAAATGGCCGTCACCCCCACCGCCAGGATGGCCATGGGGAACAGGATCTTGAAGTACCCGAAGTTATGCTGGTATCCCGACTGGTAGGCCCCGACGAGAATCATGAATTCCGCCACGAACCCGGACATCCCCGGCAAGCCCACCGAAGCCATGCCCGTCGCGATGTAAAGGGATCCCACCAGGGGGAAAACCGCCAACAGGCCCCCCAGCTTCGGGATGTCCCGGGTATGGGTTCGGCCGTAGATGAAACCGATCATGCAGAAGAACAGGGCCGTCATGATGCCGTGGGAGAACATCTGCATCACGGCGCCGTTGATGCCGATCTTATCCATCGTGCAGATGCCGAAAAGAACGTACCCGCAGTGGGACACCGAGGAATAGGCCGTGACGAACTTGAGGTCCGTCTGTTTCAGGGCGGCGATCGAGCCATAAAGGATGTTCACGATGGTCAGGAGTGCGAACAGCGGCAGCCAATATCGCGCCCCGTCGGGCATGCAGGGGAGGGCGACCCGGATGATCCCGAAACCGCCTAGTTTCATCAAGACCCCGGCATGGAGCATGGAGACCGAGGTCGGCGCCGACGAGTGGCCGTCCGGGGACCAGGTATGGAGTGGCCAAAGGGCCCCGATCACGCCGAACCCGACGAAAAGGAAGGGAAACCAGAATTTCTGGAACCCAAAGCTGAAGGCCGTCCTCACCGGGTCCATGAGGACCCGCAGGTCAAAGGTATGGACCGCGGAGCCGAAATACATGGCGATGAAGGCCACCAACATGAAGGCCGAGCCCGCCAGGAGGTACAGCGTCAGCTTCATGGCCGCGTATTCCTTCGGGCCCGAGCCCCAGATGCCGATGAGGAGGTACATGGGAAGGACGGCAAGTTCGTAGAACATGAAGAAGAAGAAGAGGTCCAGGCTCACGAAAACCCCGAAAACCCCGCCCACCAGGAGGTTGAAGAGGACGAAAAACTCCTTTCCGCGGGGCTCCATATTCCAGGACGTCACGGTTCCCGTGAAATAGATCACGGAGGTCAAGATCACCATCAGGACGCTGATCCCGTCCACCGCCACGATGTAGTTGATCCCGAGGTTGGAGAGCCAAGGCACCTGTTCGGTGAATTGAAAACCCGCGGGGGCCTGCCCGTAGAAGCCGAAAAGGCGGATCGACATCCCGACGGTCAAGGCGCTCACCGCGAGGCCCAGCCACCGGTAGCTCTTTCCCGGCGCCACGATCATGAGGAACGAGACCAGCATGGGCAGGACCACGAAAAACGACAACAGGGGTACGGCCAGTTGTCCCGCCTCGGGGCGGGGCAAAAGGAAATAACCGAGCAACCCCGGGATCAGGGATCCCGCCAACAGGGTCGCGCGGCTTTCATCGGGAAGGCTTATGGCTTGGGAGGTCATGGGTTCCTCAGAATCCGAAGCTGAGTACGAAGTAAAGGACGGCCACCATCGCGAAAACCACTAAGGCGTACTGCTGGACCTGGCCGGTTTGGGTCTTGCGGACCATCGACCCCACCCGGCGGGTCACCCAACCGGCCCCATCCACCATCCCGCCGTCCACCACCCGCTTATCGAACCAAGCGAACGCCGTGGCAAGCTTGAACAGCACGTTCTCCACCAGCCAGGCCCAAATCTCGTCGATGTAGTACTTGTTCTTCAGGAGGGTGTAAAGGCCCTTGTGCTTTTCCGCCCAGGCGGCCGGCGACAGGAGGTGCTTCCAATAAAAAGCCCCCGCCAGGATGATCCCGGCGACCGCCGCCAAGGTGGAGACGCCAGCCAACCCGAAGTGGAACACCCCGATCTCGGGTTCCGACCCGAAATAAAGGAACCGTGAGTAGGCGTTGATCCCGGGCGCGTTGACTAACCCGGCCACCACCGAGAAAAAACCGAGGATCGAGAGGGGCAAAACCATGTTGAGCGGCGACTCATGGGGTTCCCCATGGGAGTCGCCTCCAGTGGACCCGTGGGCCGCCTTTTTCCGGGGGCCCATGAAGACCACGAAGAAAAGCCGAAACATGTAGAAGGCCGTGAGGAAAGCCGTGAAAACCGCCGCCGTCAAGAGCAGCCCGTGTCCCGGGATCCGACTTTGCTCCACGGCCACGAAGATCTCGTCCTTGGACCAGAACCCCGCGAAGGGCGCGATCCCGGAGATGGCCAGGCAAGCGATGAGGAACGTCCAGCCCGTGGCCTTCATCTTCGGCCAAAGGCCCCCCATTTCCCAGATATCGTTGGTATGGACCGAGTGGATCACGCTTCCCGCCCCGAGGAAGAGTAGGGCCTTGAAAAAGGCGTGGGTCGTCAAGTGGAACATCCCGGCGGTGTAACCACCCACCCCGAGGGCCAAAACCATATAGCCGAGTTGGGACAGGGTGGAAAAGGCCAGGACCCGCTTGATGTCGTCCTGCGCGAGGGCGATCGTGGCGGCGAAGAGCGCCGTGAAGGCCCCCGTGTAGGCTACCACGGTCATGGAAAGGGGGTCCGCCGTGAACAACGTGAATGTCCGGGCGATCAGATAGACCCCCGCCGTCACCATGGTGGCCGCGTGGATCAGGGCCGAGACCGGCGTGGGCCCCTCCATGGCGTCCGGCAGCCAGATGTGGAACGGGAATTGCCCGCTCTTCCCCATGGCTCCCGAGAAAAGCAGGAGGGCTAGGCCCGCCACGAACCCCGAGCTCAGTGAGCCGTTCGCGAGGCCTTGCTTGACCACGCCGTCGACAAGGGAGAAGTCGAAGGTTTGGAAGGTCATCCCGATGGTGATGACCCCGATCAAGAACAAGAGGTCGGCAAAACGATTGACGATGAAGGCTTTTTTACAGGCGTTGGCCGCGGAGTCCTTGAAGTACCAGAAGCCGATCAGCAGGTAAGACGAAAGGCCCACCAGTTCCCAAGCCATGAAAATCTGGACATAGTTGGGGGAGACCACCAAGGTCAACATGGAGGCCGAGAAGAGCGAGAGGTACGCGAAAAACGTCGAGAACCGTTCGTCGTCGCGCATATAGCCCAACGAATAGACCTGGACCAGCAGGGAGATGAAGGTCACCACACAAAGCATGTTGACGCTTAAGGGGTCGATCAAGGCCCCTACGGTGATGAGGAACGGCTTGATTTCCACCCAGGGGATCCCCCCGCCCGGCACCACGAGTTTCCGGTTTTCCGGGGCCATCTGGAAAAGCTCGAAAAGCACCCCCAGGGACATGGCGAAACAGACTGCCATCGTCAGGATGGAGATGACCGCCGAGAGCGCCTTGGAACGCCTCGTCAGTAAAAGGATGACCGCGAAGGACAACGCGGGCAAAACCGGGATCCACCAAGCCCACTCAATCATTCGAATCCTCCAGGAGTAACGGGTCCACGGTCAGTTCTTCAGGTGATCGACTTCGTCCACGTTGGCGCTCTTAAACCGGCGGTGGATGGCGATGATGATGGACAGCGCGACGGCCGCCTCGGCCGCAGCCACGGCGATGACAAAGACCACGAAAACAGTCCCCGCCATGCCGCCGCCCCACTCCCGGGCGAACGCCAGGAAATTGATGTTGACGGCGTTCAGCATCAACTCAATGCCCATCAGAACCGCGATCGCGTTCTTGCGGGCGAGGACGCCGAAAAGGCCGATCCCAAACAGAAGGGCGGCCAAAACCAGGAAGTGTTCCATCGGAATGCCCGAGTCCATCAGTCGTTCTCCTTTCGGGCCACCACGATGGCGCCCACCAAGGCCGAAAGGAGGAGGAAGGAAAGCAGTTCAAAGGCGAAGACGAACCCCTGGTCGGGCCTCAAGAGTGCCAACCCCAGGGAACCGACATCACCGCCCCAACCGGCGCCTTGGCCCCTCCCCAAGGAAGTCATCCTCGGGACGCCGTGTCCGAAGGCCT
>Ga0265338_10005532_pt1 | contig 16459 bp, 14 predicted proteins | sample 42126metaG_FD_193579 | JGI IMG/M metagenome (GOLD analysis project Ga0265338, IMG submission 193579) | Rhizosphere microbial communities from Carex aquatilis grown in University of Washington, Seatle, WA, United States - 4-21-26 metaG | ecosystem: Host-associated > Plants > Roots > Rhizosphere... | reverse complement strand
GTCGTCACGGCGTGAGCCGCCGGCCAGCAGACTGCCGAGCAGGCCACCGACGATCGCACCGCCCACCTGGCGCGCGACCATGGATCCGAGATCCGGTCCATCGCCCCCTGATCCGCCCGTCTCGTCCTCCTGCTCGATGCGCGAGACCACCCAATCGAATTTGCCGCTGGTAACCGCGGCCTTGCAGTAGCGACACTCGCCAATGGCCGTGAGCTGCAGCGGTGCACCACAGCGCGGGCAGGTATTCTCGAGCGTGCCGGGCTTGCCGGAACTCGCGACCCCCACCGAGCGCTGGAAGGTCCACTCCTCGCTGAAGGCTCGCGCCGTGCGATCGCCGAACACCACACGTCCGGACTGATCGACCTCGTAGTCGGCGCAGCTGGCTGTGATGCGCACGGTCAGATCATCGAACACCTGTCCATGCACCACGCGCGTGGGCAGGATGCGCTGGACCTGAAGGTTCTCCATGACGTTGCGCCGGCCCTCGGACGCCATCGCCTCGAGCTGGCTGCTCCACGCAAAGTACGCACCGGGACTCAGGAAATTCCGGCCCGCATCAAGGTTCTGCTTGCACCAGGCGTCCTGCAACGCCGTGAATCCGGCGCGCACGCGCCCGCAGAACGCATCCAGCGCAAAATTGGGATCCGCGGCTTTGAGTGTTGCCAGCCCCGCATCGACCGTGGGCGCCGGCGCCCCCGCCAGCAGATCAAACCCCTGACCCATGAATGGCGCGGGCTTAACCTCGGAGACCACCCAATCCACGGTGCCATTGGTGACGCTGGCGCGGCAGTGCGTGCAGCTGCCATCCAGGTTGAGCCGCAATTCCGCACCACAGGCGGGGCAGCGCGAGGCGGTGACGCCACCGGCCACCGGTGTCTTGGCCGTGGCGGCACGCACGAAGGTCCACTGCTCGCCGTGACGCGTGTCCTGGCCTTCATCGGCCACCACGCGGTTCGCGTCGTCGAGCATTTTGCCGCGATAGACCAGGTCGAAATGCACCAGCACGCTCTGCTGCTGCGCGCCGAGCTCGGCACTGATGACATGTACCGCGCGCACATTCAGGCTCTCGAGCAGTTCGTGCCGGTGCTGCGCTTTGGCCTGCGCCAGGCTCTGCGAGATCTGCGCAAACAGCGCATCGTTCAGATACGGGCGCAGCGCGTTGGTGTCGTTGTTCCGGATGGCGCGCTTGACGAGATAAAAGGTCATCTCCACGCGCTGCAGGAAATTTTCCATCTCGAAGTTCGGATCGCGCTCACGGACGGCGGCAATGGCTGCAGTGACGGCGGCCGCGGCCGCCGGGGCGCCGGCTTGTCGCCCTTGCGCGGCATTGATCGCACCTAACAGGGCGGAGCCGAGCGCTGCACCCATGGCCTCCCGCGAGGCCGAGCCCGGCCCCGAACCGGGCCCGGAACCTGGCGGCGTGCCGGAATTTCCGCGCTGCTGAAAGCGACGGACGATGTACCAGATGATCAGCGCGATGACGATCAGCGTGATCACCCCGCCGATCGAGCCCCCGCCGCCGCCGCCGTGGCCACCTCCCGAATAGTGGCCGCCACCGCTGTGACCGCCGCCCCCGCCGCCGCCGTGACCACCGCCACCGGCACGGCCGAACGCGGCCGTGGCCTCGCACAGCGCAAGCAGCGCGAGCGCGCAACGCCTCGACAGGCGGGCCGACAGCATCTTCACGCGCCCGTGCGCCTCAGCCCACCGCGGTTCCGCAATTGCCACAGAACTTGGAATTTGGCGCGATGGTGTTGCCGCACTGGGTGCAATGAGCCGCTTTGGGCGGCGCAAGGGTCGTGCCGCAGTTCGAGCAGAATTTGGCGCCCGCCGCATTGGGGGTTTGACAGGAGCCGCAGGTCACGGTCGCACCGCCGGCTGCCGGACCCGAACCGCCGCCGGGCGCCGCGCCCCCGCCGCCCGCATTGAACCCCGGCGGCGGTGCACTGGGCACCGCACCGATACCGGCGACGATACCGCCGAGCCCCATGCCAATGCCGAGCGCGGCAGGTCCGGAATTACCGCCGGCAGCCGCGCCCTCGCCAATGCCCTTGAGCGCCGCGCCGACGCCATATTCGCGAAAGCCACCTGCGAGCCGGCTGTAAGCGGTGTCCTTGCGCAGGCCTTTCAGCGTCGCCTCGTCTTCGGGGCTGAGCGAAATCGTGACGTTGCCAAGCCGGGTGATCTTGATTCCATAGGGCGTGAGCGGCGCCTGCACATCGGCCAGCAAGGTGGTTTCGATTTCATCGGTGCGTGCAGCCAGCCCGAGCACCGGCCACTTCTGCCTGGTCAGCTGCTTGACCAGGCCCGTGCGCAGGGCCTTGAGCACCTGCTCGCGTGCCCAGTCGGTAATCATGTCATTGGTGCCCTGGCGGGTGCCGACGAGCCTGGTGATCAGCGTGGCGGGGTCCGTGACCACAAGCGCGTACTCGCCAAAGACGCGCAGTCCCACCGCGAGGCCGGTCTCCGGATCTTCGATATTGTCGATCGGTCCGCCGAACGGGAGACTGACGAACTCCCGCGTGCCGATGAAGTACAGCTCGGCGCGGTACATGTTGCCGCCGCTGGCCCAATCGACGAGGTCGCCGAGGAACGGAATCAGCTTGCCATCGAGCGTCGAGCGGCCCTGCGGCACCACGCCCGCCACCTTGCCCTCCTTGATGAAAAGCGCCGTCTCATCCGGCTGCACAGTCACCTGCGTCAGCATGCGGATGGTCATGTCCGGCCACTTGTAGAGGATGTCGTCCTTGGCCGCATCGGGCCGCGCGATGAACTGGCGATTCAGATCGCCGCCTTTGTTGTTGCCGAACAAACTCACGGTGCGTGCTCCCTGTTCAGTGTCGCGGTGTCGCCTTTGGCGAAGCCCTTATGTTACCCCGGCGGCGCCTCATAGTCCTCGAGCGACAGTAGCAGCGACAGGCGCGAATCGCCGCGCGCGACTTCACGCCAATGGCGTCCCTCCGGCCACGGCTCGAGCGCACCGGCCAGGGCCCAGAACATGTTCAATGAGGAGGTAACCCCCGCGTGCCGCAGTTCCGCAAAGGCGCGTACCGCGCCGCGCCGGCGCAGCTCGGCCACATCGTGCACGCCGATCCGGGCCAGCATCTGTTCCGTGCGCGCACCGAGATTGCGCAGGTCGCGCACGCGCAGCCGCAGCTTGCCGGCGGCGATCCGCGCGCGGACCTTGCTATTGCGCATCGGATCATCTTAACGCGCTGTGGCGGCGGCGGCCTTGCGCTGCTCCAGGAACTGCATCAGCGCCTCGGCAAGCTCCCGTGTACCGCGCCCGGTCGCGGCCGAAATGAGGAATCGCGGCCCGCGGTAACGCAATCGGCGCGCGATATCGGCGGCGAGCGCCTCCGCCTCCTCATCCGGCAGCAGGTCACGTTTGTTAATCACCAGCCAGCGCGGCTTCTTCGCCAGGTTCTTATCAAACGTCTTGAGCTCATTGACGATGGCGCGTGCATCCCGGACCGGGTCCGCTCCCGGATCCGGCGGCAGCATGTCCACCAGGTGCAGCAGCACGCCGGTGCGCTGCAGGTGCTTGAGGAAGCGGATGCCCAATCCGGCGCCATCGGCCGCGCCTTCAATCAGGCCCGGGATATCGGCCATCACGAAGCTGCGGTGCTGGCCGCAATAGACCACGCCCAGGTTCGGATACAGCGTCGTGAAAGGATAATCGGCAACCTTCGGCCGCGCCGATGAAATCGCCCGGATCAGCGTGGACTTGCCGGCATTGGGCAGTCCGAGCAGTCCCACATCGGCGATGACCTTCATCTCGAGTGTAAGCGTGCGCCGCTCGCCCGGCAGCCCGGTGCCAAACTGGCGCGGGGCGCGGTTGGTGCTGGACTTGAAGCGCGTGTTGCCCCAGCCGCCCTTGCCGCCCTGCGCGACCTTCAGTTCGGCGCCCGCGACGGTCAGGTCCCCGAGCTGCTCGCCGGTATCGGCATCGGCGACTACCGTGCCCACCGGAACGGCGATGTAGAGGTCCTCACCGCCGCGACCGGTGCAGCCGTTGCCGGAACCACCCTCACCCGATCGCGCCTTATAAGTGCGCTGGATACGGAAATCCGCCAGCGTGTTGATGCCCTCGCCCGCGCGCAGCCACACGCTGCCGCCCAGGCCGCCATCGCCGCCGTCGGGTCCGCCAAAGGGAACGAATTTTTCGCGACGAAAGCTGACCGAGCCGCGGCCGCCGTTGCCGGCCTGCACTTTGAGCCTGGCTTCATCGACGAATTTCATCGCAGATTACCGCGCGCACCGTCAGCTGATGCAGTTTCGCGAACGACGCAGTGATGTTGCCGCTGCCCCGGATGCTGTTGCACATGCCTTCCCTCAATGACGGGACTAAAGAAAAACCCCGGACAGGCCGGGGTTCTTTTCCAAACATTGCCTGCCGGCATGCTCGCGTCAGTTTACTTTCGTCGATGGCGACGGCGGTGCATCCGTCAGCACGCGCACGTAGAGCCGCTGATCGGCGCCCTTGACGTGGAATTCGACGCGGCCCGTGGCGGTCGCAAACAGCGTGTGGTCCGTGCCGATTCCGACGTTGTCACCCGGGCGCACCTTGGTGCCGCGCTGGCGCACGATGATATTGCCCGAGAGCACATGCTCCCCGCCGAAGCGCTTGACGCCCAGGCGCTTGCTGTGGGAATCGCGACCGTTGCGGGTGCTGCCGCCTGCTTTCTTGTGTGCCATTGGTGTGCTCCTGAACCCTAGGGTGCGCTGATCTCGGTGACCCGCACCTGCGTGAAGTGCTGGCGATGAGTCTTCTGCCGCAGGTAATGCTTGCGACGCCGGAATTTCACGATGACGACCTTGTCGCCCTTGGCGTGCTTCTCCACCGTGGCGGTGACTTTGCCACCCGCCAGCAGCGGCTTGCCCAGGCGCACGACGTCACCGTCCGCGACCATCAGAACCTCATTGAATTCAACCGTCGAGCCGGGTTCCGCACTGAGCTTTTCGATGCGCAGTACACCACCCTTCTCGACCCGATACTGTTTGCCGCCCGTGGCGATGACCGCGTACATTGTCCCAAGCTCCGTGTGTATAGACTCTCCAGGGTTGAGCACCGGACGGTCAGAGAGACGCCGCCGGGACCTGCTGAGAGTGCGCAAAGGTCGCGCATTCTAGCGATGCTGGAACGGCGGGTCAAACGACGCATTCTCTTGGAGAAACAGAGTGTTGAGCAGCGATCCCGGCAGCCGTGAGGCACTGCAGAGCATCCGCACCCTGGTGCACAAGGAGCTGCTGGCCGTCGATGAGGCTATCCGGCGGGGTTTCCACAGCACCGTTCCGCTGGTCGACCAGGTGGCTGAGCACATTATCGGCGGGGGCGGGAAGCGTCTGCGCCCGCTGCTGGTCGTCCTGGCCGGACGGGCCTGCAGCAGCACCGAACCAGCCTGCATCCATGCCGCCGCCTTCATCGAATTCATCCATACCGCCACCCTGCTGCACGACGATGTGGTCGACATGTCGGCCCGCCGCCGCGGCCGCGACACGGCCAATGAGATTTATGGCAACCAGGCCAGCGTGCTGGTGGGGGATTTCGTCTATTCCCGGGCCTTCCAGCTGATGGCCGCCTCGCGCTCCCAGCGGGTCATCGAGATCATGGCCGATGCCACCAATCTGATCGCCGAAGGCGAGGTGCTGCAGCTCATCAACGCCCGCGACCCGGATACCACCGAGACGCGGTACCTGGAAGTGATTCACCGCAAGACCGCACAGCTCTTCCAGGCGGGCGCCGAAGTTGCCGCAGTGCTCAGCGGGGCCAACACCGTGCTGCAACGCGCCCTGTCCGACTACGGTCGGCACCTCGGGATTGCCTACCAGCTCATCGACGATGTACTCGACTACAAGTCCGATCCGGCCCTTCGCGGCAAGAACCTGGGCGACGACCTGGCCGAAGGCAAGCCCACGCTGCCTCTTATATATGCACTTCGCCACAGCGACCCGGAGCAGGCCAGCAAGATCCGGGAAATCATCAAAAGCGGCGGCCGGGAGGGTACCGAGTCGGTGATGCGTACAATTGAATCGTCCGGAGGCCTTGAGTACACTGCGCGGCTCGCGCAAACCGAGGCCGATCAGGCGCTAGCCGCCTTAGGCGTCCTGCCCGAAACGCCATACCGGGAAGCTCTGGCTGCGCTGGTCCGCTTCGCGGTGGCACGCAAGCACTAGCTCCAGCATCGATGATTGAATTCGGGGTGTAGCTCAGCCTGGTAGAGCACTACGTTCGGGACGTAGGAGTCGCAGGTTCAAATCCTGTCACCCCGACCACTTCACTACTTTTAGGACTTTGTGTCGCGCTCTGAAGCGCCCAGGAATCTCTAATGTCTCGCACAACTGCTCTTTCTGACATCCGCAATATCGGCATCATCGCCCACGTTGATGCGGGAAAAACCACAACTACAGAGCGCATCCTGTATTACACGGGCCGCAAACACACGATTATCGATATTCATGACACCAAGGACCTGAAGACATCCACGACCACCGACTACCTGGAGCAAGAGCAGAAGCGCGGTATCACGATTCAAAGTGCCGCGGTATCCGCCTTCTGGCGCGGGAAGAAGATCAATCTCATCGACACCCCGGGGCACGTGGACTTCACGATCGAGGTCAACCGTTCACTGCGCGTACTCGATGGCGCCGTGGTGGTGTTCGACGGAGTGGCCGGCGTAGAGCCCCAGTCGGAGACCAACTGGCGTCTGGCTAACAACTACGACGTGCCGCGGCTGTGCTACGTGAACAAGATGGACCGTAAAGGCGCCAATTTCGTGCGCTGCGTTGACATGATCAAGAAGCGGCTAGGCGCTCGCCCGCTGCCGGTGCAGCTTCCGATCGGTTCGGAAGAAGACTTCAAGGGAATGGTCGACCTGGTTGAGATGAAGGCCCTGGTTTGGGAGTCGGACGACAAGGACGCCGAGTGGCAAAGTCTGGATGTGACCCCGGAGCTTGCCGACACGCTGAAAATTACCGTCCCCAGTGACCGCAAGCTCCTGGCTGAAATCCCCAGGTATCGCACCGAGCTTATTGATACCTGTCTCGAACAGGACGATGAGGCCATGGAGGCGTATCTGACCGATGGGACCATCCCGTCCGCCGACGTTCTGCGCAAGGCGCTGCGCAAGGGCACGCTGAACTCCGCGTTCACGCCGGTGCTCTGTGGCTCCTCATACAAGAACAAGGGCGTGCAGCAGGTGCTGGACGCGGTAGTCGACTACCTGCCCGCCCCCACCGACGTGCCTGCCATCAAGACGGTCGATGCCGACGGCGAGCCGACGGGCGAGCGCAAGACCAGCGACGATGAACCGTTTTCGGCGCTGGCGTTTAAGGTCATCAACGACGTTTACGGCGCCCTGACCTTCATCCGTGTCTACTCCGGCGTACTGACCAAAGGGGCATCGGTGCAGAACTCCACGCGCGGTAAGCGCGAGAAGATCGGCCGCATGGTGGAAATGTTCGCCAAGGAAGCCAATCCGATTGAAGAGGCGCGCGCCGGCGACATCGTGGCGCTTGTGTCTCTCACGGATACCGAGACTGGCGATACCTTGTGTGACAGTGCGAACCCGGTGGTCCTGGAGCGCATGCGCTTTCCGGATCCGGTCATCAGCGTTTCGGTGAAAGCCAAGGTCAAGGCCGAACAGGAGAAGTTCGGCGCGGCTCTGGGCAAGATGGTTCGTGCCGATCCGTCCCTGCATCTGGAAACCGATCGTGAGACCGGCCAGACCATCCTGCGCGGCATGGGTGAGCTGCACCTGGAAGTTACGCTCGATCGCATGCGCACGGAATTCGGAGTCGAGGGTGTCATGGGCGAGCCGCAGGTGGCGTTTCGCGAGACCTTCACCCAGACGATCGAAGAGAAATACACTCATAAGAAGCAGACCGGAGGATCGGGCCAGTTCGCCGAAGTCTGGATCACGTTCGAGCCGCTGGAACGCGGCGCGGGCTTTGAGTTCGTCGATGATACTTCCGGCGGTTCAGTGCCAAAGGAGTTCGTACCGGCGGTGGAGAAGGGGTTGCGCATGCAAATGGAAGACGGCGTGCTTGCCCACTATCCGACCGTGGATTTTCGGGCAACGCTCACCGATGGCAGCTATCACGATGTCGATTCCAACGCGCTGACCTTCGAAATTGCGGCCAAGGCGGCCTTTCGTGAAGGTATCCGCAAGGCCGGACCGATCCTGCTCGAACCGGTGATGAAGGTCGAGACAGTCACGCCTGAGGATCATCTCGGGGATGTGATCGGGGATCTCAATCGCCGCCGCGGGACGATTCAGGACCAGATCGAGCGTGGCGCCAACATCGCTGTGGTTGCCGTAGTGCCCTTGTCGGAAATGTTCGGCTACATCGGCCAGCTGCGCAGCATGACCAGCGGACGGGCTTCGTACACGATGGAGTTTTCGCACTATGACCCGGTACCACGGCAGGTTGCCGAAGACGTGATTGCCGAGGTGAACAAGGCGAGGAGCACCGCGGCATAGAGCCTGATAAGGTGCCGTCCATGAAGCGCGTTTCGGTACCAGGACTGCTCTGTCTTGTCTTCAATGGACTGGGTGCCGTGGGCACCCATGCCTCGGATTCTCCCGATATCCTGAAGGGCAAGCAATTGGCGCGAATAGCGTGTTCCAATTGTCACCTGGTGGAAAACGACTCAGAGTCTCCTATCACGATGCTGCAGGAGTCAGCGCCGCATTTTGACGATATCGCCAACCGACCAGGCAGGACCGAGATTTCCCTGCAGAAATTCATCATGACCACCCACTGGGATGGCGAGACTATTCCGATGACCATGCCCAAGCCCGAACTGACGAAGCAACAAGTCGCGGCTCTTTCGCGGTACATCATGAGCCTGCGCAAGCATTAGCCGATTGCCCGTTCGTCACGATCAACAAATGCGCGGAAGCGGATCGTCTTCGAGCTCATCGAGTGCACGCTCACCGCCGAAGGCTGTCTCCAGAATCACCTGCGGTGCGCCCGCGCTGACCTTGCCGATCAATGCGGCCGAGGGCGCCACGGTACGCAGCTGTGCCAGCGCCTCCTCGACTGTCTCCGGCGCGACCACTGCGACAATTCGACCCTCGCACGCCAGATACATGGGATCGAAGCCCAGCAATTCACACACGGATTGGACGGAGTCGCTCACGGGAATCTGCGCTTCCGAGAGCCGCACGGTGAGGCCCGTGGCACGGGCGAGTTCATGTGCAACGGTCGCCAGTCCGCCTCGTGTCGGATCGCGCATGAATCGCAGACCGGCCGTGGTCATCAGGGCCTGGGCTTGGGGCAGTACGCTCGCAGCGTCGGATGCCAGATCACCGCGCAGGCCAAATTCCTGCCGCGCCAGCAGCACTGCCGCGCCGTGATTGCCAATCGGCCCGCTGACGAGAATGCAATCGCCAGCAAGCACACGATCGATGGCAAGACATGTCCCGAGCGCGCGGAATCCAACTCCGGTAGCGGCAAGATACATCCCATCGCAATCACCGCGGCCGACTACCTTGGTATCACCGGCAACGACTGCCACGCCACAGTCGCGCGCCGCCCTGGCCAGCGCGTCAATTACGCGCCGAAGCAGTGCGATCTCCAGCCCCTCTTCCAGAAAGACACTCAGTGTCATGAAACGCGGCAAGGCACCGCTGACCGCAAGATCGTTGACCGTGCCGTGGACGGCCAGTGAGCCGATGTTTCCACCCGGGAATTCAAGCGGCTTGACGGTGAACCCATCTGTGGTCACGACCAGCTCGCGATTGGCCGGGATGGGCAGGGACACCGCGTCAGCGCTGACGTCGAGTTGCGCATTGGCGAGCGCTGGCACGAACAGCTGATCGATCAGCTCGCGCATCAGGCGGCCGCCGTTGCCGTGCGCCAGACTGATATGAGTGTCGCGAAGCTTAGATGTACGCGCCATGGAGGGCAGCAGCTTCGATCAGTTGGCCGTAGCTGATGCCGGCATCATTGACCGGAAGCCGCTCTGGTATCAGTACCTCGAAGCCCTCGGCCATCAGCAGTGCCTGTGCCCGCTCGGTCAGGACACGGTTCTGGAACACCCCGCCGCTGAGGCCGACGCGCCTGACGCCGCTGTCACTGCGCACGGCAAGGGCTTGTTGGCAAAGGCTGTGAGCCAGGCTCGCATGAAACACTGCGGCGCGCGCCGCGGCGTCGCAGTTTTCATCGAGCATCGCACGTACGAGCGGTGCCCAGTCGCTGCGCCATACTCCCAGGGCATCGCGCGCCAGCGGCATCGGCAGTGGGTGCGCAGGTTCTTCGCACAGCGCTTCCAGAGACATCGGCGCTTCGCCTTCGTAACTCGCATGCCGGCATACGCCAACCAGCGCGGCTGCGGCATCGAACAGGCGACCCACTGCGGTAGTCGGCGGGGCATTTATGTCCCCCTCGAATGCAGCGCGCAACAACGGGCCGCCGAGACTCTCCCCCTCCGGCCACGCCTGGCCGGACTCCCAGCATAACGCCAGTGCCGAGCGCCACGGATCGCGCGCAGCGCGCTCCCCGCCCGGCAGCCGGAAGGGCCGGAAACTCGCCACCCGACTCCAGGCGCCGGGACGCCCGAGAATTCCCTCGCCGCCCCACAGCGTCTTGTCCGGGCCCAGGCCGACGCCATCCCACGTAAAGCACAACAACGGCTCCTCGCCCGGATACTCGCCGGCGACCGCGGCCGCGTGCGCATAGTGATGCCAGATCTGCTGTGTCGGCAGGCCGGATTCATGCGCCCAGCGCGTATTCGGAAAGTCTGGATGCGCATCATGCGCTACGCACTGAGCGCGAACGCCGTAGAGCTCCTGCAGATCGGAAACGACCTGGCAGAAGACCGCCCGTGCCCGCGGGCTCGCGAGATCGCCGATGTGCGGGGACACGACGGCTCGATTGTCCCATGCCAGTGCGACGGTGGCTTTCATGTATGCCCCGACGGCGAGAGTCGGCACCCGCATGCGCTGCGGCAGATCGAATTCGCGCGGTGCAGTGCCGCGTCCGAGCCTTACTGGGCGCACGGCATCCGCGACAACTCGAACGACAGGATCGTCTGCCGGACGCGCAATTGAGCGATCGTGATGCAGATATCCATCGGCCACCTGCCCGAGGCGATCCTCCACTTCCTCCGGCTCGGTCAAGACCGGTTCACCACTCACGTTGCCGGAGGTCGCGACCAGCGCAGCGCCGAAGTCCTCAAGCAACAGGTGATGCAACGGGCTGTAAGGGAGCATCAGCCCGAGGTCGCGCAGCCCGGGCGCTACAGCGGTGGCGATGAGGCTGTTCTCGCGCCGCCGCAGAAGCACGATTGGTCGCACGGCGTCACACAGCGCGGCCGCCTGCAAAGATGACAATTCTGCCAGGCTTCGGACAAAGTCCAGGCCGTCGGTACCGCACCAGGGAACCAGAACCGCCAATGGCTTCTGCGGTCGTCCCTTGCGTAATCTCAGCCGAGCCACCGCGCATTCACTCCTGGCATCGCAGACAAGGTGATAACCACCGACGCCGCGCAGGGCCACGATCTTGCCATCCCGCAAAGCCGAAATCGCAGCCGCCAGTGATGCTTCGTCGCCACGGAGCATGCGCGTTCCATCGCGCCAACTCAGACTCGGGCCACACGCGGCGCAGGCCAGCGGTTCGGCATGAAAGCGTCGGTCGCGCGGATCGGCGTACTCTGCGGCACATTCATCGCATAGCGTGAACCTGTCCAGGGTCGTGTTGGATCGATCGTACGGAAGCCGACGAATCAGCGTGTAGCGCGGTCCGCACTGCGTACAGTTGATGAATGGGTAACGGTGGCGTCGCGCGTCCGGATCTCGCAATTCGGTCAGACATTCATTACAGGTGAAGAGATCTTCAGGAACGTGTATATGCGTGCCGGCCCCGATGCCGCTGGCCAGGATTCGAAAGTCCTGGATCGAGCCGATCCGGTCCGACTGCACCTCGATCAACTGCGGAAGCGCAGCGGGCGGCGCGCGCATCAGCAATGCCTGCCCGAACGCCTGCAGCGCCTCCGCGGAGCCTTGTGCCCGGACTTCGACCTCGCCACCGTTATTGCGCACCCAGCCGCTCAGATTCAATTCGCAGGCCAGCCGGTACACGAATGGCCGAAAGCCGACGCCCTGCACGCGCCCGCCGATACGCCATCGTCGCGCCTCGATCGCAGCAGTGGCGAGTGCCGGCCGTGCACTTCGGGCGGCACCGGCGATCATGCGCTTGCCGACGCTGGCTGCCTTGGAACGCCCAGGCGGCGGTGCCGGGCCAGATGCAGCGGTGTCCAGGCGTGCGGCGTGCGGTGCACGAAACGATGGCGCGCGATGTGGTAACTCGGGTCAAAGCCGTAGAAGTTCATGCGCATTCGCGCCAGCTCATCGCTCCTGAACAGCGCGAGCGGGCGCTGAGCCTCATCGCGCGCACGCCGCGCACGCTTCTTGCCGAGCGTTAGCGTGAACTGATCGCTCGAGGCGAGTTCGGCGGCCTGGGCGTCCACCATCGCCATGAAACCAGATACATCCGGCCCCGCGTGGCCATCGATCAGCCCAAGGGCGAGAGCCTCGGTCGTGCCCAGCGGCAGGCGTCCGGTTGCAATCGTGTGCGCCCGCTCTGCTCCGACCCTCTGTGGCAGCGTGTAGGTCCAATATTCTGAGCCGTAGAGATTTCCCATATTGCGATAGTGCGGATTGAGCACGATGCCGCTTCGCGCCAGCACGCGATCGGCCGCAAGCGCCAGGAATACTCCGCCGGCCGCCGCATTGCCGTGCAGCGCCGCGATCGTATGATGGGATTGTGTGGTCAGGATGTCCTGAACGAGGTCATCGATGCAGTTGATGTTGTCCCATGAGGCATCGGCGGGGCTGTCGGAGGCTTCGATGCAGTGCAGATGCATGCCGTTGCACCAGAAGTCAGATCCACCCATCAGCACGATGACCCGCGTCGGCCGACCACGCGCGTGCGAGTAGGCGGCGCGGAGACGCCCACATTGCATCGCGCCGAGCGCACCGTTGTAGAAATTGAAGTGCAGAAAGCCGACCGCGCCGCGCTCCTCGTATTGGATCTCGCCATCCCGAAGCGCATTCCCCGCATCGGCGATTTCGACATCGCTGCGCGGAAGTGAATCGGCCTGGGTGCCCAGCGCGAGTACCGCCGGACGCTTGAAGCTGCGCTCTGCACCGTCCGCCGGCTGCAATTGGCCGATCCAGACCGCGCCATCGCGTGTGGCGCGGCAGATCGCCTCGTGGCGGCGCGCAATGAGCGTTCCAGGCCGACCGGTCATTGCTGCGGCCGCGTGGGCATCGAACAGACGGAAGGAACGGTCGAACAGCATATCCTCGACGCCGGGGACGCCGTCGCTGCAGTGAATCTTGCGCAGCACCGTTGCGGTGTCATCCTGGCTCCAGTCGATTGCACGCTGCGCCTGAGTCAAGGGCGGCTGCCAGTTGCCGTGTGGCCCATCAGGGCCACTGAACAACGGACCTGAGCCCTCGGCCATGCGGGCCAGCGCGGCCCGCACGGCGAAGACTGCCGCTTCAGTCACTTCGTACCGGTATAAGCTGCTCTTACGAGCAACGCGCATTGAAAACGAGGCGTGCGCCCAGATCGGTCCGGCATCCAGTTCCGAAGTTGCCTGGAGCACGGTGACGCCCCATTCGCCCACGCCGCGCAGGATCGCCCAATCGAGTGCGGCCGGCCCCCGATCACCGGGCGGCCCGGGGTGCACGATGAGGCAAGGACAATGGCGCCAGATCGATGGCGGGATGGCGCGCTTCAGGAACGGGGCGAGGATCAAGTCCGGCCGGAATAGTTCAACCGCCTGGGATGTCACTTGATCGTGGATGTCGATCTCAACCGACAGCTCGTGGCCATCCTGCTGCAACTCAACATACAGCCGCTGAGACAAGCTGTTGAAGGAGTGGACGAGTAGCAGAATACGCATCAGAGCAGCTGCGGGGTTATGCCGCGGCGGTACTTGTAGTAGGCGGCGCAGGCACCTTCCGCGGACACCATGCAGGATCCTATCGGATCGCGCGGTGTGCAGGCGGTGCCGAAGATCGCGCAGTCGGTCGGCTTCTTGACGCCACGAATTATCGCCGGGCACTGGCACGCTGCATTCTCCGCAACCGGCTTTACCTCCAGCGAAAAGCGGCGCTCGGCGTCGAATTCAGCGTACGCGGATTTGATTTTCAATCCGCTATAGGGCAGTTCGCCGAGCCCGCGCCACTCCAGGCTTGGACGCAGTTCGAACACCTCAGCTACCAGCTGCTGCGCCTTGAGATTTCCTTCCCGGGTCACCCCGCGCGTGAACTGATTTTCCACACGGGCGTGACCCGAGTTCAATTGCTGCACGAGCATATCGATAGCCTGCATCACATCGAGTGGCTCGAAACCTGCAATCACCACCGGCCGCTGGTATTCCTCGGCAAAGAACTCGTAAGGGCGGCTGCCGATCACCGCGCTTACGTGCGAGGGTCCGATGAAGCCGTCAACGCGCACCTGCCCCCACTCACGAACTTCGGGTGAGTCGAGGATGCTTTGAATCGCAGCCGGCGTCACCACGTGGTTGCAGTAGACGCTGAAGTTGCCTAAACCCAGGCGTCGCGCTTCGAGAATGATGTGCGCGGTCGCTGGAGTGGTCGTCTCAAAGCCGATGGCGAAAAACACAATGTGCCGCTCGGGATGGGCGGCCGCGATCGCCACGGCATCGAGTGCTGAGTACGCCATGCGCACATCCGCCCCCTGCGCACGCGCCTTGAGCAGGCTGCGACGACGCGATCCGGGCACTCGCAGCATATCGCCGTAGCTCACCAGCGTCACATTCGGGCGGCGCGCCAGCTCAATCGCCGCATCGAGGCGCGGAACCGCCATCACACAGACCGGGCAACCTGGGCCATGTATCAGGTGAATGTTGTCCGGAAGCAGGTCCTCGACGCCATACCGAAAGATGGCATGGGTATGGCCACCGCAAAATTCCATCAGGTGATATTCCCGATTCGGATCTACCCGTTCGGCCAGCACCTGTGCCAGCGCGGACGCCGCATTGCCGTCACGGAATCCGCGGATGTAGCGCATTGCTGGATTCACGCAAGTGCGCGGCGATCTCATCGAACAACGCCAGCGTGCGGTCAGCCTCAACCACGTCGAGACGCGCGATCGCAAAGCCCGCATGTACGATGACATAGTCACCGACCACGACTTCATCGATCAGTGCGATCGACACACGGGTGTGAACGCCTCCCACCTCAATCTCGACCCATTGGTTGCCGAGAAGTGCTGCAACGCGCACCGGTACGGCCAGGCACATGGGTCAGGCCAACTCTGCGGGAACAGCGGCCCGCCTTTCGGCCAGCTGCCCCTCGAGCCAGTCCAGCCAGGGGGCAAGCGCCAGCTCGCGCCGGGCGGCCGTTTGAATCATCGGAGTCTCGCGCCCGAGTGCTCGCAATGCCGCGGCCGCCCGCGCAGGATCGAAATCGTCCAGCACGTCGAGCAGATCGGTCTTGCTCAGCACCACCAGATCGGAAGCGCGGAACATGACGGGGTATTTTTCGGGCTTGTCATCACCTTCCGTGACGCTGAGCAGGGTGACGTTGCGATGCTGGCCAAGATCGAAACTCGCCGGACACACCAGATTGCCCACGTTTTCGATAAACAGCAGATCGAGCCCGGCAAGCGGCAGATCGTGCAGCGCATGATGCACCAGCTGCGCATCGAGGTGACACGCGGTTCCCGTCGTGATCTGCAATGCCGGCACACCGAGCGCGCGGATGCGTACTGCATCATTGTCGGTTTCCAGGTCTCCCTCGATGACAGCGATGCGATATCGGTTTCGGAGCGTGGCTATCGTTGCCTCCAGCAACGCTGTCTTGCCGGCACCCGGCGAAGACATGAGATTGATCGCGAGCACCCCGTATTCATCGAAGTGCTCTCGATTATGTGCCGCAACCCGATCGTTGGCGGCGAGCAGATCCTGCATGACGTCGATCACCTTCTTCCGGCCGCGCTGTTGATCCACCCCTTCTTGAGCAACGTCGGCGCTGAGGCTGCAACCACAGGTTTGGCACATGGCGTTTTCCTCTTCCGGTCGATCAGTTGTTGGCATTCGCCGATGATTCGGGTATTCGCAGCTCGACGCGACGCAGGCGCAACTCATCCCCTGCCACGACTTGTGTGCGAAAGCCGCCGCACAGGGGGCACGCCAGGCGATTCGGTGCCGTGCGCGATTCCATGCTGCAGCTGGTGCAGCGAATGATCACCGCGGGCGATTCGATGGACAGCAGTGCCTGGGCGGTCGCGCAGCTGCTGGCGCGCAGGATCCCGAATGCATGGGCGAGCAAGTCGGGCTCAACGCCACTGAGCGGTCCCGCTTCGATGGTGATGTGCTCCACCACACCGGCGCCGCGCTCCATCGCGATGTCGGTTACCTGTCTCAACAGCGCCTGGCATACGGACAGTTCATGCACCGTGCCAGCGTAGCTCATCA
>Ga0265338_10005531_pt1 | contig 16460 bp, 12 predicted proteins | sample 42126metaG_FD_193579 | JGI IMG/M metagenome (GOLD analysis project Ga0265338, IMG submission 193579) | Rhizosphere microbial communities from Carex aquatilis grown in University of Washington, Seatle, WA, United States - 4-21-26 metaG | ecosystem: Host-associated > Plants > Roots > Rhizosphere... | reverse complement strand
GCAGGCGCTCGTCGTGCTGGAGGATCAGACGAGCGACGTGGCGCTCGCCGAGGTCGTGACGCAGCTGCGGTACGACGTCGAGGCGGGGCTCATCCTCTCTGAGGCGATGGCCCGGCACCCGAAGGTCTTCTCGCGCCTGTACATCGCGATGGTCGAGGCGGGCGAGGCGGCCGGAATCCTCGACATCGTCCTCGACCGCGTCGCCACCCAGATCGAGAAGTCGGAGGCGATCAAGCGCCGCGTCAAGGGCGCGATGATCTACCCGGCGCTCGTCTTCACGTTCGCGGTGGTCGTTCTAACCGCGATGCTCCTCTTCCTCGTTCCGATCTTCGTGAAGATCTTCGCCCAGCTGCACGGCAACCTGCCGATGCTCACCAAGCTCGTCGTCCACGTGTCGGACGGCGTGCGCGGCTACTGGTTCGTGCTGTTCCCGCTCCTCATCGCCTCGCCGTTCGTCTTCCGCTGGTGGAGGGGCACGGACTCCGGTCGGAAGAAGTGGGACACGTTCCTGCTGCGCATCCCGATGCGGATCGGTGAGACCGCGCGGAAGGTGACGATGGCGCGCTTCTCCCGTACTCTCGCGACGCTCGTCGCGGCCGGCGTCGACATCATCAAGGCGCTCGAGATCACGGGCAGCGCGGCGGGCAACTGGGTCGTCGAGTCGTCGCTCGCCAAGGTTCGCGAGAGCGTTCATGCCGGCGAGGGGCTCTCGGCGCCAATGGCCGAGAACGACGTTTTCCCGCCCATGGTCGCCCAAATGATGCGGATCGGCGAGGAGTCCGGCGAGCTACAGAAGATGCTCGACAAGGTCGCCGACTTCTACGAGGACGAGGTCGACGCGGCGATCGCCTCGCTCACGACGATCATCGAGCCCGCCATGATGATCCTCGTCGGCGGGATCGTCGGCGTCATCGTCATCTCGATGTACCTGCCGATGTTCAAGATGTACCAGCTCATCTCGCACTAGCGAGCGCTGGAGCTAGCCGCCTGTCGTAGTCGTCGTCCCGGTAGTCGTGGTGCCGGTCGTCGTCGTGGTCTTCGCGGTCGTCGTGGTCGTCGTGGTCGGTGGTGGTGGCGGAGGAGGTGGAGGCGACGACGTGGTTGTGCGTTCCGTCGTGGTCGTGGTGTGGACGGTCGTCGTGTGCGTGGCGGTCGTCTGCGACTGCGTCTTCGGCTTCGTCGTGCAGCCGTTGCTCGGGCGCGCGTTCCGCCATGTGAGCGCGAACTGGTAGCGGCCGCACCAGCGCTCGTACGAAGGGCTGCCCGGATAGGCGAACTGCTCGACGGGCTGTCCCGCGAGCGCCTGCTCCATGAAGGTGCGCCAGATCTCGGCCGGGAACGTCCCGCCCGTCACAGCGGTGACGCCGTGGACGTCTCCCATCGGCTTCTCGCCGTTCGGCTGCCCGACCCAGACGACGGTTGCGAGTTGCGGCACCCAGCCGGCGAACCAGGCGTCCGCCTCGCTGTCGGTCGTCCCGGTCTTGCCTGCCGCCGGCCGGCCGGTGAGCGCCGCCGCGGTGCCCGTCCCCGACTGGACGTTCGCCGCGAGGATCCTCGTCACGACGCCCGCGACCTTCGCGTCGATTACGCGGTGGCCGCTCGGCTGCGATGCGGTCTCGGCATGGCCGTCGGGGAAGACGACCTTGGACAGGATCGTCGGCCGGTGCGCGACCCCGCCCGCCGCGAGCGTCGCGTACGCGGTCGCGAGATCGAGCGGGCTGACACCGTTGACGCCCAGGCCGATCGAGGGGACGGCCTTGAGCTGCGACTGGACACCCATGCTCGTCGCGAGGTCCGCGATCGACTTGGGGCCGAGGTCGAGCGTGAGCCGCGCGTAGACGGTGTTGTCGGAGAGGAGCGTCGCCTGCGAGATCGGGATCCGGCCCGCGTACGTGTGCTCGTACGTCGCCACGTGCCAGTTGTTCGGGCCGACGAACGGCGCGGAGAGATACTGCGTCGCGAACGGGTTGATCCCGCGGGTGACCGCCTCCGTGAGCACGAACAGCTTGAACGTCGAGCCCGCCTGCCTTTGCGCGTCGGCGGCGATGTCGAACGAGAGCTGCTGCCCGGTCTGCGCGACCGCCATCGCGCGGACGTCGCCGGTTCCCGGCTCGATCGAGACGATCGATCCCGCCGGGTCTCTCTTGCGGTCGAGTGTCCCGAGGACGGCCTGGGTCGCCTCGGCTTGCTTCCTCGAGTCGAGCGTCGTGTAGACGTGCAGTCCGCCCTCGCGAACGCGGCCGGCACCGTACTCGGCGACGAGCTGCGAAGTGATGAAGTCGGCGAGATACGTTCCGGCGGAAGCACCCTGCGTCTGCGCCGGATGCAGGCCGAGCGGGCTCGCGAGCGCGGCTCGGTACTGCGCCGGGGAGATGTCGCCCGCAGTGAGCATCGCCTGCAACACCTCCGCCCGCCGTTGTCTCGCCGCCTGAGGCGCCGTGATCGGGTCGTACGACGACGGCGCTTGCGGCAGGCCGGCGATGAGCGCCGCCTGGTCGAGCGTGAGCTTGCTCGCCGGCTCGTCGAAGTACGTGTGCGCCGCCGCCTCGATTCCGTACGCCTGCTGCCCGAAGTAGACCTCGTTGAGGTACTCCGTGAGGATGCGGTCCTTGCTCCATTGCTTGTCGAGTTGCACCGCAAGGCACGCCTCGGTCAGCTTTCGGCTGAGGGACTGCTGCGGGCTGAGGTAGACGTTGCGGACGAGCTGCTGCTCGATCGTCGAGCCGCCCTGGACGGTGCCGCCCGCGAAGACGTCGGCTTTGAGCGAGCGGAGGATCCCGATGAAGTCGATCCCGTCGTTCGAGTAGAAGCGCCGGTCCTCAGTGTCGACCATCGCCTTCCGCATCACGGGGCTGATCTTGTTGAACCCGACGGGGATCCGATTGTTCGTCGCGCCGAGCGTCCCGAGCTGCGTGCCGTTCGAGTAGTAGAGGACGCTCGCCTGCGCCGGGCCGTGCGCCGCGAGGCCGTTGAGACTGCACGGATACCAGAAGAGCGGCCCGGCGACGGCGGAGCCGATGGCGTACGCGCCCACGAAGACGATCACCGCCGCGGCCGCGTATTGCGCGCCGCGCAGCCAGCGTGATCTTCCGGTGCGCCCTCGTTGCCGTGCCATTTCCCGACCTGTAAACGCCGCGGGGCGCGGATCGGCTACGGGCGGTTAGCGGCTGTTGATCAGGTTCAGCAACCGCTTCTTCAGGCGCTGCGTCGCCCAGCGGGTCGAGTGTCCGTTCGTGGCGAAGAGGCAGCCGCCGAGTTTGACGACGACGCGCTCGGCGCGTCCGGTCTTGTGCGCGAACACGACGAGCAGTTCGCTGCCGTCGTCCTTGACACAGAAGATGCCGCGCGGCGGCTCTTGCAGCCTGTTGAACGAGCGCGTGACGCTGCCGATCGTGACGTGGTCGCGGACCAGACCCTGCTTCCGGAGCCCGTACGAATCGCCCCAGTTGACGCCGTAGTAGCGGCAGAGCCGCATCGCGGTCGCGCCTGACCGGACGAAGCGTTTCGCCGCGGCGCCTTGCGAGGCGAACTTAGGAGCACGGCTCGGGCACGCGGGGACGGTCGCGCTCGCTGCGTGCGACGCGGTCGCATAGCCGACTCCGGCTGCGACCACCGCGGCGATGAGCAGGGCGCGCTTCATGCGGGGATATACGGCGCCGAGGGCCGGGATCGTCACCGGCCGAGGAGGCGGGCGAGGAAGCCTTTCTTCGCAGTGAGCTCTGGTTCCGGCGCCGGTTCTTGCGCCGGCTCAGGCTCCGGCTCAGGGGCCATCGGCTCCGCCGCCGCGAGCACGGGGGCTGCGTCGTCCTCGGGCGGCAGCATCGACTTCGGGACGTTTCCCCGTTCGCGCTGCGCGCGGATCGCGTCGTTCATCGCGTCACGGTGCGACTCGTCGGTCACGTCCGCAAGGTACGCCGCGGGGCGGCCCGCTCCTCTAGGCTCCACGACGCGATGTGCTTCGACGACGATTCCGCGCCGCCGATCCCACCGATCTCGGGTGCCGCGGTCTCGCACGAAGATCTCGTGCTCGACGGGGCCGACGGCAACCGGTTCGCCGCGTTTCTCGCGACCCCGGACGAGGAGCTCAACGCCGGTGTCGTCATCCTCCCGGACGTTCGCGGTCTCTACCGCTTCTACGAGGAGCTCGCGCTCCGCTTCGCCGAGCGTGGCATCGCGGCTCTCGCCTTCGACTACTTCGGACGAACCGCCGGACTCGAAAAGCGCTCGAACGACTGGGACTACATGCCGCTCGTGCAGCAGCTCACGCACGAGCAGGTGCAGGCGGACGTCGGCGCGTCCGTCGCGTATCTCAGCGCGCTCGGCTGCGGGCCGATCTTCACGGTCGGCTTCTGCTTCGGCGGCAGCGGTTCGTGGGCGGCTGCGGCGTGGGGACACGGACTCGCAGGCGCTGTCGGTTTCTACGGGCGGCCCGGCCGGATGATCGACCTCGTCCCGAAGCTCGACGCGCCGATCCTCGCGCTCCAGGGCGGGACGGACCAGGGAATCCCCCACGAGGACAACGTCGAGTTCGAGCGCGTGCTCCATGAGAACGGCAAGGACTACGAGCTCGTCGAGTTCGACGGCGCGCCGCACAGTTTCTTCGACCGCAAGCAGGAGGAGTTCCAGGCGGCCTCCGACGCGGCGTGGCAGCGCACGCTCGACTTCATCCAGCGCCTCTCCGCGTAAGCCGCGGCATGAATGAGTTCGAGCGGGACCCAGACGAGCCCGACCCAGACGAAGACCCAGACGCGTGGTTTGAGTGGTTTAAGGAGGTCATCCCCGTCGACCTCGTAGAGCGCCTCCTCGCAGCCGTCGCGAGCGATGAAGAGGACGCCGGCGACGATTTGCGTGAGTTGGACGCCGATTGGTACCCCGTCGCGTGGACGCTCGCGCTCCTGGTCCGCGGTGTGCACAACGGCGAGCAGGCCTCAGTCGCCCTCGTCGACTCGCTGCTCGAGTCGCCCGACTCCTAGAGCACGGGGCCGCCGAGCCGCCGGACCGCGGCCCGAAGCCCGAGCGCCTCTACTACGGAGTGAAGCCGAAGGAGCCGAACGGACGCCGTGCAGTCCGCGTCGCCGCGGCGGTGGCGGTGCTCGCGGGAGTCGCTACACTGCTGCGGCGCCAGGCGCCGTAGCTCAGCTGGTTAGAGCGCTGCACTCATAATGCAGAGGTCGGTGGTTCGAGCCCACCCGGCGCTACTGAAGCGCGTCCCCTCGGATCTGGGAAAGAGAAAATGGCAACCGGAGTCAGAGTCGCAATCACGCTCGCTTGTACCGACTGCAAGCGCCGCAACTATCAGACGCAGAAGTCGAAGCGGAACTCGCCCGACCGCGTCGAGTTCAAGAAGTACTGCCGCTGGTGCGGCGGTCACACCATCCATCGGGAGACTCGTTAGACCGTCATGGCGCGCTCGACCCGTCAGCAGCGCCGCCAGCGCCGTGCCCAGACTGCCGGCACCCCGCCGCTCCGCCCGGCGCCGCGTCAGCGTCCCGCCGAGGAGCAGCCCGAGGTCGCCGCGATCGAGGCCCCGAGCGCCCAGCGCCAGACCGACGGCCGCGGCGGGTTTCCCGGCCTCCGCTTCATCCAGGAAGCGATTGCCGAGCTCAAGAAGGTCGAGTGGCCGACGCAGCAGAAGGTTGTCAGCGGTACCGCGGTCGTCCTCGTCGCCTGTGTCCTCGTCGGCGTGTACCTCTACGCGAACGACCGGGTCTGGAGCTACTTCGTCCAACACGTCCTGCTTAGGTAACTGGAGAGCCACTGATGTTTCGCTGGTATGTGATCAACACCTACTCCGGCCATGAGAACAAGGTCAAGGCCAATCTCGAGCACCGGATCGAGTCGATGAACCAGCGCTCGCGGTTCCGCCGCGTCGTGGTCCCGACGGAGCAGGTGATCGAGACGAAGGACGGCCAGAAGGTGCAGGCCGAGAAGCGGACGCTGCCCGGCTACGTGCTCGTGAACATGGACATGAACCCCGACGCGTGGACGGTCGTGAAGAACACGCCGGGCGTCACGGGCTTCGTCGGCGCCGGCGCGACTCCCGCTCCGCTCTCGCAGCCGGAGGTCGACCGGATCCTCCACACGGCGTCGCCGGCCGCTCTCGCCGCGCGCGCCAGGGTCGAGTTCCAGCTCGGCGAGTCGGTCAAGATCACGTCCGGCCCGCTCGCGGACTTCGACGGCGAGATCACGGACGTCAACGCCGACGCCCAGAAGCTTCAGGTCATGGTCAACATCTTCGAGCGGCAGGTGCCGGTCGAGGTCGGATTCGAAAACGTCAAGAAACTGGACTGAGGTAAATGGCAAAGAAGGTTCTCACTCTGATCAAGCTCCAGATCCCCGGCGGGCAGGCCAACCCGGCGCCGCCGGTCGGCCCTGCGCTCGGCCAGCACGGCGTGAACATCATGGAGTTCTGCAAGGCGTTCAACGCCCAGACGGCCGATCAGAACGGGCGGATCACCCCGGTCGAGATCACGGTCTTCGAGGATCGCTCGTTCACGTTCATCACGAAGACGCCGCCGGCGGCCGTCCTCATCAAGGAGGCGCTGCGGATCGAGAAGGGCTCGGGCGAGCCGAACCGCCAGAAGGTCGGACGTCTCACACGCCAGCAGGTGCTCCAGATCGCCGAGACGAAGATGCCCGACCTAAACGCGCGCGACGTCGAACAGGCCGCGCTGATCATCGCCGGCACGGCCCGCTCGATGGGCGTCGAGGTGGACGGCTGATGGCCGCGCACGGCAAGCGCTATCGCGGCGCCCGCGCGCTCTTCGAGCGCGAGCAGGTCTACTCGCCGGCCGAGGGCTTCAAGCTCCTGAAAGAGATGGAAGCGGCAAAGTTCGACGAGACGGTCGAGGTGCACTTCCGGCTCGGTCTCAACGTCCGGCACGCCGACGAGCAGCTGCGCGGCACGCTCATGCTCCCGCATGGCAGCGGCAAGGACGTCCGCGTCGCCGTGTTCGCCGAGGGCGACAAGGCGCGCGAGGCTGAAGAGGCAGGCGCCGACGTCGTCGGCTCCGTCGATCTCGCGAAGCGAATCGAGGAAGGCTTCATGGACTTCGACGTCGCGATCGCCACGCCGGACCAGATGGGGAACGTCGGTCGTCTCGGCCGCGTCCTCGGCCCGCGCGGACTGATGCCGAACCCGAAGACCGGCACGGTGACGATGGACGTCGCGAAGGCCGTCACGGAAGCGAAGGCGGGCAAGCTCGAGTACCGCACCGACCGTGGCGCGAACGTCCATGTCGCGATCGGCAAGAAGAGCTTCGACCACCGCGCGCTTGTCGAGAACTACGCGGCCGTGCTCGACGAGATCGTCCGCGCGAAGCCGTCCGCTGCGAAGGGCCGCTACATCCGGCAGATCACGCTCACAAGCACGATGGGCCCCGGCATCCGTCTCGATCCGGCCCGCACGCGAGGGATTGTCGACGAACTGGACGAGCAATCGCAGGAGCCAGCTACAGTTTCGGCCTAAGTAGCTGACCCGCCTAAGACCGCTGGCAGTCCTCCCTGTGAGGGCAGAAGACCCGCCGAGGTGAGATGAAGAAGGAACAAAAAGAACAGGTCGTCGAAGAGCTGACCGCGCGCCTGCAGGCCGCGGAGACGCTTCTCGTTGCCGACTATCGCGGCCTGACGATGCCGCAGATCGACGACCTCCGCTCGCGGCTGCTCTCGAGTGGCGCGAAGTTCACGGTCGTCAAGAACACGCTTACCCGCCGCGCCGCCGAGGCAGCCGGTGCCGACGCGCTGCTCACGCTGCTCGACGGCCCGAGCGCGATCGCGTTCATCGAGGCCGAGGGCGACATGGTCGCGGCCGCGAAGGCGCTCGCCGACTCGGCCCGCGAGACGAAGGTCCTCGAGATCCGCGGCGGCGTGATGCAGGGCCGCACGATGACGGCAGCCGAGGTCGAGAGCCTCGCCACGCTGCCGCCGGAGGACGTGCTCCGCGGGCAGGTGCTCGGCGCGATCATCGCGCCGCTCAGCTCCTTCGCTGCGCTGCTCAACGCCCCGCTGCAGAACCTCGTCGGGCTCATCGACGCCCGCATCGAGCAGCTCGAGAAGGACGCACCGCCCGCGCCGGTGGCCGAGGAGGCACCGGAGCCGGTCGCCGAGAGCGAGGAGCCGGCGCAGGAGGAAGAGCCCGCTGCTGAGGAAGAGCCTGTCGCCGAGGCCGAGACTGAGCCTGTTGGTGAAGAGGGGCCGGCGGCCGAGGAGACCGAAGAGTCTGAAACGGAAAGCGAGGAGAACGCGTAATGGCTGTAGACACCATTTTCGACGAGCTGGGGAAGATGACCGTCCTCGAGCTCGTCGAGCTCAAGAACAAGATCGAGGAGGAGTGGGGCATCACCGCCGCGGCTCCGGTTGCGGTCGCGGCCGCCGGCGGCGGCGCTGCTCCGGCCGAGGCGGCCGAGGAGAAGACGTCGTTCGACGTCGTCCTCACCGAGGCCGGCGGCCAGAAGATCCAGGTGATCAAGGTCGTCCGGGCCATCACCAGCCTGGGCCTCAAGGAGGCGAAGGACCTCGTCGACTCGGCGCCGAAGCCGGTCAAGGAAGGCGTCGCCCAGGACGAGGCCGACTCGATCAAGGCCCAGCTCGAAGAGGCCGGAGCGACTGTCGAGCTGAAGTAGCTTCGCTACTTCAGCTCGAGGAGTGCGGAACTACGAAGGCCCGGGATTGCGATCCCGGGCCTTCTTCGTGCTGAGGGCTTGCTTGCGCCTTCTGGTGCGGGACGCCTCGTTCGTGGCGCGGCCGGTCGTGCGCCTACGGCGCAGGAGCGGCAGCGCGCCTCCGTCGGGCCTCCGCGTAAGCCGGCTTCGCCTGGTCTTACGCTCCGGCCTTTGCACTCTCGTCGTCCGACTATGAATTATTGGGACAGTGAGCTTCGATCCGGATCCGTTCTCTGTCGAACTGCTCCAGCCGCGTCCGGATCTCGACCTGAGCCCGCGCTACGACGAAGGGCTCGACATCCTTCTCTTCGAGAGTCAAGCGCCGCGCAACTGGCCGCATGGCGGCACGGTCGATGGTGTCTTCACGCTTGACCTTGATCCAGATCGTCGGCTAGTTCATGCCGAGTTCATCTGGCCCCGACACCGATGGCCTGACGAGCCAGTACCGGATGGGTTGCGCAAACCGCAGTACCACGGTCGGCATACGCTGCGGCTGCCGCACTTCTCATCTGCATCCGGGGGTGATGTCGCAACGGTCCGTGTATTCCAGTCTTTGCAAGAGACGGCGATCAGCCTCAACGGCACACGAGCCGATTCTCGCGTCACGCTCGGTCCGGGATTAGAGGCCCTCCTGTTTAGCGAGACGCTCGTCGGCTTCGTCATCCCGTGGCCGGAGGCTCCGCAAAGCGGGTAACAAGGCTCAGTACGTAGCGCGCCGGAACCGCGCTTCCGGCGCGCGGAGTTCCGACAAACGGTTGCGAGTGGTACACTCGCAACCGCTATTACCGGCTCTCGCCGAGGCTTTGGCTTGCGGTGGGAGAGGTTCTTCCGGTACTCTGGCTGGTTGCGCCATGCTTAGGCCGCGCGCAGCCCGCTCGTTGCACTGACGCCGTTTACTTGCCGAATTTCGCACGTCCCAAGGGAGGCTGTTCTTCTTGACCACGACGGTCGTTTCGCCCCGCGCTCGTAAGTCGTTCAGCCGGCTCGAGCACGTTCTCGACCTACCGAATCTCATCGATATCCAGAAGGCCTCGTTCAAGTGGTTCCTCGACGAGGGACTGCGGGAGACGATCGACGACATCTCCCCGATCGAGGATTACACCGGCTCGCTCGCCGTCGAGTTCGGCTCCTACAAGTTCGGGGAGCCGGCCGCGTCGATCCGCGAGTGCCGGGAGAAGGATCTCAGCTACCAGGCGCCGCTCTCGATGACGGTCCGCTTCGTGAACAAGGACACGGGCGAGATCCGCGAGCAGACCGTCTTCATGGGGGACTTCCCGATGATGACGGAGCACGGCACCTTCATCATCAACGGCACCGAGCGCGTCATCGTGACGCAGCTCGTCCGCTCGCCGGGTGCCTACCTCATGGAGCCGAAGGACGCGACGAAGCAGGTCTTCATCGCGAACCTCATGCCGAGCCGCGGCTCGTGGCTCGAGCTCGAGATCGACAAGAAGGGCATCGTCTACGGCCGCATCGACCGCAAGCGGAAGCTGCCGATCACGACGCTGCTCCGCGCGCTGCCGGCCGAGGATCCCACGACGGGCTTCGCGCTCGACACGACGACGAACGAGGCGATCCTCGCGCTCTTCGACAACTCGCCGTACATCGTCAACACGCTCGACAAGGACCCCTCGACGCGCGAAGAGGAGGCCCTGATCGAGGTGTTCAAGAAGCAGCGGCCGGGCGAGCCGCCGACACTCGACAACGCGCGGAACCTCCTCCGCTCGCTCTTCTTCGATCCGAAGCGCTACGACCTGACGAAGGTCGGCCGCTACAAGCTCAACCAGCGGCTCGGCGTCTCGGTGCCGGAGGATTGCCGCGTCCTCACGACCGAGGACATCGTCGCGCTCGTCCGCAAGCTCATCGACCTGCCGGTCAAGATCGGCCTGCCCGAGGACTCGAAGGACTTCGCCGCCGAGGCCGCGTCGCTCCCCCGGGCGCCGATCATCAACGACCTCGACGAGTACGAGCACTTCGGCAACCGGCGCCTGCGCACCGTCGGCGAGCTGATCCAGGAGGCGTTCCGGGTCGGCCTCTACCGCATGGAGCGCGTCGTCCGCGAGCGGATGACGACGGAGGACGTCGACACGATCACGCCGCAGACGATCATCAACATCCGGCCCGTCGTCGCCGCGCTGAAGGAGTTCTTCGGCTCGTCGCAGCTCTCGCAGTTCATGGACCAGACGAACTCGCTCGCCGGGCTCACGCACCGGCGCCGGCTGAGTGCACTAGGTGCCGGTGGGCTCACCCGTGAGCGTGCGCCGATCGAAGTGCGTGACGTCCATCCGACGCACTACGGCCGCATGTGCCCGATCGAAACGCCGGAAGGCCCGAACATCGGCCTGATCGGCTACCTCGCCTCGTACGCGACCATCTCGGAGTTCGGCTTCATCCAGACGCCGTACCGGACCGTCTCGGGCGGGAAGGCGTCGAACGAGATCGTCTACCTCGACGCCGTCGAGGAGACGCGGTACGTCATCGCGCAGGCGAGCGCCGAGCTCGACAAGAACGGCCGCTTCGTCGGCGACACCGTCCTCTGCCGCTCCTCGGAGGGCGAGGCCGTCGCCGCGTCGCCGAAGGACGTCGAGCTGATGGACGTCTCGCCGGCGCAGATCGTGTCGGTCTCGACGGCACTCATCCCGTTCCTCGAGCACAACGACGCGAACCGCGCGCTCATGGGAGCGAACATGCAGAGGCAGGCTGTGCCGCTGCTCGTGCGCCAGGCGCCGCTCGTCGGCACCGGCCTCGAGTACCGCGCCGCGGTCGACTCCGGTGACGTCGTCGTCGCCGAGAAGGCGGGCACCGTCATCGATGTCGACGCCGAGAAGGTCGTCGTCGAGTCGAAGGACGGCAAGGCCGAGTACTCGATGACGAAGTTCATGCGCTCGAACCAGGGCACGCTCATCCACCAGAAGCCGATCGTCCTGCTCGGCGACAAGGTGAGCGCGGGTCAGGTCATCGCCGACGGCAGCTCGACCGACCACGGCGAGCTCTCCCTGGGCGCGAACCTGCTCGTCGCCTTCATGCCGTTCGAGGGCTTCAACTTCGAGGACGCGATCGTCCTCTCCGAGCGCATCGTGAAGGACGACATCCTCACGTCGATCCACATTCACGAGTACGAGATCGACGCCCGCTCGACGAAGCTCGGTGATGAGGAGATCACGCGCGACATCCCGAACCGCTCGGAGGAGTCGCTTTCGCAGCTCGACGAGCGCGGTGTCGTTCGCATCGGTGCCGAGGTCGGCGCCGGCGACCTCCTCGTCGGCAAGGTAACGCCGAAGGGCGAGACCGAGCTCACCGCCGAGGAGAAGCTCATCCGCGCGATCTTCAAGGAGAAGGCCCGCGAGGTCCGCGACACGAGCCTCAAGGTGCCGCACGGCGAAGGCGGCGTCGTCATCGACGTCAAGACCTTCGCCCGCGCCGACGGCGACGACCTGTCGCCGGGCGTCAACGAGCTCGTCCGCGTCTTCGTCGCGACGAAGCGCAAGATCGCCGAGGGCGACAAGCTCGCCGGCCGCCACGGCAACAAGGGCGTCATCTCGAAGATCGTCCCCGAGGAGGACATGCCGTTCCTCCCGGACGGCCGCCCGGTGGACATCGTCCTCAACCCGCTCGGCGTGCCGAGTCGGATGAACATTGGCCAGGTGCTCGAGACGCACCTCGGCTGGGCCGCGGCGCACGGCGTCTACGGCGAGAACGGCTCCAGCAACGGGCGCAAGAACGGCGAAGTCGACTGGCGCCACCGCCGCCAGATCATCAACGGCGGCAATCCGTCGCCGGTCGCGACGCCCGTCTTCGACGGCGCGAGCCCGGCCGACGTCGACGAGGGGCTGATCCAGTGGACGAAGCAGAACCCCGACTCGCCGATCCAGTTCGTCGTCGACCCGAAGCGGCCCGTCGGCCGGCAGTGCTCGGGCAAGGTGCAGCTGTACAACGGCAAGACCGGCGAGCCCTTCGAGCAGAAGGTCACCGTCGGCTACATGTACATCCTCAAGCTCCTCCACCTCGTGGACGACAAGATCCACGCCCGGAGCACCGGCCCGTACAGCCTTGTCACCCAGCAGCCGCTGGGCGGGAAAGCGCAGTTCGGCGGTCAGCGCTTCGGCGAGATGGAGGTGTGGGCGCTCGAGGCGTACGGCGCGGCGTACACGCTGCAGGAGATGCTCACGATCAAGTCCGACGACACCGTCGGGCGCGTGAAGGCGTACGAGGCGATCGTCAAGGGCGAGAACATCGCCGAGCCGTCGATCCCCGAGTCGTTCAAGGTGCTCCTGAAGGAGATGCAGTCGCTCGCCCTCGACGTCCACGTCCTCTCGGACGAGGGCCGCGAGGTCGAGGTGCGCGAGGAGGAGGACGAGTTGCTCCGCGCAGCGGAGGAGCTCGGCATCGATCTCTCGCCCGGCTCGCTTCGCGCAGTCGGCCGCGAGCCGACCGCCGAGGAGACCGAAGAAGGACAGGAGCGAGTCGACGCGGACGGCGAGCTGACGCTGCCGGCCGACGAGTCGCTCGGAGATCTCGAGGACGTCGAGGTCTCCCCTGCACAAGAGGCGGAGGAGGAGGTCGACGCGGAGATCGGTCCGCTCGGCGCTCCCGATCTCGTCGACCTGGAACTCGAGGACTGAGCCGTGTTCGATTTTTCTGAAGGGACTGAGGAGAAGCAGTGATCGACATCAACGATTTCGACGCGATCAGGATCGGTCTCGCGTCCTCGAAGCAGATTCGCGACTGGTCTTCCGGAGAGGTCACGAAGCCGGAGACGATCAACTACCGCACGCTCAAGCCCGAGCGCGACGGTCTGTTCTGCGAGCGCATCTTCGGACCGACGCGCGATTGGGAGTGCTACTGCGGTAAATACAAGCGCGTCCGCTACAAGGGCATCATCTGCGAGCGCTGCGGCGTCGAAGTGACGCGGCAGAAGGTGCGGCGCGAGCGGATGGGTCACATCGACCTCGCCGCGCCCGTCTCGCACATCTGGTTCTTCAAGGGCGTTCCGAGCCGGATCGGCTACCTCCTCGACATCGCCCCGCGCGAGCTCGAGAAGGTTCTCTACTTCGCCGCCTCGATCGTCACCGCGGTCGACAACGAGAAGCGCGCCGCCGACCTCAACGGGCTCGAGGATCAGGTCAAGGCCGAGGCGGAACGGGTCGACGTCGACCGTGACGAGGCTCTCGCCGCGCTCGAGGACCGTCTCTCCCGCCGCCGCGAGTTCTTCGCGAAGGGCAAGGAACGGAACTTCGACGAGGACGACGACTTCTGGATCCGCGGTCTCTCCACGTGGGCCGAGGAGCAGGCTTTGCCGCCGCTCGAGGAGGCGCGCACGCTCGTCGGCGGGCTCTTCGTCGAGCTCGTCCCGCAGATCACGACCGAGGACGCGAAGAAGATCCGCGAGCTCGTCCGCAACTCCGCGATCCGCGACGACCGCCGGCTCACGCCGCGTGAGATCGAGCTCGTCGCGGCCGCCGCCGAGCAGATCAAGGCCGCGATCGCGCCGCTCGAGAAGGAAGCCGCCACGGCGACCGGCTCGAAGAAGGGCGCGGTTACGAAGCACATCCACCGCATCGTCGACGGACTCCTCTCGGGCGCCGAGCTGACCGAGGACGACCAGGCGGCCGTCGCGGGCGTCGACCTCAAGAACCTCGAGAAGTCGCGGGAGCTCGGGAACGGGCTGCTCAAAGACACGATCGAGGCGGCGGAGGACGGCGTCGACATCCGCGAGCTCGCGAACGACCTCTGCCTCCGCACCGACGGCAAGATCACGAAGGAGGATCTCGACGCGATCGTCCAGTGGGCGCTCAAGGTGCGCGAGATGTACCTCGACATCGAGTCGCGGCGCGAGGACGCGCGGGAGGCTGCGGTCGACGCGGTCAACCGGCTCGAGGAGACGTGGCGGCTCTTCCGTGAGCTCGAGCCGAAGCTCATCGTCAACGACGAGCAGATCTTCCGCGAGCTCAAGGACCGCTTCGGCTCGCCGTACGGGTTCGGCGTCTACTTCAACGGCGGCATGGGAGCGGAGGCGATCCGCGACCTGCTCAAGGAGCTCGACCTGACCAACGAGGCCGCGATCCTCCGCGAGACGATCCGCACCTCGAAGGGCCAGAAGCAGCAGCGCGCGATCAAGCGCCTCAAGGTCGTGACGGCCTTCATCACGAGCGAGAACAAGCCCGAGTGGATGATCCTCGAGGCGATCCCGGTCATCCCGCCGGAGCTTCGCCCGATGGTCCAGCTCGACGGTGGTCGTTTCGCGACGTCTGACCTGAACGATCTTTACCGCCGCGTCATCAACCGGAACAACCGCCTCAAGCGGCTTCTCGACCTCGGCGCGCCGGAGATCATCGTCAACAACGAGAAGCGGATGCTGCAGGAGGCCGTCGACGCTCTGTTCGACAACGGCCGCCGCGGCCGCGCCGTGACCGGCCCGGGCAACCGGCCGCTCAAGTCGCTGTCCGACATGCTCAAGGGCAAGCAGGGCCGCTTCCGTCAGAACCTGCTCGGCAAGCGCGTCGACTACTCCGGCCGCTCGGTCATCGTCTCCGGCCCGCACCTCCGGCTGTACCAGTGCGGCCTGCCGAAGCTCATGGCGCTCGAGCTCTTCAAGCCGTTCATCATGAGCCGGCTCGTCGAGCGGAAGATCGTCCAGAACATCAAGGCGGCCAAGCGGCACGTCGACCAGATGCATGCGGAGGTCTGGGACATCCTCGAGGAGGTCATCCAGGAGCACCCGGTGCTGCTCAACCGCGCCCCGACGCTCCACCGCCTCGGTATCCAGGCCTTCGAGCCGACCCTCGTCGAGGGCAAGGCGATCCAGGTGCACCCGCTCGTCTGCCACGCCTTCAATGCGGACTTCGACGGAGACCAGATGGCCGTGCACGTGCCGCTGTCGGCGGAGGCTCAGGCTGAGGCGCGGATCCTCATGCTCTCGGCGAACAACATCCTCTCGCCGGCGCACGGTGACGCTCTCGCGCTGCCGACGCAGGACATGGTGCTGGGCATCTACTACCTCACGTACCACGACACGGACCTCAACGCGCTCGCCGCGGACAAGATGGACCCGCGCCCGCCGCGCTTCCGGACGGAGGAGGAGGTCGAGTTCGCGGTCCAGGCGAAGCAGCTGCACCTACAGCAGCCGATCGAGTACCTCTGGAACGGCGAGCTCGTCGTGACGACGTCCGGCCGGGTGATCTTCAACGCCGAGATCGAGCGCTCGCTCCGCGAGGCGGCCGGCTCGAACGGCAACGGCAAGGACGGGAAGACGCACGACTACGTCAACCGGACGCTCTCGAAGAAGGAGCTCGGCAACCTCATCTCCGCGCTCGTCGATTCGCACGGCGCGCACTCGGTCGCCCATGTCCTCGACACGATCAAGGACCTCGGCTTCAAGTACGGCACGCTCGCCGGCGTGACGATCTCGAAGAACGACATCGTCATCCCGCCGAATAAGGAGCAGATCCTCGCCGGCTACGAGGAGCGGGTCAAGCGCGTCGAGGACGCGTACGACCAGGGTCTCATCACCGAGTCGGAGCGCCACGAGCAGATCACGTCGATCTGGACGGAAGCGACCGACGAGGTCGCCCAGGCGATGGTCGACAACCTCAACGAGCTCAACCCGATCTACATGATGGCCAACTCCGGCGCCCGCGGATCGTTCGCGCAGCTCCGCCAGCTGGCCGGTATGCGCGGCCTCATGGCGAATCCGAAGGGCGAGATCATCGAGCGGCCGATCAAGGCGAACTTCATGGAAGGCCTCTCGGTGCTCGAGTACTTCATCTCGACGCACGGCGCCCGCAAGGGTCTCGCCGACAC
>Ga0265338_10005530_pt1 | contig 16463 bp, 9 predicted proteins | sample 42126metaG_FD_193579 | JGI IMG/M metagenome (GOLD analysis project Ga0265338, IMG submission 193579) | Rhizosphere microbial communities from Carex aquatilis grown in University of Washington, Seatle, WA, United States - 4-21-26 metaG | ecosystem: Host-associated > Plants > Roots > Rhizosphere >... | reverse complement strand
GGGGGGCGGCCATGGCGGGCAAGGGGATCCACAGGGGCCGATAACCTCACAGGGCAGTCAAGGCGGGGGCGGATACGCCGGCCCCGACTTCCAGGTTGTTGGATTTGGTGGATCCGCGGCCCTCGGAACATTTCAGCCGGCGGTGAGCCCTCAGTTTGGGGCCGGAGCCCCTGGCGGACTCGGCTACCCAAACGACACCGACTCCTTTGACGGATTTGGTGGAAATGATGGATGCATGATTATTCAATGGTGATGATATGATGGGGCGCGAGTCAGAGCGGAAAGCGAGTTGTCTTTGTCTGGCTCTTTTGGCGCTGGCGCATATCGGCGCTTGTACTGTTTGCGCACAAACTGGCGCCCGTTTTGCCATCGCTCAAAGTGTCGTTGCCGGCGGCGGCTCTTCATGGGTGTCTGGCCCGCGGTTCCAACTGGCCGGCACCATTGCTCAACCGTCAACCAGCGCCCCGAGCGCAAATCGATTTTCCGTTCAAGGCGGGTTTTGGATTTGGCCTGCGCCCATCGTTTTCGCGCCCGCGAAGATAGGCGACAGTTTCGTGTTATCGTTCCATTCTGAACCTGGCAAGTGGTACATCGTGCAATTCGCCGATTCTCTGTCCGAGGGGAATTGGGCGAGCCTTCCAAGTGTGCTCGGCAACGGCGCGACCGTTACGGTGACCAATTCCGCGGCTGGACGCGCCCAAAGATTCTTCCGGCTGCTTGAGCACTGAGACTGCGGCGCGATTGGCGGAGTTTTGCCGTTCCCTGGCTTGCAGGCTTCGCTCCGTTTCCTGAAGCGAGGCGCGCTACCTCCTGCCGGGCTGGCCGTGGCGGTCCCATTTCGCGCCGAGGCCGACAGGAGCGGTGACGACTTCATTTCCAAATTCCGTCGCCGCCTTCACGACAGCGTCGAAGGCGGGCTTGGGCTGGAAATCGCGGCCGAAGAGCAGGGGATAGTTCGTCACTCCGGGCCAGTTGAGCCACGAATCCCCGTCCGTGACGCCCCAGAATGTGATGCGCTGGATTTCGGCGTGCTTGAGAAAGATCTTGAAGATGTCCGCGTAGCGGTCGGCCAGTTTCTGTTGCATCTCAGCCGGCAATCCGTCGGGATAAGGGTTGCGCCGGCTTCTGGACCTGCGCAAATCCGCCACTTCGCCCCGGGTGCCGCCGCGCAGGACGTTCACATCCAGTTCGGTGATCATCAGTTTGACGCCAAGCTTGGAAAGGTCCGTCAACGCTTCGTCGAGCAGGTTGGTGCTCGGCCAGAGCAGGTCGTAATGACCTTGCACGCCCACGGCGGCGATTTTGACGCCGTGCGCCTGAAGATCTTTGACAAGGCGGATGGCTCCTGCGCGCTTGGGCGCGTTTTCGATGGAGAAATCGTTGTAATAAAGCTCGGCGTCCGGATCGGCCTCGTGCGCGAATTGGTAGGCCTTCACCAGATAGTCATCGCCGATGATTTTCCGCCATTTTGATTGGCGCAGAGCGCCGTCCTCGTTGAGCGCCTCGTTGACGACGTCCCACCCTTTGATCCTGCCTTTGTAACGGCCAACAACCGTCGCGATATGCTCGCGCATCCGCGCCAGGAGCGCGTCGCGCGTGAGCGCCTCGCCTTTGTCATCCTCGAAGACCCACTTGGGCGTCTGGTTGTGCCAGACAAGGTTGTGCCCGATGATGAACATGCCGTGCTTCTCGCCAAAGTCGACATATTGGTCGGCGCGCCCAAAATCGAACTTCCCGAGCTTGGGATTTACGGCCTCCCATTTGAGCGCATTTTCCGGGGTCGTCGTGTCGAAGTGTTTGTCAATGATCGCCACTTCGGCCGCGTTGGAGCCGGTGAATTGGGACTGGTTGAGCGCCGCGCCGACTAGAAAATGGCCTTTGAAGACCTGCTTCAACGCTGCATCGTCCGCGGCGCGCGATTCCATAAGCGACCAAGCTAGGAACAGCGAGCTCAATGTGAGGGTTACTTGAGTCAAAGAATAGGTCTTCATGCCGTCTCAGGCAATGCATTTCCGCCGGCGGCGGTTTTGCGCCTTTCAGCCAGCTCTTCGGACATCTGGATGGTGACGCGTTTGTTGAGTTGGTAAACGGTCAGCAGAATCGCGCACACGGCGAACAGCAGTCCCACGACGATGCCGCTGCAAAACCGGAACCCTTCAATGACTCGCGGCGTCGGTTCCTGTTGCGTGACGTATCCAAAACAGCCCTGCATGATCCACAAGAACGACGCTGAGCCGAGCGCCAGTCCCGATTTCAACGCGAAGCCAATCGTCGCAAAAACAATGCCCGTGAACCGCCGCCCCGTCTTCCACTCCGAGTAATCGGCGACGTCGGCGTAAATCGCCCAAATCAGCGGAATCGTCGGCGCATAGCAAATAGCGATCACGATGGTGAGCCAGACCATGCCGGAAATATTCGTGGGAGGAAGCGCGTAAAACGCCAGAGTTCCCACCGCCGCCAGGCTGAATCCGCAGACGGCGACAGCCTTTTTGCCGAAGCGCTTGGAAAGGCCGGGCGAAAGCAGAATAACGATGATCGTCACCGCCGTTCCGATCATCTGGATGAGGCTGTAGCCGACGTCGTCCGCGTTGGAATGCGCCACGTCGGCGCGCGAGCCGTGAACGATGTAGCCAAGGGTCTCCAGCAGGCCGTTGCCCTTCGCGCCTTCGGGCGCCACCAATCCCAGCGACTGCACCCAGTCATACATCGCGCCTTTGTCGGCATAGTGATGGTAATAGTTGTAGAGGGCGCCGCCGCGGAAGGAGAGGATGCAGAAGTGGCAGGCCGTCATGGCGAACATCACAATCCACGGGCTATTCTTGACAAGATCGCCGAAATCCTGCCTCGGGGACGAATGCTGGGTCGCCGGCGGCTTGATGCGCTCCTTGCTGGTCGCAAACGTGATGAGGAACAAAACCAGGCACAGCGCCGACCACACGACCATCGTCATTTGCCAGCCGTATTGACGGTCGTGGCCCACGGCGAATTTCGCCACCAGCGGCAACGTGAACCCGCCGACGATGAACTGCGCCGCGTTGACGGCGACGAACCGAAACGAATTGAGCTTGGCGCGCTCATTGATGTCGCCCGTCATCACGCCGCCGAGCGCCGAATACGGCATGTTGTTCATCGAGTAAATGGACATCAGCATGATGTTCGTGATCGCGGCGTAGGCGATCATCGACGCCGCGCCCCAGCCCTTTGGCGTCGTGTAGGCCAGCACCATCACCACGCACCACGGCACGGCGGTGAACAGCACCCACGGACGAAACTTGCCCCAGCGCGTGTTGGTTCGGTCGGCCAGCACGCCGACGAGCGGATCGGCAAAAGCGTCCCACAACCGCGCCGCCATGAGAATCGTCGCGGCCGTTCCCGCCGACAGCCCGAACACGTCCGTGTAGAAGTTGGTCTGGAAAAGGATCATCGTCATGAAGACGAAGTTCGCGGCCGCGTCCGCCGCGCTGTAGCCGGCCTTTTCGACGAATGAGAGTTTTTGGGTGGGTTCAGCCATAAGTCATCTAACCACTTTGACGGCGGTGTTTTGCGCGGCACTTTTTCCGTGCGGAGGGACGGTTCGTCCGGCAGGCGGGCGCTGTTTCATTTCGAGCGAGTCTGTGCAGATTCAGCAGTATTTCAAGCGGGAATTGGGCGCGGAATGGAGGATAATACGAATCTGCGTTTTGGCTGGGCCGCTTTACGGTAATCGCTTGACGGGCCTGCATGCCAAAGCTCAAAGTTCCGATAATTTAAGCCGAGTCGGAACTGTTCGGAGCGGAGGGGAGTCATCAATGCCCATATCGCTGCGCAACCTCCCCCTCGGATCTCGCGACCGCCCGTAGGTGCGATTAAGGCAAAAACTCAAACAACGATTGGATTGGCACTATGTCGAAAAAGAGAGACGACTTTGTTTCAAAGAAGCTGGCGAAAATGTCCTTGTTGGAAAAATGCGGCCAGGTTCTCACCTTCACCTGGCGCGGCGCCTACTTGACACCCTCGGGGATCGAACAGATCACCAAACTTCACGCTGGCGGCGTTTGCCTGGAGCCTTACGCGCTGGAAACCTGCAAGAACCTTTATTGGGGCCGTTCGCAGGTGGACCCGAACTTCAAAAAGCCCAAGGACTACTTCGACATCGCGCACACTTACTTCGACGATCGCAGCTTCGGCGTCAGCGTGACTCCCGAAGAGCTGACCGTCGCGCTCAACAAGTTGCAGGAAATCGCCATGAGCCGCCCCTCCGGCATCCCTTTGCACGTCACCATCGACATGGAAGGCGATTTCAAAAACGATTACTCGTCGGGGCACGTCCTGCAGTTTCCATCGGCCATGGGGATGACCGCCATTGGAGACCTCGATCTGGCCTATAAAGTGGCCAACACCCTGGGCAAACAGATGGCTGCCATCGGCGTCACGCAGTTCTATCACCCGGTCTGCGACGTCAATATTAACCCGTTGAACCCCGAAATCGGCGTGCGCTCCTTTGGCGATGATCCGAAGGTCTGCGCGAAATTCGTCGAAGCGACGGTTCGCGGCTACCAGGACGCGGGCATTGTCGCCACTGTCAAACACTTCGCCGGCCGCGGCGACTCGGCGACCGATGCGCACGACGTGCTGGATGTTTGCCGGGCGGATCTCAAACGCATGCGCGAGGTGGAGTTGTTCACCTTCCAGGCCGGCATCAATGTTGGCGCGAAGGCCCTCATGACGGCGCACACGATCTTCCCTGCGTTTGACAAAGAGTTCCCCTCCACGCTGTCGCACAAGATCCTCACCGATCTTCTCAGGGGCGAAATGGGATTCAAGGGCGTGATTGTTTCCGACGCCATCGGCATGGCCGCCATTCTCAAGAAATGGCCCCTCCCGCAAGCCTGCGCGATGGCGATCAAGGCTGGCGTGGACACCATCCTCCTCAAGGCGGACGACGAGTCACGCGCACAGTGCCTGTTCGGCATCAAGAGCGCCGTCGAGCGCGGAGAGCTTTCCGAAGACCGGGTGACCGACGCGGTCCGGCGGCTCCTGTGCATGAAGTACGACCAGGGCCTCTTCGAGAAAGCCGGGAAAATGGATCCGGCCAAGACCCGCGCCAACGTCTGGAGCAAACAAGTCCAGGACTTCTCCAAAGAAGTGGCGCACAAGGCCCTGCTTGTCGTGCGCGACGACAAGAAGCTGCTGCCCGTGAGCAAGGACAAGAAGATTCTGGTCATCGAACAGTGCATTCCTTACTCGTTCCTCGGAAAGGACCTCTACAGCCATCCGCACATGTTCTGCGAGCAGATGGCCAAGCGCTCCACAAACCTCATTCTGGACGACACCGCCTTCCACGCCAGCGACGAAGAGATAGACGAAGCGTTGAGACTGGCCAAAGAAGCCGAACTCGTTGTCATGACGAACTACTACGCGCGCATCGAAAAGCGCGGCAACAATCAGCGCCTGGTCAAGGCGTTGAAAGACGCGGGACACACCGTGATTGTCGTGACCAACTTCCCCTACCGGAAGGGCACGACCACCGAAGCGGACGCCGTGATCTGCAATTTCTCAGGATCGCCTGATTCGATCCGGATTGCCGCGGATCTGGTGTTCGGTGCCGTAAAGCCGTATCGGACGACGAAGATGCCGATCGATCTGAGCGCTGAAAAGAACCTCCCCGACCAGGCGCCTGCGCCCGAGCCGAAGAAACCCGTGAAGAAGGCCGGTGAGAAAATGGGCAACGCCTGGGGCGGAAAGTGCTAGGCATCATGCGCGGTTCCGCATAGCGAGATTCACCAATCCGGGCGCCAGCGACGAATCGAAATTCCAAGCTGGCGCCCGAACCAGTATATAAGCGACACTAGTAGGTCGACTTTGTCCTTCAAACGAAACACAAACAACTCATGAGCGCTAGCAAAACGTCCAAATCCACTGGCTTCGACATTCGCGATATTTACACGATTCCGGGAGACAAGATCGCCGCCATCTACGAGCGAAACAAAATGGGGGTTCACTTCCAGGGCATGTCCAAGACCTTGCAGTTCCCGCAAACGGTCGCCTTGCAAGGCGCTCCCACGTGCTCGATTGGCATCTCCCCCTACGGCCTCTACAACCGCCTCAACGACGCCGGCCGGCTCATCATGCTCAATCAGAAAGCCGTCCAGTTCGCCTCCGCGCCATTCATCTGCGTCGATGGCGCCTGCACGATGCTGACCCAGAAGCAGCCCGGCGACGCCGAGTTGCCCGACGACATTCCGGCAGTGAAGAACTACTACCATCCGTCAGTTCCCGAAAAAAACGTTTCTCTCACCATCGCCACGCCGTCGCTGGAGATCGCCTTCAAACTGCCGGCGGTGAAAGTCGTCCGCAGGCTGATTTCTCCCTTGCTCTCCGGTGGGGATCAAACCCTGATGCCGCTCGGCGTCGAAGAGTTCCAGGTGGAAAACACATCGAATGAAGTCCTGGAGATCACGCTCGTCGTCCCAAGGCCCTCTCTGGTCAACCTCCAGGAAAAAGAGCTTAAACCGACCGATCAGGACAGCGTCTATATCGGCGTCGCGGCCGTCCATGGCCAGAAGCACGAGGAGTTCCGGTCGGCTGGCGTCCGGGGCGTCATCATGGGAAGCGCGGACACGTCCAACCGCATGGCGCTGTCGGTTCCCGAAATGGCCGGCGTCGCCGTGGATACCCAGCCTTACTTCTGCCTGAACCGTGTCACGGGCGATCTCCTTCTCAACGCCGACGGCAGCTTTTACGAAAAACGGCAACCCACCCTTCGCAGCGATTACGGAGCAGCCATCAGCCTCACGTTTACGCTGAAACCGAAAGCGTCCAAAACGATTCCGGTGGCCGTGGCGCTGGACTTCCCGCAGCAGGTGTACATCGATGGAGCGACGTTCGAGCGCAAATATGTCAAGAGCTTCCCTAAGAAGGAAACGCGGACAGCCGATATGGCGAAACTCGCGTCGGAAAGCTATTCAAAATGGTGGAGCCGGACGGTGGCGATTCAGAAGCGCATCTTCGATTCGATCCAGGCGACCCCATCCTATAAAGGCGACAAGGCCGGCGCCATGCGCTTGACACGCCTGATCCTGAACGAGCTTCATTTCCCGCTCTCCAACGCCATTGTCTGGGTCGAGGACGACAAGGGAAACGAACGCGCCCGGTTCCTGGAATGTTTCGACTACGCCTATATCGATCCATCGGACGTGGACTGGTATTCGATGGTTCTCTTGATGCTTTTCCCGCGCGTGGAAAAGGATCTCTGCCAGGGCTTCGTCGACTCGATCCAGGCCGTGGATCCCACCCCGCGCTATTACCATTTCCACGCTTCGGCCGTCGAAGCCCGAAAGCATTTCAAGGAACATCCCGAGGAATACGAGGGCAAGTCGTTGACCCAAATCCGCGACGCCTTCAAGACCAAGGGCAGCGTCGCGCACGACCTCGGCGCCATGCCCAAGGGCCACCCGCTTCGCAACGTCAGCGACTACGCCTGGTATAACAATAATTACTGGGTCGACCTGTTCCCCAAGCTGATGATGCGCGTGTTGCGCAACGTGAAGTTCACCGGTGACATGGATTTCCTGAAGAAGAATTGGGAGACCCTTAAGTTCGGCCTCGATTCTCTGCTCAAACTCGACTTCGACGGCGACGGCATCCCCGAGGGCTACCCGGAGGACGTCAAGAATACCTTCGATAACCTTGTCCTTTTTGGAGCCGACGCCTACGACGCCACTCAGTTCCTCGGCGGCTGCCAGGCCATGATTAAAATGGCCCAGATGCTCAAGGACAAAGACGGCGAGGCGAAAATCCAGAAGGCGTTCGACCAGGGCTGGAACAGCCTCGAGAAACTCTGGCGCGATGGAAAGAACAAGAAGGGCGAGAAGCTCCAGTATTACATCACGTGCTATGATCCCAAGACCGGAAACGCCAACACCGACGTCTGGACCAACCAGCTCGACGCGCTGTGGTATATGATCGCCATCGGTGAAGAGCCTTGCATTCCCGCAGATCGCGCCAGGGCGATCCTGAAGACCGTTTACCGGACCAACCACTCCTTCATGGGTTGGGCGATGTGCAAGACTGAGAACGGCGCCCCGGTCGAATCCGACCAGGGAAAAGACGTCTACACCACGTCCAACTACGTCTTTGCCCAGTTGCTCGAATACTACGGCATGGCCAAAGAAAGCAAGGAGGTCTACAAGCACATGGACCGGGTCGTCTTCGATTACGGCAATTCCATGATCACGCCGGACAACCTCCGCGCCGAGTTGGAGAAGGAATCCGGCGAATCCGTTCCCGGCCCGCATTACATCGTTGCCGCCTATCCCCGGCCGGGCGCGGTCTGGACCCACCTGGTCATGAACCACGTCAAGGATTTGCAAGCAAAGAAAAAATCCAAGACCGTCGACTCTAAGGACCTGATCCCGTTCTTCCCCAATCTGCTCAAGGGCGCCTAAACAGGAAAAACTGAATCAACACAGATACGTTCGGAACTTAAACGCTATGTCCAGGAATTACGACATCACGTTCGTCGGCCACATGTGCTATGACGAGATCATCCCCTTTGGAGGCAAACCCCACATCGCTCCCGGTAGCGCCGTGTTATGCGGCGCCATGGTCGCCCCGCGCGTCGGCAAGAAAGTTGCCGCCGTCGTCAAAATGGCCCCGAAGGATGAGCCTATCCTTCAACCGATGAAGGACGCCGGGGTCGACACCTACCTCATTCCAAGTGAAGAAACGACCTATTCGAGAGTCTTTCACTACTCCGCCAACGTCGACGAACGCAAACTGACCCTTGTCAGGTCCGCCGGCCTCATTTCCATCAACGACGTCCCTCAGCTAAACTCCACCTGCGTCCATCTTGCCGGAATTTCGGACACGGAATTCGACATGCCGCTGATGAAAGGACTGAAAGCCAGGGGCTATAGCTTGTCCGCCGACATGCAGAGTTTCGTCCGCCACGTCACCCCGGACACCCACGAAATCGAGTACAGCGACGTCGCCAACAAAAAAGAAATCGCCGCCATGATGGACAAGCTCAAGCTCGATGTCGTGGAAGCGCGCATTCTCACCGGAACCGAAGATCTGGAGAAAGCCGCCATCATTGTCGAATCGTGGGGTTGCCCGGAAACCATGATCACCCATTCGCAAGGCGTCCTGGCCCGCGTCAACGGAACCACCTATTACGAGAAATTCTCCAACAGCAACGTCTCCGGCCGGACCGGACGCGGCGACACCACCTTCTCCGCGTATCTTGCCTGGCGCCTCGACCACGGACCCAGCGAGGCCCTGAAATTCGCCGCGGCGCTGGTTTCGATCAAAATGGAGACGCCCGGGCCTTTCAACGGAACGCTGGCGGATGTCACAAAGAGATTGCGCGAAAAGCATTCTTCGTGACGCCGCGCGCCGCGCAGCATATAATTCCGTGAATTAAGTTGCCTGTTGATGAAATCCACGACCATGAATTCCACCAGCCCGCAAGCGCCTGCCTTGAAGGATGTCTTTAAAAACCGCTTTCTCATCGGCGCGGCCGTTAACGAATCCCACATCACCGAATCAGCCGGCGCCAACTGCGAGGTTGCGCTGATCCAAAGGCATTTCAACACCATCACGCCGGAAAATCTGTTGAAATGGGAAAGCGTCCACCCAACGCCTGACCGCTACAATTTTGGGCCGGCGGACCGTTACGTCGACTTTGGCGTTAAGAACGGAATGTTCATCATCGGCCACACGCTGGTCTGGCACCGCCAGACTCCCGCCTGGGTTTTCCAGGATGAACACGGCGCCCCGCTCAGCCGCGCCGCCTTGCTGCAACGTATGCGCGATCACATCTTCGCCGTCGCCGGCCGTTACAAAGGCAGAATTGCCGGCTGGGACGTGGTCAACGAAGCCATCAACGAGGATGGCACGATGCGCCAATCGCCCTGGCTGAAAATCATCGGCGACGATTTCCTCCTCAAAGCGTTTCAATTCGCGCATGAAGCCGATCCGGACGCGCAATTGTATTACAACGATTTTGCGCTGGATAACGCGCCTAAACGCGCCGGCGCCCTCGCCCTGGTCAAGAAACTCCAGGCGCAAGGCGCGCCCATAACAGGCATTGGCTTGCAGGGGCATCATTGGATGACTTGGCCCGCTCTAAAGGAAGTCGAGACGACCCTCGACACCTTTGCCGCGCTCGGTCTCAAAATCATGATCACCGAGTTGGACGTGACCGTGTTGCCGCCGGTCACCACCGAACTGGACGCCGAGGTCGGCCCGGACTTCAAACTGCTGCCGGAGCACGATCCTTACACCAAGGGCATGCCCGATGCCGCCCAGCAGGCGCTCGCCGAGCGGTATGCCGGCCTGTTCTCCGTTTTTGTCAAACATCAGGACCAAATCACCCGCGTGACGTTCTGGGGCGTGACCGATGCGAATTCCTGGTTGAACTACTGGCCCGCCCACGGTCGGACAGATTACCCCCTTCTGTTTGGCCGCGGATGCGCGACCAAACCCGCCTTCGACGCCGTCGTCGCGGTCGGCCGCGGAATTCACTATAAATAGGGCTGATTCCTTTAAACCACAGAGACGCCGAGGCACAGAGAATACCTGCAAATTGAATCTCTGTGCCTCGGTGTCTCTGTGGTTAAAATCAGAGAGATAACCACCCCGCGAGCAGACCCGTTCCAGCGTGAATCGGCATGTGGACATTAATCCGAATTGGCGCTTTGCCGGTTCCGCTTTACGATGGGCGCGATGATTGGCCGATGCCATCGCATTTTATTCGCGGCGCTCCTTGCGGCGGTTTTGTTGCCAGCCGTTGTCGCCTGGGTGGCCAGCGCGGAGGACAAGGCGTTTCGTGCGGCAAGCCAGGAATTCTCCGATAAGCAATACGCCCAGGCGGAGGCGGATTTTTCAGCGTTCCTGGCCGCCTACTCCAATTCCGTCCACGTGGCCGAGGCCGCCCTGTGCAAGGCGCAGGCGCAGATGTTCCAATCCAACTACGCCGGCGCCATTCAAAGCCTGCAAGCGGGCCTTCCGCGCGCCGGCGAGCAGGCGCCCAAATTTATACTGTGCATTGCCCAATCCACCAACGCCCTTGGCGACCACGAAACCGCCGCGAGAATTTTCGGCAACCTCATCACCCAGTTTCCCCAGTCGCCTTTGCTCCTTGAGGCCGCCTACGACCAGGCCGACGCCTTCTCAAAACTCGACAATTGGCTCCGCGTCATCGAATTGCTTGGCGACACCAACGCAGCCTTTCAGCGCGCCGCACGCGTCGCCTCCCCCGGCAACGAATTTGCCGCCAGCGGCGCCCTGCTCTTGAGCCAGGCGTGGTTGCAGCAGGGCAGGCCGGACGCCGGCGAAGCGGCGCTGGCCCGCCTTGCCGTCACCAATCTCACCGCCGAATTGACCTGGGAGCGACAGCTACTCCTCTGCAAAGCCAAACTCGCCCAGGGCAAGACCGCCGAGGCCGAATCCGATTCGACCAACCTCCTGGCCCTCGCCGACGTCCTCGGCCCCAAACGCCGCGCCGTCAGCCTCGCGATGTGCGGCGAGGTCTTCGAGCGCGAGAACAAGTTCCCCGAGGCGCTCCAATGTTACACCAACAATCTCACCGACGACCTGCCCGCGGCCGTCCAACGCAACGCCCTGGCCAAGGCCGTTCAACTGATGTTTCAGCAGGGCCAGACCAACGCCGCCGCCGATCTTTTGCAAGCGCTCGCGCAACGACCGGCCTTCGGCGCTCCGGATCTCGCGCGGCTGGACCTCGGTGAGATTTGCTTGACTGAGCTTGCGAACCACGACACCAACGCCGCCTCCCTGGGCACAAACCTGCTGGAGCGCGCCGCCACGAACTTTGACAGCGTCATCCACGACTTTCCAAACAGCCCGGTCGTTGGCCGCGCGTATCTGGATTTCGGCTGGCTTTGCTGGACCGAAACGAACGCCCTTGGCGCCAGGACCAACGTCGCCGCCGCCCGCGCCCATTTCTCCCAGGCGCTCAGCCGACTGCCGCATTCCGAGGCGCAGGCTGTGGCGCGCTTCAAATTGGGCGACGCCGACTTGTTCGATCATCTTTATTCCGACGCCCGGTCCAACTACGACGCCGTGACCGCCGACTATCGGGACCTTCCGTCTGTCACTAATAAATTGTTCGACCTCGCCCTTTACAAAATCCTCGAAACGAGCATCGCCCTTGGCGACCAGCCCCGCGCCGGCGACGCTCTGTCCAAAATCCTCGCTTGGTATCCGGTCAGCTTGTTCGGCGGCCAGGGCTCCCTGTTGCTCGGCGATGACAACGTCCGCAAGGGCAATTACCGCGTCGCGCGCGAGGACTTCGCCAAGTTGACCAACAACCCGGCGTTCCGCACAAGCGCTGAATACGCCTTCGCACGCACCTTCGACCTCGATGGCCAGTGGTCCAACGCCATTCCTCTCTATGAACAGTGGATTGCCTCCAACCCGCGCGACCCGCTCCTTGCGCAAGTCGAATACGATCGCGCGCTCGCGTGCTACAGGGCCGGCCAAACCACCAATGCGCTCTCCCTCATGACCAATTTTGTCACGCGCTTCGCCTCCAACAATCTCGCCCCGTGGGCGCAGAATTGGATCGCCGATTATTATTTCAATTTGCCCGATGCCCAGGGCGCCCAAATGGCGGAGAAGAATTATCAGGAGCTCTATCTCAAATGGCCCGCGGCCGAGGGCGATCTCGCCTATTACGCCCGGTTCATGGCCGGCAAATCCGCCCTCCTGCGACAGGACACCCGCGAAGCCATCAGCGATTATTTCGTGCCGCTTGCCGACGATCCTCACACGCCGCCGGGCATTTTGAGCCAGGCGTACTACGCGCTCGGCGACGCCTTCTTCGCACAATTCCTCGCCAATCCCACCAACGCCGCCCACCTCGATCACGCCATCGCCGCCCTCTCCAAATTGACCAACGGCCCGTCCACAAACGCGATGGCGCCGTTGGCGTTCGGCAGGCTGGGGGACTATTATTTCCAGGGCAACGACTTCGCCGGCGCTTCCCAAATGTATAGCAACGCTCTGGCTTGCGCCCCGGCCATCGCTGACGAAACCGCCCGCGCCGCCACCAGCAGCCAGGCGGAAATTGGCCTGGGCCAGATTGCCTATCGCCAGCATCGCCTCGATGAGGCCCTCACCCATTTCGATCACGCCCTTTACAACCAGACCGACCCGGTGTGGATCGCACAGGCCGGCCAGGCCGCCGCGCAGATTTGCGAAGACCAGAAACATTGGGAAGCCGCCAAAAAAATCTACGACCGCGTCCTCGAGGCCGCGCCCGCCCTGCGCCCGACGCTCGAAAAGAAGATCGCCGCCGTTCAGCGCAATATGGACTCGCAGCAGAATTGAGGTACAATACGGCCATGAACGTCGCTGCCGAAACGCCCGTCATCAGCCTGACAGAAAATGCCGCCAACGAAATCAAGGCCAAGCTCGCCGCTGATCCCGCCGGCGCCACTAAAGCCCTGCGCGTTTACGTCGAGAAAGGCGGTTGCTCCGGCATGCAATACGGCATGACCTTCGACGAGAAACGCGACGGCGATTTCGAGGCCAGCCTTTCTGGCGTCTCCGTGGTTGTCGATGCCTTCAGCGCCGATTACCTCCGCGGCTCCGTTGTCGACTTTTCCGACGCCCTGACCGGCGGCGGCTTCAAGATCACCAATCCCCAGGCCGCCCAAAGCTGCGGCTGCGGCCGCTCCTTCGACACCACCGCGCCTTGACGCCTTTGGAGTGCGGAAGCTTGCTTCCGCTTTGGAAACCGACCGCTTTCAGCGCGCCCTTCTCGCGAACGATGCGCCTCGGCTATTGCGCGGTGGGCGCGGTTTCGCCATAGTCGATCGGAAGCTACATGCTCTGCAACGAATGCAACCAGCATCACGCGAAGTTCACGCTTACGCCGATCGTTGGTGAAAAAAGACGAGGCGCCATTTGTGCCCAACCTGCGCCGAGTCAGTCGATTTTACACCGTCACCTGCCGTGCTCTCTGGCGAAATGTGGGGGTATATGAAAATACCGCCTTAAGCCCTCGATCAACTCCAACCGGGGCGGGTGTGGTCGCAAGCACAAGTCTCGGAACGTATTGATCGTTTCAAACCGAGCCCAATCCGACACGAGGAAATCGTCCGATTGATGGCTCGAAAACCAGGCGCGGGCCTTGGCGTTGAGAGGATCCGGCTTGTAGAGCCATGAGACCAAGAATGAAGCGTCAGGATAAATGGTCACTGACGCAAGTCCTGCAGGGCGGCCTGCGCATCCTGGACCGGCGCCCCTTCACACAGGCGATCCAACTCCGCGTGAATTTGCTCCGCCGTCAGCCGCGCATGCTTCGAACGCGATAAAACCAGCGGCTCCTTGCCATCCTCCAGTTGCACCGATTGCCCCGGCTTCAAATGCGAGGCCAGGGCGGGATTGCGAACCAACTGCCGCTTCGTGATCCTCTTCACGCTGAAAAATATGTCAACATGCATGATGGTTCGCAAGGCCATTTCCCTCGCGCCGCTTGACATGTTGGCTTTATCAACATACATTCTTCCGCAGGGATTTTAAGGCTGTTCTTTGACATGGGCGATCAGGGTCGCAAAAATCCCCCCGCCAAAGGGGTTGGCTCCGCTTTGCCCGGTTCCCGGCGCGCTTGTCGCCAGGATCGCGTTGGGGGGGGGAGCGCGCTGCGGGGGGGGAGAGACCGCCGTGGAGGGCGCGGCCTGCAATCGCGGTTAATCAAAGCTGCTCAAGGTTAATCAAACCTGGACGGCCATTTATGCGCTGGGTTGATGAGCCTGAATGGGACGCCCCGATTTGCTTTTGACCTTCGCGCAACTTTCTCTATGCTTCGTTGTTTCAATGTTCGACAATTGAATTATGGCGTTTGCCTCCATTAAAGGTCTCCTGGCCAAGCACAATCTGGCCACCCCTCAGCAATTTGAGGATTGGAACAAGGCCTGGCGCCTTGCCGTCGAAGGCGGTTCCCCGGAAACGCTCCTCGGCTTTGTCGCCCGCGAGCGCGGCACGACGGAGGAAACTTTCCTGCAAGATCTCGCCAAGGCCCTCAATTGGCCCTTCGTTGATATCGCCAAAACCGAAGTGCCGCCCGAGGCCCGCAAGAGAATCTCCACCAAGGTCGCCTTCCAATACGGCGTGCTCCCGGTCAAATTTGAAAATGGCCGCCTTACAGTCGCCGTCAGCAACCCCTTTGACGCCGCCATGCTCGGCGCCGTGCAATTCGACGCTCACGCGCCCGTCGAGTTCGCCCTCACACCTCGCATCGAAATCGAGAAGGCGCTGAAAAAATTCTACGGCGTCGGCGCTGAAACCCTCGACGAAATCTCCAAGGAGGACGAACCTCTCGAGCTGTTGGTCGAAGACCGCGAAATCACCGAAACGGACCAGGAAGCCAGCGTCATCAAGTTCGTCAACCAAATCATTTGGGAGGCGTATAAGGACCGCGCCACGGACATTCATTTTGAGCCCGCCGAAGACGAGCTGCGCATCCGCTACCGCATTGACGGCATCCTGCACCAGACGCCCATGCCGCCGCAGTTGAAGCGCTACCAGGCCTCGCTCATCTCGCGCATCAAGGTCATGTCCGGCATGAACATCGCCGAAAAGCGCCTTCCCCAGGACGGACGCATCAACGTCCGCATCAAAGGCGAGGAAATCGACATCCGCGTCTCGACCGTGCCCACTGTTTACGGCGAGAGCGTCTCGTTGCGCTTGCTGACGCGCGGCAAAATCTTTTTGAGCCTCGACAAGCTCGGCTTTGATCCGGCCGAGGAATCGCGCATTCGCGAAATCATCGTCAAGCCCCACGGCATTTTCCTGGTCACCGGCCCGACCGGCTCCGGCAAATCCACTTCGCTCTACGCTTTTTTAAGCACGATCAACTCCGTCACGAAGCGAATCATCACCATCGAGGAGCCTGTCGAATACGAATTGAAGGGCATCAACCAGATCGCCGTCCGCGGCGACATCGGCCTCACCTTCGCCATGGGGCTGCGGCACATCCTCCGCCAGGATCCCAATGTGATCATGGTCGGCGAAATTCGCGACCTCGAAACCGCCGAGATCGCCATTCGCGCCGCGCTGACCGGACACCTTGTATTCAGCACCCTGCACACCAATGACGCCCCCAGCGCCTTTACCCGCTTGACCGACATGGGCATCGAGCCTTTCCTCGTCGCCTCCTCGGTCGAGGCCGTGCTCGCCCAGCGCCTGGTCCGCACGATATGCTCCAAGTGCAAGACCCCGCAAAAAGTCTCGCGCGATTACCTGCTGCGCATCGGCTTTCCCGAAAACGAAATCGAGACCTCGACTTTTTACAAAGGCGCCGGCTGCGAGGATTGCCGCCAGCAAGGTTACCAGGGCCGCAAAGGTATTTACGAATTGCTCTTCCTCGATGAGGCCATCCGGCCCCTTATCCTTCAGCGCGCCGCCGCCTCCACCATCGCCCAGCGCGCCATGGAAAACGGCATGCGCACGCTCCA
>Ga0265338_10005529_pt1 | contig 16463 bp, 11 predicted proteins | sample 42126metaG_FD_193579 | JGI IMG/M metagenome (GOLD analysis project Ga0265338, IMG submission 193579) | Rhizosphere microbial communities from Carex aquatilis grown in University of Washington, Seatle, WA, United States - 4-21-26 metaG | ecosystem: Host-associated > Plants > Roots > Rhizosphere... | reverse complement strand
CGATGATCGGCCGGTCGCAGACGATCGGCTGCTTCCAGATCGAGTCACCGGGCCAGCGCGAGCTGGTGAAGAAGCTGGCCCCGCGCGACATCGCCGACCTGATCGTGGACATCTCGCTGTTCCGCCCGGGCCCGGTTAACTCCGACATGATTAGCCCGTTCCTGCGCGCCCGGCACGGCCTGGCCGAGCCTCGTTACCCGCACCAGAAGCTGGCGGGCGCGCTGCGGGAAACCGGGGGAGTGGTGGTCTTCCACGAGCAGGTGCTGCGCATCATCCACGAGATGACCGGCTGCGGCCTGTCCGAGGCGGACCTGGTCCGCCGCCACCTGTCCACCGAGGGCGGCCCCGAGCGCACCGCTCCCTGGTTCCGGGCCCAGGCGCTGGCCCGGGGTTTCGACCCGGCGACGGTCGACCGGGTCTGGTCGGTGGTGGCCGCGTTCGGCGGCTTCGGCTTCTGCAAGGCGCACGCGGCCGCGTTCGCCATCCCGGTCTACCAGTCGGCCTGGCTCCGGCGGCACCACCCGGCCGCTTTCTACGCCGGCGTGCTCACCCACGACCCGGGCATGTACCCCAAGCGGGTGATCGTGGCCGACGCCCGCCTGTTCGGCGTCCGGGTGCTCCCGGTCGATGTCAACGCCTCCGCCGCCGACTGGACTGTGGAAAACCCGGCTGCCCGAACGGATGCGGCTGACCCGCCCGCCCGCCATTCCCCGCCCGGCCCGCTCCCGGCGCTCAGGTTTCCCGGCCGCCGCGCGCACCCGCCCGCTCAGCACCCGGCGCCCGCCGTCCCCTCGGCCATCCGCTGCTCCCTGCGCGAGGTCAAGGGCATCAGCGACGCGGAGGTCGCCCGCATCGTGGCCGGCCGCCCCTACACCAGCCTGCGCGACTTCTGGACCCGCGCGGGCGTCTCCCGCCCGGTCGCCGAGCGCCTGGTCCTCATCGGCGCCTTCGACTCCCTCTACGCACCCCCTGACCCGACGGACCTGGCCGCCTGCCCGTCCGCCCCGAACCTTCGCCTGCCGCCGAACTTCCCGCCCGCCCCTCGCCCCGCCCCGCCGCCGCCTTCCGCCGCCCCCGCCTCACCGCCGGCCCCCGCCTCACCGCCGTCCCCGCCCGCCCTCCGCGCGCCGCGCACCACCCGGCGGGACCTGCTGGCGCGGGTGGGCGTGCTGGCCCGCCGGCCCCCGGCCGCGCGCTCCGGGTCACCCGCCGCCCCCGACCTGTTCGCCGGCACCCTGTCCGCCGGCACTGGCGCGGATGCGGCCGACGGCATGGCGGACCTGGTGCCTGCCGGCCAGCTCCGCGAGCTCGACCTGGCCGAACGGGTCGCCGCCGAGCTTGAGATCCTCGGCTTCGATATCAGCCAGCACGTGCTCGGCTTCTACGCCGAGTTGCTGGCCGGGCTTGGCGTGGTCCGCTCGGCCGACCTGGCCGGGCGTGAGAACGGTGAACTGATCTTGGTGGCCGGCGCCAAGGTGGCGACGCAGACGCCGGCCGTCCGCTCCGGCCAGCGGATCATCTTCGCCTCCCTCGACGACGCGGCCGGCCTGGTGGACCTGGCGTTCTTCGAGTCGGTGCAGGACCGCTGCGCGGCCCGGGTCTTCGGCTCCTGGCTGCTGGTCGTCCGCGGCCGGGTACGCCGGGCCGGGGCCGGCCCGATGGCCGTCACCGTCAACGCCACCGAGTGCTGGGACCTCACCGCCCTGGAAGAGATCAGGGTCACCGCCGGCCTCGACGCCGTCCGCGCCGCGATGGCCGCCGGCGACGTCCCGGCCGCCCCCGCCCTCTCCCCGCCCACTCCGCCCCCTGACGACCTCGCCTTCCCCGGCGACCCCGCCTTCCCCGACGACCTCACCGACCCGTCCAGTGAACCTGCCCGCCCGGTCGTCTTCGCCAACGGCTTCGTGCTGTCCCCCTACGCCGAAACCGGCGGCCCCGGGGACACCCTCAAGCACCCACCCCGAACCCTCTGGCACGCTAGCCCCGGCAGCACCGCCACCCCCAAATAACCCCCGCCCCCTCTCTCGATCGTCCAGCACCACCCGCCTGCCCGGCACCACCCCGACTGCTCTGCCCGGAGCCCAGCTCCCCACTTCCCATCAGTTTGGCCGCTCCGCTCCACTTCCCATCAGTTCCGCAGGGGCAAATCAGGCAAATCACCCGGAAAGCCAGGCTGAACTGATGGGAAGTCAGCAACGACAGCCGAAGTGATGGGAAGTGGCCCGCCCTTCCAGAAGCCGCATCCGTTTGCGACCATCATTACGTGACTAAAAGTGATATTTCGGATTCGCTCAGTAAGATGAAGGTCCTGACCGCGGGCCGGTGGGCCGGCCACGGAGTCTCCCGGTCGATGCTCCACTCGCTAGCGCGCAGCGGCGATCTGGTACGGCTGCGGCGTGGCGTGTACGCCACCCGCGGTGCCGTCCAGTGGGCCGGCGCCGACCCGGTGCGGCGCCATGTTCTCCACGTGCTAGCCGCGCGGGCGACCACCGGGCCGGCCCCGGTGGCCAGCTATCACTCGGCTGCCCGGCTGCACCGGCTCGACCTGCTGCGCAGTCCGCCGGACGACCAGGTGACGCTGACTGTTCCGCCGTCGCGGCGCTGGGAGCGGGCCAAGTCGTCGAACATCGTGTTTCATGCGGCTGAACTGCCCCGGGAACACCTCACGACCCGCTACAACATCCCGGTGACAACGGCCGCGCGGACGGTGGCCGATCTCGCGCGGACGCTGCCGTTCACCGACGCGGTGGTGGTGGCGGACTCGGCCCTGCGCGAGGAGAAGGCGACCAAGGCTGCCCTGCGCGCGGTGCTCGACGGCTGCGGGCGGTGGCCGGGGGTGCGGCAGGCGCGGCGCGCGGTGGAGTTCGCCGACGAGCGGGCCGGGTCCCCGCTTGAGTCCGCCGCCCGGGTTGTCTTCGACCAGTTCGGCCTGGACCCGCCGGAGCTGCAGGCCACCGTCTTCACTGCGCGCGATGCCTTCCTGGTCGACTTCCTGTGGCGCGGGCAGCGCCTGGTGGCCGAGGCGGATGGCCTGCTCAAGTACACCGAGCGCAAGGACCTGGCCGGCGAACTGGAACGGGACCGCCTGCTGCGCGACGCCGGCTACAAGGTCGCCCACTTCACCTGGAAGGAGCTGTTCGGCGCGCCGGAGGAGGTAGTCGGGCGGATCCGCCGGGCCGGCGCTGCCGAGACGCCCTACTAGCCAGGTCACCGGATGATACCTATCCGTAGTCGAATGGTAACGTATTGTCGTTGCGGTGACGGCCGGGTGAAACCGGCCCCGACCTGAGGACGCTGATGGCACCCGTACGCACCCGGCTGGTTACGGTGCTGCGCCGCGGGCCGGGCAGCGCCATCGGCGCCCGGTTCGCCCGGTTCGCCGGCGCCGCGGTCGCGGCGCTCACCGCGACCGAGGTCGCGCTGACGCTCTGTAACGGCGTGTTCCACCTCACCCCGACGCCGGCCGCCCTGGTCAGCTGGTTCGCCGGCGCGGTGGTCAGCTACACGCTGAGCCGCTGGGCATGGAACCGCACCGGCCGGCCCGACGTGCTGCGCGAGACGATCCCCTTCTGGGCGATCTCGGTGGTGGTCATCGCGGCGCTCACGCTGGCCAACAAGCTGGGTTACCACTCGGCCGGCTGGCTGCGCCTGACCGGCGCGAAGTACGTGCTGTGGGTGGACTTCGTCTGGCTGCTGGCCAACTTCGGCACGTTCCTGCTCCGCTTCGTCATCCTGCACTACGTGCTGTTCGCCGACCGCCCGGCCCCGGGCGCCGCCCGCAGCGCCGCCCCGGCCGTGCCGCCCGCTGAGGTCCCCGGCGCGCGCGCCGCGTAAAATCCGTCATTCCGAACGGGAGCGTGCCCCGCCTCCGTGCCCGCCGTTACCGCCCTCCCGCCGTTACCGCCCTCCCGCCGTTACCGCCCTCCCGCCGTTACCGCCCTCCCGCCGTTACCGCCCTCCCGCCGTTACCGCCCTCCCGCCGTTACCGGCCTCCCGGGGATGCCGGCCGGGCGTCAGGCCGCGCGGCGGCGCCGCTCGCGCCACCAGGTGCGCAGCACCACGCGGGCGAACCGGCTGCCGTAGAAGAGGTTGTTTACCGCCGGGATGTTCAGCCGGAAGAAGGGGTTCTGCCCCTTCTTGCTCATCCCGACCGTCCGCCGGCGGATGGTGGCGGGCACCTCAAGGACCCGGTAGCCGTGCGCGATCACCCCGATGAGCAGCTCTGACGCCTGGTACTGGGGCTGCTCGAGGCGGACGGCGCCGGTCACCTCGGCCCGCATCGCCCGCAGCCCGAAAGTGGTGTCGCTGATCCGCTGCCCGGTCAGCGCGCTGACCAGCAGCGCGAAGAAGCGGACGCCGGCCCGCCGGACCGGGTCCCTGGTCTCCTCGCTGCCGAGGCGGCGCGACCCGGTGACGAAGTCGGCCTGGCCGGCCACGACCGGCGCCAGCAGTCGCTCGATCTCCTGCGGGTTGTACTGCCCGTCGGCGTCGGTGGTGACGATGTAGCGCGCGCCGCCGTCTCGCGCGATCCGGTAGCCGAGCCGCAGCGCGGCGCCCTGGCCGCGGTTGGCCGGCACGTTGGCAACGATCGCGCCCGCCCCGGCGGCTTCCTTGGCGGTGCCGTCGACGCAGCCGTCGGCGACGACGATCACCTCGGCCGCCAGCCCGCACAGGGTCCGTGGCAGCTCTGCCACCACCGGGCCGACGGTGCCTTCCTCGTTGTAGGCGGCGATCACCAGCGCGACCGGCGGCAGCCGGGCCACCCGGTCCGCGTAGACCCCGGCTAGCGCCCGCAGCGCGGCGGTGTCGATCACGGCTTCCGTCACGGTGCCGATCCCCGTGTCGATCCCGGCTTCCGTCACGGTGCCGATCCCCGTGTCGATCCCGGCTTCCGTCACGGCGCCGGCCCGGTTGGATTGGCTCACGCTGACTGCCCCCGCAGGTTCCTGGTGGCGCGGCGGCATCCCCGCTGCCCCGCCCGGGCGCCCCCGCGCCCGCGTGCCCGTCAGTGTAACGACGGCGGCCAGCCGACTGCGGGTCCGTGCGCCCGCGCCGCAGGCCGGCGCGGCGGCCCGCAGGCCGCCGCGGCGGCGACTGCGCCCCGGGTCGGCCCGTGCGCCCCCGCGGCAGGCCGGACCGCGGCCTGCCGCGCAGCCCAGGGACAGGGCAGCGCGCGTCAGGAGGTACCCTGCCGCCGTGACCGGACCAGACACGGCAGCGCAGGCAGCGGCGGGAGAGCAGGGGGAGGCGTACCTGCTCGGCTTGCGACTGCGGGGACGGCAGGTGCTGGTGGCGGGCGGGGGAGCGGTGGCCGCCCGCCGGGTGCCGCGGCTGCTCGCGACCGGGGCGGTGGTGCTGCTTGTCTCGCCGTCGGTCACCCCGGCCCTGGAGGACCTTGCCGCCCAGGGCCGCATCGAGTGGCGGCCGCGCGGCTACGCGGCCGGCGACTGCGCGGGCGCCTGGCTGGTCATCGCCTGCACCGACCGGGCGGAGGTGAACGCCGCGGTCGCGGCCGAGGCCGAGGCCGGCCGCACCTGGTGCGTGCGAGCCGACGACGCGTCCGCCTCGACCGCGTGGACGCCGGCCGCCGGCGCGGCGGGCGACACCAGCGTCGGGGTGCTGAGCGGCGACCCGCGGCACAGCGCCGCGGTCCGGGACGCGGTCATGGCGGGGCTGCGGTCGGGTACCATCGCCGCCCGCCATCACCGCAGGCGCCCGGCCGGGGTGGCCCTGGTGGGCGGTGGCCCCGGCGACCCCGGCCTGATCACCGTCCGCGGCCGGCAGCTGCTGGCCGAGGCGGACGTGGTGATCGCCGACCGGCTCGGGCCGCGTGAGCTGCTGGCGGAGCTGCCGCCCGACGTCACCGTGATCGACGCGGGCAAGGTGCCGTACCGGCGGCAGATGTCACAGGACGAGATCAACGACGCCCTGGTCGCGCAGGCGCTGAGCGGGAAGTTCGTGGTCCGGCTGAAGGGCGGCGACCCGTTCGTCTTCGGCCGCGGCGGCGAGGAGATGCTCGCCTGCCTGCGGGCGCGGGTGCCGGTGACGGTGGTGCCCGGGGTGAGCAGCGCCGTCGGCGTGCCGACGGCGGCGGGGCTGCCGGTGACCCACCGGGGGACCGCCCAGGACTTTCACGTGCTCTCGGTCCACGTGCCGCCGGGTGACCCGCGGTCAACGGTGGACTGGCCCGCGCTGGCCCGTTCCCAGGGCACCGTGGTTCTGCTTATGTCACTAGAACGCATAGGCGCGGTCACGAGAACGCTCATGGAACACGGACGGCCCCAAGACTGCCCTGTTTCGGTAATCGCGGACGGTACCATGCCCACACAGCGCACAATTTACTCAACACTAGAAGACATCGAGAGACGACTAGCCGAGGAAGGTGTCCGGCCGCCGGCCGTGGTGGTGATCGGAGGCGTGGTGACGATCGCGGCGCAGATAGCCGCACTCGCCCGGAATCTGGGCGGCTAGGGCAGGGTCGGCCGTGACGGCGGCCACGGCCCCGGTACGGCCCCTTCGCCGGTACCCCCGCTGGCGAAGGACAATTCACGAGGATAAATCCAGGCGGGACCATGGAAGGTAAGGGCGTGACGGCGCAGCAATCGTCGTCGCCCGGCGGAAACGGCGAGCAGAGCGAGGAGAAGGGACAGCACCGGACCCAAGGGTCTGGTGAGGAAATGGCATCACGCAGTGGTGCCAATTCCGCGCTGCCCGGGAATGAACCCGGCATGTCTGCGCAGCCGCCTGCCTGGGGTGCCGTGCCCAGTTCTTCCTGGGACGTGCCCAGCGAGGACACGGCCGAGCCGGCCGGCCAGTGGCAGCGGCCCCGCGCCCGGGTGGACGCCCGGCTCCTCGAGGCGACCCTGCTCAACCTGCACAAACGGATCGCCGCCATTCCGCTGGTGTACGACATCCCCGGTGCCGACGAGATCACCGCGGAGCGGTCCAAGCTGCTCAGCCAGATCGACGACTACCTGCTGCCCCGGGTCCGCCAGTCGGCCGCGCCGCTACTGGTGGCGCTGGTCGGCTCGACCGGCGCTGGCAAGTCGACCCTGGTCAACAGCGTTGTGGGCACCCAGGTGAGCTTGACCGGGGTCAGGCGGCCCACCACCAACTCGCCGGTGCTCGCCTGCCATCCCGATGACATCCACTGGTTCGCCGAGAACATGTTCCTGCCTACCCTGCCCCGGGTACGGCAGGAAGGGCTGGCCAGGCCCGGGCGGGACGGGCTGCTCGTGCTCGCCGCCAGCGAGGGGATGACGAAGGGGATCGCCCTGCTCGACACCCCCGACATCGACTCGGTGGTGCGGGCGCACTACGACTTCGCCTACCAGTTCCTCGATGCCTCCGACCTGTGGCTCTTCATGACCAGCGCCAGCCGCTACGCGGACGCGCCGGTGTGGGAGCTGCTGCAGCACGCCAGGGACCGGGGCGCCGCGCTCGGCGTAGTGCTGTCCCGGGTGCCGCCGAGCCACCGCACGGAGCTGGTCGCCCACTTCAACGCGATGCTGGACGCCAACGGCGTCCAGGCCGAGAACCGGTTCGTGATCCCGGAGACCGGCGTCGTGGACGGCTTCCTCCCGGACGACATCTTCCAGCCGATCAGGGACTGGCTGAACGACACCGCCAAGCACGCCGACCGCCGGGTGGCGGTGCTCAGCCAGACCATGTCGGGCGTGCTCGACACGTTCAAGGTCCGGGTCCCGCGGCTCGCCGCGCACGTTGACGCCCAGGTAGTGCTGGGCACCCGGCTGCGCCGCGAGGCCGAGGGCGCCTACGCGAACGCGATGACCGAGTTCGACGAGGGCACCGCGGGCGGCCGCCTGCTAGCCGGCGAGGTGCAGGCGCGCTGGCAGGACTACGCCGCGAGCGGCGACCTGGGGGCGGCGCTGCGCGGCCGCCGCGGGGTGGCCGGGCTCCGCCGGGGCGGCAAGCGGGCCCGCACCGAGGCCACTACGACCAGGTACGCGGCGCTGGAAACGGCGCTCAGGTCGGCGGTGTCGGCGCTCGTCCTGTCGGTTGCCGACCGGGCGGCCGAGCAGGTGACGCGCGTCTGGCGGGACAACCCGGGCGGTGCTGCGCTGCTCGCGTCGGCCGAGGCGAGCCGGGCCCGCGACGAGCGCGCCATCCGCGAGTTCGAGTCGGCCTTCGGCGGGCCGTCCGGTCAGGTCGGCCAGCCGGCGTCCGGCCCGGAGACGGCCCGGCCAGGGGCGTTCGGCGGCTCGTCGGCCGGCTTGCCCCTGCGGGTCTCGCGGGCCGTCAGCGCGTGGCAAGATCAGCTCATGCGGCTCATGCAGTCGGAGGTCGCCCGGCGGCCGGGTGGCGCCCTGCCCGACATCGCCCCGGTCAGCGTGGTGACCATGGCGGCGATGCTGGCGGCCCCGGGCCAGGGGGGTGCCTTCACCCCGGCCTCGCGGGCGGCGCAGGCGGCCGCGGCCGGCGACGGGGCCGGCGCGGCGCCCAGGGACCTGCTCGCCTCGGTGGTCGGCGACGACGCGGCGGACGCGCTGATCGCCCAGGCCCGCAAGGACCTCAGGCAGCGGATCGGGCTGCTGCTCGACGAGGAGATGCTGCGCTTCGGCGAGGTCATCGAGAGGGCCGGGCAGGTGGACGCGATCGCCGCGGTCCGGCTCTACCAGGCCGAGTACTCGCTTGAGGCGACCCGATGAGCGAGCTTGCGAGCGAATCAGTAAGCGCAGTGCACCCGCGAATGCGGCCGACGAGCGCCAGCGAGGAGGTCTCATGAGCATGCTGCCCTCGCTCGGCCCGCAGCGGGCGGTCGAGCAGAACCTGACGCCGCGCCTCGAAGCGCTGGCCGAGCTGGTGCGCATCGGCCGGGCCAGGCAGGCCCTGGCCGGCCCGGCTCACGGCGGTGCCGCGGCGGGCGGCCCGGCCCAGCGCCAGGATGACCGCCCGGGCTTCAGCCCGGCGCTGCTCGACGACGCGGAATCGGTGCTCAAGCGGGCGGGCGAGCGGCTGCGGCTGTCCGGCAACCACACGGTGGTGGCCCTGGCGGGCGGGACCGGCAGCGGCAAGTCGACCCTGTTCAACGCGCTGTCCGGGGCCACCTTCTCGCCGCCGGGGGTGACCCGCCCGACGACCAGGCACGTGCACGCGTGCGTATGGGGGATGCAGGGCGCCGCGCCGCTGCTTGACTGGCTCGGCGTGCAGCGCAGGCACCGTTATGCCCGGGCCAGCGTCCTCGACTCGGGCGAGGCCGACCTCGACGGCCTGATCCTGCTCGACCTCCCCGACCACGACTCGGTGGTCACCGCGTCGATGGCGGCGGTGGACCGGCTGGCCAAGCTGGCGGACATGGTCATCTGGGTGCTCGACCCGCAGAAGTACGCCGACGCGGCAGTGCACAACCGCTACCTGATCCCGCTGTCCGGTCACGCCGACGTGTTCACCGTGGCGCTCAACCAGGTCGACCTGCTGCCGCCGCAGCAGGCCCGGGACTGCGAGGAGGACCTGCGCCGCCTGCTCGACGGCGAGGGGCTGCTTGACACCCCGCTGCTGCCGGTTTCCGCCCGCACCGGGGTCGGCCTGGTCGAGCTGCGGGCGCTGCTGACCGAGACGGTGACCCGCAACCGCGCCGTCAGCGACCGGATCGCGGCCGACATCGACGGGGTGATCGGCGGCTTCGCCCCCTACAGCGGCCCTCAGGTGGCACCGGACGAGGCCGTACCCGGCCAGCCCGGACTCGGCCGGCCAGGCTCGGGCGGCGTGCCGAGCTGGGCGGCGCCGCTGTCCGCGCCGCCCGGCCTGGACAGCCCGCAGAAGCCGCCGTCCCGGCCTCCCTGGGAGCTCGAAGACGAGGACCAGGCCGCTGCCGTCGGCGTGCCGGTGGCGTCCCGGCCACCGTGGGAGGACGCCACCCCCGACGGCAGCGGCGAGGTCGCCGACCCGGCCGCCAGCGTCCCTGGCGAGCCGGCCCGGCAGCTGACCGAGGCCCTGGCCCGGGCGGCCGGGGTGGCCGCGGTCGCTCAGGCGATGGCGAGCGCCCGCGAAGCGCAGGCGGCGCGGCTCACCGGCTGGCCTGCCGGGCGGCTGCTGCGCGCCCGGCGTGACCCGCTGCGCGCGTCCGGCAAGGCCGGCTCGGGCCGGCCGGCCATCGACACCGCGGTCGGCCGGGCGCAGCAGTCCGAGGTGGACAACGCGATCACCGCGTTCGCCGCCGGGGTGGGCGGTGAGCTGCCCGAGCCGTGGGCGACCAGCCTGCGCGAGGCGGCCCGGGGCAACGCCGGGATGATCCCGGGGGCGCTGGCCGACGGGGTCCGTGCCGCCGCCGCCGAGTGGGCGGGCCCGCCGGGCTGGTGGCGGCTGGTCACCGCCTGGCAGTGGCTGCTGACGGTGCTCGCCGCGGTCGGCATCGGGCTGTCGGTGGTAATCGCCGTGGTCCGGCTGAGCGGCCATCACCACGGCTGGGTGAGCGAGGCCAGGCTGATTCCGTGGCTGTTGCTGATGGCGCTGGCGATGCTCGTGCTCGGCTACGTGACCGTGGCCAGCTGCCGGAACCTGACGGTCACGGCGGCCGCCAGGGAACAGGCGACGGCCGAGCGGTTGATGCTCGCCCGGGTGGCCGAGGTCACCCGGGACCTGGTGCTCAGCGCTGTCGGCGGGGAGATCTCGCAGTACGAGCGCTTCCGCCGCGAGCTGGCGGTGGCGGCGGCCAGGCGCGCCGCCTGACCCAGCCGCCGGCCGGTCGCTCGGGAGGTACCGAACGGGTGCGGGGTGACCCTCGTCCGCTCGGCGTCTCCGGCGACGACGCCCCGTCTTCGGCGACGACGCCCCGTCTTCGGCGACGACGCCCCGTGCCCGGGCGGTGCGGCGCTGGCCCGGGAGAGCTAGCCGCCCACCGTTCGGGCCGGGTTGGCTAGGTTGCTTTGTAATGATGTAATCAAAGACATGGAGAGCAGTTCACCCCTCGACGAGTACTCCCGGGTCGTGGTCGGCGTCGCCGAGCGGCTCACACCCAAGGTCGCCAGCCTGCGGGTACCGCGGTCGCGGCCGTCCGGACGGGGGGCCGGCGAGAGCCTCGGCTCGGGGGTGGTGTTCACCGCCGACGGGTTCCTGCTCACCAACGCGCACGTGGTGGGGCGGGCGGCGGGCGGGACGGCGACCTTCTCCGACGGCACCACGGCGGCGTTCCAGGTGGTGGGCACGGACCAGCTGTCCGACCTGGCGGTGCTGCGCGCGGCGGGGGTGACCCCCGAGCCAGCCGAGCTCGGCGAGGCCGACGGGCTCCAGGTGGGGCAGCTGGTGGTGGCGGTCGGCAACCCGCTCGGGCTGGCCGGCTCGGTCACCGCGGGCGTGGTGAGCGCGCTCGGCCGGTCGCTCCCGGTTGGCGAGCACGGCCTGATCGAGGACGTCATCCAGACCACGCGGCGCTCAACCCGGGTAACTCGGGCGGCGCGCTGGCCGACGCCAGCGCCCGGGTAGTCGGCATCAACACGGCGGTGGCGGGCGTCGGGCTCGGCCTGGCCGTCCCGGTCAACGCGACGACCAGGCGGATCGTGGCCGCCCTGATGCGCGACGGCCGGGTGCGCCGCGCGTACCTCGGCGTGGTGGTGGTGCCCGCCCCGGTGGCCCCAGTCTGGCGGCCGAAGCTCGGCGGCCGCGCCACCGGCCTCCGCGTCGCCTCGGTGGTGTCCGGCGGGCCGGCCGACCGGGCCGGGCTCCGCCAGGGCGACCTGCTGCTGACCGCCGGCGGTCAGGCGGTGGCGACGGCCCAGGACCTGCAGCGGCTGATGTTCGCTGAGGCGATCGGCCGGCCGCTGTCAGTCACCGTGATGCGCAACGGCGCCCTGGTTGACGTCATCGCGGAGCCGGAGGAGATGGTCGACGCCTAATCCTGAGCCGGGCTGGTCCTGAGCCGCGGCGGCGGCTGGTAGCCGTCCGGGTCGGCCAGGAAGCGGGCGGCGTCGCGGCGGCCGGCCAGCCGGATGAAGGTGAGCCGGGCGTTGGCCGGGTCGGCCGCCGCGCTGGCGTACCGGCTGCGGTACTTGGCGTGGCTGTGCCAGGCCCAGGAGACGACGGACTCGTCCGGGGCCCAGCGGAAGAAGTTGCGCAGCGGCTCGCGGTTGCCGTTCCACAACTCCTGCCGGGTGACCGCGCGGCGCACGGTCCGCCAGGTGACCTGCCGCATCACCGTCCGCCGGGGCGGGTCGAGCCAGACCACGGTGTCCGCCCGGGCCCAGACGGCTGGCCGCACCGCGCTGTAGTTGCCGTCGATGACCCAGCCGTCGCCCGCGGCCCGCTGGCTGACCGCCCGCAGGAACTCGCCCGCCGCCAGCGGCTCCCAGCCAGGCTGGTGGTAGATGCCGTCCAGCTCCACGTGCGGTACCCCGAGGACCGCGGCCAGCCGCCTGGCCAGCGTCGACTTGCCGGAACCGGAGTTGCCGACCACGGAAACGCGTCGCACGATCGCGGACGATAGCACGCGGTGGGCCCCCGGCTCGACTGGTTTTCCCCAGTGTCCGCTCGCGAGCCGGACGGGTAGTTTGCCATGCGAACTGCAAGATCGCAATTCTTTGTCCACAGGCGGTGGACAATTCCGGCGCGATATCCACAGCTGGTGAATTGCCCGGGGCCGCGTGCCGCCCGCTCGTGCACCGTGAAGGGGAACCCCGGCGGAAACTGCCGCCGGCCGACCGAAGACTCGCTGCACCAGGAAGGGGCTGGCCCGATGAGCCAGGACAACCAGATCACGCTGCGCGGATATGTCACCGCCGAGCCGAAGTTCCGGCAGACCGCCCAGACGGCGACGCCGGTCGCCGAGATCAGGGTGGGCTGCACCCCGCGGCGGCTGAACCGGGAGACCGGTGAGTGGCAGGACGCGCCCACCTCTTACTACACCGTCAAGTGCTGGCGGCGGCTCGCCGTCAACGCGTCAAGCTCGCTGCACAAGGGCGACATGGTGGTGATCCGCGGCCGCTTCTACATGAACGAGTGGGTCGACAGCGAGCAGCGGCCGCGCTCGGCGCTGGAGATCGAGGCGGACTCGGTGGGGCACGACCTGTCCTACGGCTGGTCGCACTTCCTGCGCGGCACCCGGCCGCAGCCGGGGGAGCGGGCCGCGCTGAATGCGGGCGAGGCGGCCCGGCAGGACCTCGGGCCGGACGCCGACGGCGACGACGCGCTCCCCGACGACGCGCTCCCCGATGGCGCCACCCTCCCCGGTGGCGACTGGGACGAGACGGCAGGTCCCGCGGCCGGCGACACGGAACGTCATCAGGGCGGAGAGGACTTGGCGGCGCCCGCGCTAGCGGGTGACTTCGGCCGGCCGGCCGCGGCCGCCGTTCCCGGCTAACCGAGATCGGCCGCTGACCTGCCGCAATGTCGGCATCGGGTGCCGCCCGCCGGACGAAGATCACGGATAGTGATGAGTGGCGAGTCGTGCGGCACCCGATGCGGCGGCGAACAACCTGAGAATTCCGTGCACCTGAGAAACAGATTGCATTTATCGTGTTACCTAGAGTGACTTGCTAGTGCTGGGTCGGCGAGCGGTCAACGGGTCGGAAAGTCTAAGGAAGGCGACAGGCGACGGGCATGTCAGCAGTCCAGGACGCCGCGAGACAGCGGCTGCGGGAGGACCGCGGCGGCTTGACCTGGCCGTGGCGCAGCCCGCTGTTTGACGAGCCGCTGCCGCTGATCGGCTACGTGACCGGCGTACTGGCCGCGTACCTGACCTTCATCGCCTGGGAGGCGGCGCGCACCCCGGTCACCCTCGGTGAGGTAACGCTGTTCGGCGCGCTGATGTGCTGCGGCGCTGTCTGCGTGGAGGCGACCCGGCGGCTGGGGCAGCCGATCGGCGTCTGGCGGGACCTGCTCTCGGCCTGGTGGCTGCCGGTGGCGCTGCTCCTTCCCCCGCTGTTCGCGCTGGCCGCGCCGGCCATCCTCGGCCTGCTGGGCTACCTGCGGGTGCGGTCGGGCTCGGTCTACCGGAGGCTGTTCAGCAGCGCCGCCCTCGGCCTGGCCGGCGCGTGCGCGTCCGTCCTGTTCAGGCTGCTCGCCTCGGTCGTGCCGGAGGGGCAGGCGTCGGTCTGGCTGACTAACCCGGGGCCGGACGCGTGGCTGATGCGCCCGCAGCAGGCGGCGGTCGCCATCGCCTGCGCGGTCGCCTTCGCGGTGCTTAACGCCTGCCTCGTCGCGGTGGCCGCCTGGCTGGTGGCGCCGGACGCCCGGCTGGCCGACATGCTCTGGGACCGCGAGCGAATGCTGCTCGACCTCACCGAGACCTGCGTGGGCATCCTGGTCACAGTCTCCTGCGCGATCAGCCCGCTGCTGCTGGCGGTCGCGCTGCCGCCGGTGGTGCTGCTGCAGCGCAGCCTGCTGCACTCGCAGCTCAAGGCGCAGGCGCGGACCGACCCCAAGACCGGGGTGCTGAACGCGGGGGCCTGGCAGGGCGAGGCTGACCTCGCGGTCGACCGGGCGCGGCGGCGGCGCGAGCCGCTGGCCGTGCTAATCGCCGACGTGGACCACTTCAAGCTGGTCAACGACACGCACGGGCACCTCACCGGGGACGCGGTGCTGCGCACGCTGGCGGCCGAGATGCGCCAGCAGGTCCGCGAGTCCGACCTGGTGGGCCGCTTCGGCGGGGAGGAATTCGCGATCCTGCTGAGCGGCACCACCGCCGAGGAAGCCTGCCAGGTCGCCGACCGCGTCCGCCGCGGCGCCGGGGTGGTCAAGGTGCTCACCAACGAGAGCATCGTCGGCGTCACCGTCTCCATCGGCGTCGCCGTGCTCGGCGAGCACGGCGCTGACCTCAGCCAACTGCTCGACGCGGCCGACCGGGCGCTGTACCGGGCCAAGGACGCCGGCCGCGACCGGGTATGCCTGTCCGGCCCGGCCGATGCCCTCCCCGGCGACGTCCTCCCCGGCGGCACCGGCTGAGAAGCGTCCACTAGGTAGCAGTAATAGGTAAATGTTATAACTCAGTTGACTGGCGGAGGTGGTCGCCGCGTCGCTGAGGGGTGATTGCGGGTGCAGCAGGTGAGAACCGGCGGTGCCAACCCTCGCCCCCACCGCAAGTATGCTGAGAGATGGACGGTGCGCGGCCCTCGTCCGAGCCGGGGCGAGTACGAGCCGGGCCGGGTGCCGCCGCGGCCGGCCAGTAGAGCGGTGCCACTAGAGCGGTGCCACTAGAGCGGTGCCACTAGAGCAATGCCGCCAGACCGATGACCGCAGCCCATCCCCCCGCAGGTAGCCAGCGTCGGGCCGACGGTCGCGGGCGGCAACCCGCGGCAACCAGTAGGACGACCGGTAGGAATAGGACGAGATGCCCGAGTTCATTTACAGCCTGCGCGCCGTCCGCAAGGCGCATGGCGACAAGGTCGTGCTGGACAACGTCACGCTGAGCTTCCTTCCCGGGGCGAAGATCGGCGTCGTCGGCCCGAACGGCACCGGCAAGTCGACGCTGCTGAAGATCATGGCCGGGATGGAGCAGGTCTCCAACGGAGAGGCCCGGCTGATGCCCGGCTTCACGGTCGGCATCCTCGCCCAGGAGCCGAAGCTCAACGAGGACAAGACCGTCCTCGGCAACGTCGAGGAGGGCGTGGCCGAGACCAAGAAGCTGCTCGACGCGTACAACGAGGTCGCCGAGAAGATGGCGACCGACTACACCGACGAGCTCGCGGACGAGCTGGGCAAGCTCCAGGAGCAGATCGAGCACAAGGACGCCTGGGACCTGGACAGCCAGCTTGAGCAGGCGATGGACGCGCTGCGCTGCCCGCCGCCGGACGCCGACGTCACGCAGCTTTCCGGCGGTGAGCGGAGAAGGGTCGCCCTCTGCAAGCTGCTGCTGCAGCAGCCCGACCTGCTGCTGCTTGACGAGCCGACCAACCACCTGGACGCCGAGTCGGTGCTGTGGCTCGAGCAGTACCTGGAGAAGTACGCGGGCACGGTGATCGCGATTACCCACGACCGGTACTTCCTGGACAACGTCGCGCAGTGGATCCTCGAGCTCGACCGCGGCCACGCCTTCCCCTACGAGGGCAACTACACCACGTACCTGGAGACCAAGGCGGGCCGGCTCAAGGTCGAGGGGGCCAAGGACGTCAAGATGCGCAAGCGCCTCGAGGACGAGCTGGAGTGGGTCAGGTCGAGCGCCCGCGCCCGCCAGACCAAGTCCCGGGCCCGGCTTGACCGCTATGAGGAGATGGCGGCCGAGGCGGACAAGAACCGCAAGCTCGACTTCGAGGAGATCCAGATCCCGCCGGGCCCGCGCCTGGGCAACATGGTGGTCGAGGTCGAGCACCTGACCAAGGGCTTCGACGACCGGGTGCTCTACGACGACCTGTCCTTCTCCCTGCCGCGCAACGGCATCGTCGGCGTCATCGGCCCCAACGGCGTCGGCAAGACGACGCTGTTCAAGATGATCGTCGGCGAGGAGAAGCCGGACAGCGGCAGCATCCGGGTCGGCGACACGGTCAAGATCTCCTACTCCGACCAGAACCGCGCGG
>Ga0265338_10005528_pt1 | contig 16465 bp, 16 predicted proteins | sample 42126metaG_FD_193579 | JGI IMG/M metagenome (GOLD analysis project Ga0265338, IMG submission 193579) | Rhizosphere microbial communities from Carex aquatilis grown in University of Washington, Seatle, WA, United States - 4-21-26 metaG | ecosystem: Host-associated > Plants > Roots > Rhizosphere... | reverse complement strand
GCTTTCGGTGACAGCGTTCGCCTACGGCTCGATCGTCGCCGTGGGCCAGCAGCTGACCGGCCTCGACCCGTTCGCACAGCACTTCCAGCAGGTGGACGGCTACGTCTACGCCGGTGACGGCCACACGATCCTCGCCGTCCTGCGGGGCTCGCAGAGCCGGGTGCTCGTGCAGAGCGACCAGATCTCGCCGTGGATGAAGCAGGCGATCGTCGCGACGGAGGACAAGCGCTTCTACGAGCATCGGGGTATCGACATCCGCGGCATGGCGCGCGCGCTCTGGGCAGACGTTCGCCACAACGCCGCCGTGCAGGGCGGCTCGACGATCACGCAGCAGTTCGTCAAGAACCAGCTCACCGGGTCGCAGAAGTCGATCACGCGCAAGCTCAAGGAGGCGGCCCTCGCGTGGCAGCTCGAGCAGAAGTGGTCGAAGGACAAGATCCTCACCGCCTACCTCAACACGATCTACTTCGGGAACGGCGCCTACGGTGTGGAACGCGCCGCCAGGACGTACTTCGGGCACGACGCGCTCAAGCTCACCGCACCAGAGGCTGCGCTGCTCGCCGGCATCCCCGAGGACCCGAGCCTCTACGACCCGGTCGCGCACCCGAAGGCGGCCAAAGCACGACGCGCAGTCGTGCTGCGGCTGATGCTCAACCAGGGCGTGATCCCGCTCGCCGATTACCGGCGCTACGTGCGCGCGCCGATGCCGCGTCCGCAGGACGTGCACCTGTCGGGCGTCTTGGGGCAGGCGCCGTACTTCGGCGAGTACGTCAAGCAGCAACTGATCCGCAAGCTCGGTGCGAAGAAGGTCTTCGGCAGCGGCTTCCGCGTCTACACGACGATCGACCTCCGCCTGCAGAAGCTCGCGAACGACGCGATCCACAAGTGGCTGCCGAGCCCCGACGGACCGCAGGCCGCGCTCGTGACCATCAACCCGAGCACCGGCGAGGTACTTGCGATGGTGGGCGGCAGCAACTTCCACCAGAGCCAGTTCAACCTGGCGGTCCAGGGCGAGCGCCAGCCGGGGTCGTCGTTCAAGCCGTTCGTGCTTGCGACCGCCCTCAAGCAGGGCATCTCGCCGCTGACGACGTTCACGTCGAAGCCCGTGTCGATCTTCCTCGGCAACAAGTACTGGAGCGTCCACAACTTCGAGGGCGAGTACCTCGGCCCGATCGATCTGGTCAAAGCGATCTCCGCCTCGGACAACTCCGTGTTCGCGCAGCTCACGCGCGTCGTGGGGCCCGCCGGCGTGGCGCAAACGGCGAAGGAGCTCGGGATCCAGAGCCCGCTCCGAAGCTACTTCGCGATCGGGCTCGGGGCCGAGGCGGTGAACCCGCTGGAGATGGCGCGCGCGTACGGCAGCTTCGCGAACGGGGGTTACCGCATCGACGGCGCCACGTTCGGCAACGAGCCGCGCGCGGTGACGCGAATCACAGACGTCGCCGGAGATCAGGTGTACGACAACGCGCCCGTGAAGAAGCAGGTGCTCACGCCGGCCGAGGACGAGCTCATGACGCAGCTGCTGCAGGGCGTCGTCACCTCCGGCACCGGAACGGCCGCCGCGTTACCCGATCGGCCGGTCGCCGGCAAGACGGGCACGACGGAGAACTACGGCGACGCGTGGTTCGTCGGGTACACGCCGCAGCTCGTGACCGCGGTGTGGGTCGGCTACCCGAACAGCCTGCGGCCGATGCGGACCGAGTTTCACGGCCGCCCCGTGGTCGGCGGGACGTTTCCCGCGCTGATCTGGAAGTCGTTCATGGAGTCCGCGTTCACCGCGCTGCACGCCGCCCCCGAGACCTTCGCGTCTCCTCCTTACCTCTCGGTCGTGAGCCGACGCGTCACGTACCGCGACGGCCGGACCGAGCTCGACAACGGTCATTGCCGTGACACGACGCTCGTCGTCTACTTCAGCGGAAACGGCCCAGCGACGACGGCGAACTGCCGGATCAACGAGGTCGAGGTACCCAACGTCGTCGGGTGGAAGCTCTCCTCCGCGCGCGTGCGCCTCGAGGCACAGCCGCTGACGCCGCAGCTCATCTACAAGCCGGCGACCGCCGGGCAGCGGATCGGCACGGTGCTCCGGCAATACCCGGCGGGAGGCAACCTCTCGTCCTTCGACAAGGTGACGCTCGTGCTTGCCAAGCCGTTGCACGGTGTCGTACCGCGTGTCGTCGGCTTGAGCCTGCCGGCCGCGCGCACGAAGCTCGCGCGGCTGAAGCTCCGCCCGGCCGTCACCTTCGACACGGCCGCGAAGAAGACGAAGACAAAGCCAGGCCGCGTCGTCTCGCAGGTTCCGCGTCCCGGCGTCGCCGCTGCGCCCGGGATGAAGGTGCGCCTCGTCGTCGCGCGAGCCGCGGGCTAGCGAAACGGTCGGCTGAGGAACAGCGAGCCTTCGAGGCCGTAGCGCCACGTGAGCTCCGTAGCGCGTGTGATCCCGATGCGGGGCCCGGTCACGATCGGAGGGGTCTCCGTGCGCGCGAGCAACTCGAACGGCGGTGCGTCGAGCGCAAGCCCGTCGTGCTCGTGCGTGATCCCGAGCGCCTGGCAGAGCTTGCCCGGGCCCGAGCAGAGCGCCCGTTCCGCGTCGACCGCGCGCCGCGCTCGCATCGTTTCGACGCCGCGCTCCGGCCGCAGCGCGCGGATTAGCGCGGCCTCGGCGCGTCCCTCGGGGGCACAGACGAAGTTCACGCACCAGTGGATTCCGTACGAGCGATAGACGTACGCGTAGCCCGGCGGACCAAACATCACGGCGTTGCGCGGCGTCGGCCCACGGAAGCCGTGGCTTGCCGGATCCTCCTGGTCGTACGCCTCGACCTCGACGATCGGGCCGCCGACACCGTCGACGAGCAACGTGACGCCGATCAACTCGGGCGCGACCTCATGCACGGAACGAGCGAAGAACTCCCGCCCGAGCCGCGGCGCCCGCCTGTTCAAAAGAGCTGTTCGGCCTCGGACGGTCGCGCGGTCTTCTCGAGCACGCGTCGCGCGCGGCGGCCGAGGTCACCGAGGTCGACGCGGCCCTCCTCGGCCGCGGCTGCGAGCCGTTCGGCGAGGTCGAGCGCGTCGTCGAGCACGGCGCTCGTGCCGTACTCGCCCATCTCCGCGAGGATCGTCCGCTCGGTGCGCGACGCGACGACCGGGTCGGGCACGCCGTCCACCCACACGCGTGTCCGCCTCCCGTGGCCTCGGTCCGAGCCCTCGAGCGGCTCGAGCGCGTAGATGCGATCGGCTCGCGCCCACTTGCCGAAGCCCAGGGAGATCATCTTCGGCGCTCTGTCCGCCATTCCGCTGGATTATCTCACGCCGGCACTCGTCGAAGCACACGGTGTCCGTGCCGTGCGTCGAGGACGGGAGCTCGAGCGGCGGCGCGCTACTCGAAGAGGGTGTCGTCGTGCGAGTACGCCGGCGTACAGAAGCAGAGGAACCGGAGCTCGCTGGTGCCGTTGTTTTCGAGCTGGTGGAACGCGCCGGCCGGAATGAGCACCGCGTCCCCGGGACGCACGTACGTGAGCTCGCCGTCGATCTCCAGCTTGCCCTGCCCCTTCAGGACGAAGTAGATCTCCTGGGCGACGCTGTGGTAGTGCCGCTCGGTCGCCTGCTCGACCTCGAGCGTCGCTTCCGCAAGGCTCTGCACCTCGGTGTGATGCAGCTCGCGGATCGTGGAGCCGTCCTTCGTCACGAACGGCTCGACCGCGTCGACGGACTTCGCGTCGATCACAACGCCGCCGCGAGCGCTTCGGCGACGCGCTCCTGTGCGTCGCCTTCGAGAGCCGTGAAGAACGGCAGCGCTAGCGTGCGCGAGCTGGCGTCTTCCGACACCGGGCACAGTCCCTCGGCGAAGCCGTAGCGCTCGCGCATGTAGGGCTGGAGATGGATCGACGGCAGATAGCGGTTGAAGCCGATCGACTCGCGCTCGAAATGCGCAATCACGCGCTCGCGCGCCTCGTTGTCGGGAAGCTTGACGACGTAGACGAACCATGAGCGCTTGTGGTCGTCGTCGTCCGCACACGGGACCTCGACGCCGTTGATGCCGGCGAGCAGATCGTCATAGCGCCCCGCGACGGCGGAACGGAGCTCGAGGATCTCGTCGAGCTTTTCGAGCTGGCCGAGGCCGAGCGCAGCGCTGATGTCGCTCAGCCGATAGTTGAAGCCGAGGCGTACGTGCTCGAGCCAACCACCGGAGTCGCCGCGACCCTGGTTGCGCAGCGAGCGCAGCAGCCGCCACTCCTCCTCCGAGTGCGTCGTGACCATCCCGCCCTCGCCGGTCGTCATCTGCTTGTTCGGATAGAACGCGAACACGGCGGGCGGCCCCTGCGAGCCGAGCTGCTCTCCCTTGTACACGGCACCGAGCGCCTCGCACGAATCGCCGATCAATGCGAGCCCGTGCTTTTCGGCGATCGCGCGGAGCGGATCGAGCTCGCACGGATAGCCGTAGATGTCGACGGCGACGATCGCCTTCGTGCGCGGGGTGACCGCAGCCTCGACGGCCGCAGGGTCGAGATTCAGGGTCCGCGGATCGACGTCCGCGAACACGGGAACGCCGCCTTCGTAGATGAAGCAGTTCGCCGACGCGGCGAACGAGTACGGCGATGTGATCACCTCGTCGCCCGGCGAAATGCCGGCCGAGATGCAGAGCAGGTGCAGGCCTGCCGTGCCGGACGAGACTGCTGCCGCGTACGGCGCGCCGACCTTCACGGCGAACGCCTCCTCGAAGCGGTCGATCATCGGGCCGAGCGAGAGGCGGCCGGAGCGCATGACGTCGAGCACGAGCTCCTCGTCGCGCGCGTCGACGTACGGCCCCGAAAGCGGGACCGGCCTCACTTCTTGCTTCACGCTTGGCTGGTCTTGGCGGCGGGCGCGTACTCGAGCCACTGCGACCAGCGGTCGCTACGCCCGTGCACCGTGTCGAGATACGCCTGCTGGATCTCCACCGTGACCGGGCCGGGCCGGCCGATCACGTGGTCGTCGACCTCGCGGATCGGCGTCACTTCCGCGGCGGTGCCGACCATGAACACCTCGTCCGCGAGATAGAGATCGGTACGGATCAACGGCTTCTCGACGACGCGATGGCCGAGGTCCTGCGCGATCTGGATCACGGTGTCGCGCGTGATGCCGACGAGGATCGACGCGGAAAGGTCTGGTGTATAGAGCACGCCGTCCTTGACGAGGAAGATGCTCTCGCCCGAGCCGTCGGCGATGAAGCCCTCACCGGTGAGGAGGATCGCCTCGTCGTAACCGGCGCGGTTCGCCTCGCCGACCGCGAGCATCGAGTTGATGTAGACCCCGGTTGCTTTCGCCGCGTGCGGGATGACGTTCGGGCCGACCCGCTGCCAGCTCGACACCTTGACGCGGATGCCTTCACGCATGCCTTCGTCGCCGAGGTACGAGCCCCACGGCCACGACATGATCGCGACGTCGATGGGGTTGTCGCGCGATGCGACGCCCAGCTGGCCGTAGCCGCTGTAGGCGATCGGACGCAAGTAGCAGGCAGGCAAGCCGTTCGCGCCCACGACGTCCCAGGTCGCGGCCTTGAGCTCGTCGACCGAGTACGGAATCTCGAGGTAGAGCAGCTTCGCCGAGTCGTGCAGGCGCTGCATGTGCTCGGTGAGGCGAAAGACCGCGGGCCCCTTGTCGGTGTCGTACGCCCGCATGCCTTCGAAGACGCCCGACCCGTAGTGCAGGGCGTGCGTGCCGACGTGAATCGTCGCGTCGGCCCAATCCACGAGCTCGCCGTTCATCCAGATCTTGCTTGTCTCCTGCATTGCGTCTCCTCGGTCGGCGGACGGCCTCCTCCCAGAATGCTACCGGGGTCAGGACTCGACGGATTCGACCAGATCGACCGGCATGCCCCCTGCCAGGCGCAGCAGATCCATCGGCGCGAGGCCGGCCATGTGCCGCGTCGACCCGGCGCCGATCCAGACGACCTCCTGGAGCAGCAGCTCCCGCTCGAGCAGCACACGGCTGACATTCGGGGCCGGGAACGGCGCGACGGCGCCCGGCTCGAAGCCGGTGGCCGCGACGACCTCATCGGGACGCGCCATTCGCGCGTAGCCGGCGCCCGCCGCCGCCGCAACCTTCGCCGCGTCCGCACGCCGGTCTCCGGGCACGAGGGCGAGCACCGGGCTCCCGTCGCAGACGAAGACGATCGACTTGACGATCTGCGACGTCTCGCAGCCGACCGCGCGCGCAGCCGCCTCGGCCGTCGGCGTGCCCCGGGAGAACTCCTCGAGCCGGACGTCGGCGCCGCGCTCGCGGACGACCGCCGCAACACGCTCTACGGGCTCCGGCCAGTCGGACACTCGCCGAGCGTACCCGCACCGTCCCCGGCGGCCACGTCTGGTGCCAGGCACCGGACGTGGCTCCGCGAGCCGTGTCCGAACCGGCGAATGCGGGCTACGAGCGGGAAGGTGGGAACTCGGGCCGGACGGGACACCGTCTACGGCAGCCACGTCCGGTGACAGTCGCCGGACGTGGCCGTTCGAGACAAGACACGTGGCCGTAGGAGGCCGCGCGGCCTAGAGCCCGGGGCCGAGCTCGAGCACGCGTGCGTCGTCGAAGCCCTCGGCGCGGATCCGCTCGACGAGATCGTCCGGCGGCCGCGTGTCGACCGACAGCACCATCAGCGCCTTGCCGCCGCGGCGTGAGCGCGAGACGGTCATGTTCGCGATGTTGACGCCCGCCTCGCCGAACACGGTGCCGACCCTGCCGATCACGCCGGGCACGTCGTCGTAGCGGAAGAGGACGAGCAACGGCGAGAGCTCGATCTCGAGATCGAAGCCGAGTGCAGAGACGAGCCACTGGCGATCGTCGCTGCCGATCGTCGTGCCCGCGACGCGGATGCTCTCGTCGCCGGTGCGGATCTCGACGCGCAGAAGGTTCGTGTAGTCACGCGCCGACTGCGAACGTTCCTCGCGCACCTCGATGCCGCGCTCGCGGGCGATCGACGGCGCGTTGACGTAGTTCACCGGACGATCGGCGCGCCCCTGGAAGGCGCCGTTCAGCGCCGACACCGTCAGGAGCCGCGTGTCGTAATCGGCGAGTCCGCCGTAGGTAGTGAGCACGATCTCGTCGGCCTTGCCTGCCGCGAGCTCCATCGCCAGGCGTCCGAGCTTTGCCGCGAGCGGGATGTACGGGCCGAGCGCTTCGAGATCCTCGGCGCCGATCACGGGGATGTTCACGGCATTCGTCACGACCCCGCCTTCCAGCGCCGCCACCACCTGCTCGGCGACGATCACACCTGCGCGGTCCTGCGCCTCGTCGGTGGACGCTGCAAGGTGCGGCGTCACGACGACGTTGTCGAACTCGAGCAACGGACCTGAGTACGGCTCCGAGGAGAACACATCGAGCGCGGCGCCGGCGACCTTGCCGGACTGGAGCGCGGCGATCAGCGCCTCTTCGTCGACGAGGCCGCCGCGGGCGGCGTTCACGAGACGCACGCCGTCGCGCATCGCTGCGAACGCTCCCGCGTCGATCGACCGGCGGGTCTCCGGTGTGAGCGGCGAGTGCAGCGTGAGGAATTCGGCTGCGCCGTAGACCTCCTCAATCGTCTCTGCCCGCTCGACGCCCAGCTCGCGAAAGCGCTCGACCGAGACGAACGGGTCGAATGCGACGACACGCATGCCGAGCCCGAGCGCGCGGCGCGCAACCTGCTGCCCGATTCGCCCGAAGCCCAGCACGCCGAGCGTCTTGCCGGCGAGCTCGATGCCTCCGTACTGCTTGCGCTCCCAGCGACCCTGCTTGAGCGCCGCATGCGCCTGCGGGATGTTGCGTGCGAGTGCGACGAGCAGACCGATCGTGTGCTCGGCCGCGGAGATGACCGTCGACTCCGGCGCGTTCGCGACGACGATGCCGCGCCGCGTCGCCGCGTCGACGTCGACGTTGTCGACCCCGACACCCGCGCGGCCGATCACTTTCAGCTTCGAGGCCCGGTCGATCAGCTCGGCGGTCACCTTGGTGGCCGAGCGCACGACGATCGCGTCGTAGCGGTCGATGATCTCCGCGAGATCCGACTCCGCGTCGACGTCGACATCGAACCGCGAGCGAAGCAGCTCGACGCCTGCGTCGGCGATCGACTCTCGTACGAGGACTCTCGCGGTCAAAGCACGGGCGCGTGCTCGTACGCCTCGAGCGCCGCGGTCACTCCGACGCCGCGCTCGATCTCCGCGCCGAGGTCGGCGAGCTGAAGCTCGACGGCGGCGAGCTGCGTGGTGATGTCGAACAGGTCGAACCAGCCGATGTGCCCGAGCCGGAAGATCTTTCCCTTCAAGGCGCCCTGCCCGTTCGCGATCGTCATCCCGAAGCGGTCGCGCAGCCCCTTGACGACGTCGTCGGAGCTGATGCCCTCGGGCGCACGGACGGCCGTGACGACCGCGCTGCGATCCTCGTCGGGCGAGAAGAGCTCGAGTCCCATCGCCTTCGCACCGGCGCGGCAGGCCCGGCCGAGGCGGATGTGGCGGTCGAGCACGGCTTCGAGGCCTTCCTCGAGCAGCAGTCCGAGCGCGACGTCCAGCCCGGCGACGAGCGAGACCGCCGGCGTGAACGCGGCGTCGAGCTTCGCCTGTGCCTTGCGCGTCCGCTCCCAGTCGAAGTAGAAGCGCGGCGACGATCCGGTCGCGGCGAGGGCAGCCTCCGAGACGGCGCAGAGCCCGAGCCCGGGCGGTGTCATGAGCGCCTTCTGCGATCCGGAGACGACGACGTCCAGGCCCCAGGCGTCGGTCTCGCAGCGCACCGCGCCGAGGCTCGACACCGCGTCGACGACCACGAGCGATCCCGCCTCCTTGGCTGCGGCAGCGAGCGCCTGGATGTCGCTGACGACTCCGGTCGACGTCTCGGAATGGACGATCCAGACCGCCTTCGCCTCGCGCTCGCGCAGCCGCGCGCGCACATCCTCCGGATCGGGCGTCTCGCCCCACTCGTAGCGCAGGTGGTCGACCTCGGCGCCGTAGCCGCCGACCATGTCGGCCCAGCGCTCGCCGAAGTTCCCGGCCGACACGACGAGGTGTGGCTCGCCCGCCGAGACGAGGTTCGCCACGGCCGACTCGAACGCCCCCGTGCCCGACGTCGTGAAGAGCAGCACGTCGCGCTCCGTGCGACAGACCTCGCGAAGCCGCGTCAGGCACCTTTCGTAGATCGGCCTGAAGTCTGGGCTGCGGTGATGGACGATCGGCTCGGCGAGCGCGGCGAGGACCTGCGGCGGCACCGGAGTAGGCCCCGGCGTGAACAGATATTTCTTGCCGGCCATCTGCCCCGAGACTAGCGACGCCGCTTGCGCCTCGCGGAGAGGTACGGAGCCGGAACCGGCCGTTCCCCGATTCGTCGCCGGCGCGCGGCCGGGGAGTCGGCAGAGATGGAGCTCTCTCTCAGCGCAGAGCGCGTCGTGCGCGCGGACGGCCTCACGAAGCTCTACGGCTCCTCCCGCGGGATCGTCGAGGCGAGCTTCGAGCTCACGGCCGGCGAGGTCTTCGGGTTCCTCGGGCCGAACGGCGCCGGGAAGTCGACGACGATCAGGTTGATGCTCGACCTGATCCGGCCGACGAGCGGGCGGATCGAGCTCTTCGGACTCGATCCTCGAAAGCGGGGACTCGAGATCAGGCGGCGCATCGGCTACGTCCCGGGCGACCTCCGGCTCTACGAGCGGCTGACCGCGCGTGAGCTGTTGCAGTACTTCTCCCACCTGCGCAGCATGCGTGGACTCGGCGCGGCCGTCCCACTCGCCGAGCGGCTCGAGCTCGAGCTCGACCGGCCGATCCACGCTCTCTCGAAGGGCAACCGCCAGAAGGTCGGCCTCGTGCAGGCCCTCATGCACGGGCCGGAGCTACTCGTCCTCGACGAGCCGACGTCGGGGCTCGACCCGCTCGTGCAGCAGACCTTCAACGATCTGCTTCGCGAGGCGACGAGCGCCGGGAGCACCGTGTTCCTCTCGTCGCACATGCTCGGCGAGGTGCAGCGTGTCGCCGATCGCGTCGCAGTCGTGCGCGAGGGACGGATCGAGCTCGTCGAGGAGGTCGAGACGCTCAGGAGGCGTGCATTCACCCGCGTCGACGTGACCTTCGCCGAGACGCCGTCACCCGACGCGTTCGCCGGCGTGCTCGGTGTGCGCGAGCTCGAACGACATGCGCAGTCGGTCGTCTTCGCGCTCGAGGGATCGCCCGATCCACTCGTCAAGACGCTCGCGCGTCACCACGTCGTTGCCCTCGACATCCACGAGGCGGATCTCGAAGACATCTTCCTGTCTCTCTACCGCAAGCCGACGAACGATGTTGCGTAGCGTCTTCCTCAAGTCGCTCCGGGATCTTCGCCGCAGCTTCGTCTGGTGGAGCATCGGGCTCGCCGGCATGTCGGCGTTGATGGTGTCCGTCTACCCGACGGTGCGCAACAACGCGGCCCTGGACAAGCTCGTCAAGAGCTATCCGGACGCGCTCAAGGGGTTCATCGGGTTCGGCGGCCGGCTCGACTACACGTCCGCTGCGGGCTATCTCGGCATTGAGCTCTTCTCGCTCGTCGTACCGCTGCTGCTGATCGTCGCCGCGATCGGCGCCGGCGCGAACGCCGTCGCGGGCGAGGAGGACCGAGGAACACTCGACCTGCTGATGTCGCTGCCGGTGACACGGCCGCGGGTCGCGCTCGAGAAGTTCGGCGCGCTGGTCGCCGAGTTGGTTGCGCTCGGCTTCGTCGTCTGGCTCAGCCTCTGGATCGGATCCGTTGCGGTCGGCATGGACATCACCGCAGCGAAGCTCGCCGCCGCGAGCGTCGACGCGGTCACGCTGGCGGTGGCCTACGGCTCGATCGCGCTTCTGGCGGGCTGCGCGACCGGGCGGCGCGGCCTCGCGATCGGCGTCGCGTCCGCGGCGGCCGTCGCCGCGTATCTCGTCAACTCGCTCGCCCCGCTCGTCGACGCGCTCTCCCCGCTCCAGAAGCTCTCGCCGTTCTACTACTACGGGGCACGCAGCCCGCTCCGCGACGGGCTCGACCCGTGGCACATGCTCTTCCTCGTCGGGGTCGCCGCGCTCGCCCTCGTGGGATCGATCGTCGCATTCCGCCGCCGCGACCTCGCCTGATCGCCGGTCCGCCGCTCCCGCTAGCGGTGTGAGCCGAACACGATCACCTGCTGGAACGTCGGGCGGTTCGTCCAGCGCATCGTGTCGGAGAGGAAGCCCGCGAAGTGGATCCGCTCGGCAGTCGCGTCGGAACGCCAAGCCGACGGATCCGAGCCCTGCGCGGCGGCGAGCGCGTCTCCGGCCTGGTCGAGAGACTGCCAGAGCGCATCCGCACACGAGGCAGGCGTTCCGGTGCCGCATGTGAGCGCACTCTGCGTGCTTTGCGCGCCCGTGTTCGAGCCGAGCGCCGCGCGCACCGCCTCGTCGACGTACGAGTACCAGCCAGAGCCATACGAGCTGCCGCCCGAGTTCGCGTCGTTGCTGATCGGCGCGAGTGTCTCGAGGTCATTCGTGAGCGGACCGAGCTGTGTCTGGAGCACCGCGACCGCGAGCTTCGGCCACCACGCGTCCATGATCGCAGCGCCCGCCTCGTCGACGGTCCCGTCGAGGTTCGAATCGAGCCGGCTGCCGTCCCACTCACCAAGCAGTGAGAGCAGTTGCTGGTCGCGTGCGTTCGGTGCGGCGGCGTGTGACATCGCATCGGCCAGCGTTCCGATGAGCGTCCAGCGCAGATCCTTCGTCGCGGCGCTGTTCATCGCGGCGACGACGCTCGCCGGCGTGTGCACCTTCTTTGCCGCGATGCCCGCGTTCAGCAACGCGACGCGCTGGACGGCGCCGTACGACCAGTTGTCGTCCGCGGCGGCAAACCCCGCTGCGGGCTTGTTGTTCCAGTTGACGATCGCGCCGCTCGGCGGGTCGACCACGTGCGGGTGCGCCATCGGCGCGAGCCAGCCACGCCACTCGTGGGACCCGTCGCCGTTCGTCGGCAGGGCCGGGTTCACGTCCGCCGCGCGCAACGGCAGGCGGCCGCTCGAGTACATCGCGATGTGCTTCGAGTCGGCGTAGAACCAGTTGAACGTCAGCTCGAAGCCGGCCATCGTGTCGAAGAACTGCTGCGGCGAGTGCACGGCTCCCGTCGACATCTTCTGGAAGGGAATCGCACCGAGTAGCTCGCGTCCGCGCGTCGAGCGCGCAAGCGAGAGCGCAACTTTCGTTCCGTTGCTCGTCGCGTATCCGACGACCGGCCCGTGCACGGTCGTGTGGTAGGTGAGCTCCGTGTCCGGCGCGCCGGCCTGGCCCTTGAGCACGCCGGCGTCGAACGTTCCCATCGCGGTGCACACGCCCTTGTAGAGGTAGTGCACGCTGTCGCCGCCGCACAACGTTTCCGCGAACTGATCGGTGACGTCGGAGCTCGCCGAGGTCGCACTCCAGGCGTAGTCGGGCCCTCGCCCGATCTGCAGATAGAAGCCGAGGCCGGGGAACGAGACACCGCGTGCGTCGAGCCCGCCGCCGTGCAGGTCCTCCTCCATCAGGATCTCGGGCGAGAAGTAACCCACCTGCGGTCCCGCGACGAAGATCGGATGGCCGTTCGCGGATCGCTTGGCGCCGATCAGCAGCGCATTCGACATGATCCTGCGCGGCGCGAACGGCACGTTGCTCGCGACGACGGGGACGTAGCTGCCGGCGTCGATCTTCACGTTTCCGGCGCCGACGCCCGCGGGGCCGTTTCCGTACGGGAATGCGGCCGCCACCGTGACAGGCGTGTCCTTGTTCTGGGCCTCGCGGAGGTTGTTCCAGACGTCCAGGCCCTTCGCATCCCCGAGCCGCTGCTGGAGCGCCGAGAGAAGCTGGGCGCTGCGCGCCTCGCTGCCTCCGCCCGCCCCGAACACCGCGCCGATCAGCGTTCCGATCGCGGTGATGTCGTTGCGGTCGAACGGTGTGACGAAACCGCCGCCGGCTTTGAAGTACGCGTTGATCCCGAGCAGGTACGCGTCGACGTCCTTCAGCAGCTGCCGCCCCGCGGCCGTCTTCGCCGCGAGCTGCGCCTGCTGGGCGAGCACCGCCTCGGTGGCGGCGCTCGGCACGAACGTGCGCGCCGAGAGCGCGACGGAGAACGCGTCGTAGCCGGGAACGTCGAGCGCCGCGATGCGCGCCGGGCCGCGCAGGAGCTGCAGGTCGAGTCCGCGGTCCTCGGCGGTCGCCCAGCCGGCGCCGAACTCCGTGTCGGCCCGCGTCTTGCCGTAGATGTGCGGGACGTCGAACGAATCGCGGTAGATCGTCGTGCCGGCTCGCGGACGCTCGACGCGGACGGCTTTGACGCCGCCGAGGCCGAGTGTCTCCGGCTTGTAGAACTGCTTCAGGTCGGCCGCGGTCACGTTGCCCTGGAGCGGAGTCAAGCCGTCGTACAGCTTGATCTGGCTCGTCAGCTCCGGCACGTTCGCGCCCTGGCCCGGAGGCAGGACGTCGAGCGCGAGCAGCGCGTGGTCCGGCGGACCTACGCCGGTCGCCGCCGTGACGCCGAGCACGAGGGCGCCCGCGAGCGCGGCGAGGATCGGGAGCGCCTTCGTCGGCACTGCTTTCAGCGGCACTGCTTTGATCGACACCGGAGCTGACCCTAACCTAGTCCTGCCATGGACGCGATCATCGCCTTTGCCGCCGCTCTCCTCGCCCTGCGTCTCGCGGGCGACCTGGCGCGGCGCTGGCGGACGACCCGGCGCCCGGAGCTCGCATGGTGGGCCTGGTCGCTCGCGGCGTACGCGATCGCGGCGGCGGCGATCGCCTGGGGCGAGTCCGCCGGTTGGGACGCGCGCGCCTTCCGCGTGTACTACGCCGCAGGGGCGCTTCTGACAGCTCCACTGCTCGGCGCCGGCTCGCTCGTCCTCGCCGGCGTCCGGCGTGTGCGCGGCCTCGCGCTGCTCTTCGCCGGCCTCGCCGTCGGGATCGCGGTTGCGATGCCCGTGCACGGCGCGTTCACCGCGCACGGCATTCCCGCCACGCAGGACCATCTCGCGCTGCTGCCTGCGCGTGTGCTCGCCGTCGCGGCGAACGTGCTCGGCACGCTCGCGGTCGTGGTCGTCGCGCTTCGCTCGATCCACAGGCGGCCGCTCGGCAACTCGTTGATCATCCTCGGCGTCGCGGCTGCAGCGACCGGCAGCGGCCTCGCAGGCCTCGGCGCCGCCGGAACGGCGCTCGGCATCGCGGTCGGCGCCGCCCTGCTGTACGCGGGGTTCGTCCTGCCGGCGGCGCTCCGGCCGAAGCTCGCGCCCCTGCCCGACTGAGCTGCCCCACGGGGCGAGCGACCCTCACACCCTCTTAACAAGGGTGTCGCTACCGTGCCCGCCGCAACGCATAGACGCGCCGCCGGTGCGGTCCTCTGCCCAGGGGACTCAGCCCGTCGGCCTCCGACCGTGCAAGCGAATCACTGGAGGTGATTGCTCTGCGGCACTCACTTACGGCTTCGGTCGCGCTGATCGCGCTGGCTGTGGTCGCAAGCTCTGCTCTGGGCGCACGAAGCGCCCGGCAAACTCAGACGGCACACACGATGGAGCGCGAGGCGCTCGCCTACTACGGCGGTGAGATCTCGCGCTTTCAGCGGGAGACCTGGCACTGGCAGCGGCTGACGGGCGTGCGGCTGACGCCGTCCGCCGGACGCCGGCTCGCCGAGCTGTCCCCGACCTCGATCCAGCAGACCGCCGAGCAGTGGCGAAAGCGCTCGGCGCAGGCCTACCGCGCGGCCCGGCATCCGCCCCACCTGCGCGAGTTCCTCTGCATCCACCGCTACGAAGGCAGCTGGACCGACACGAACGCGCCCTACTACGGCGGCCTCCAGATGGATGTCGGCTTCCAGCACAGCTACGGCGGCTGGCTCTATGCCCGCAAGGGAACGGCAAATCACTGGTCGCCGCTCGAGCAGATCTGGGTTGCGGAGAAAGCCCTCAAGAGCAGGGGTTTCTGGCCCTGGCCGAACACGGCGAGGGACTGCGGGCTCCTGTAGCGCTCATCTAGACATCGAAATGACTTGACAATGACATCATTATGATGTCATAGTGCGGTCATGCAGATCGAAGGATACGTCCAAGCAGTCCGCGAAGACCTCGCCCGCGTGGCGGCGGTCGGCGACGAGTCGACCGCCCGCGCGGCGGAGCTGCTCGCGGTCGCGCTCGAGTCCTCCCTCGGCCGGCGCCTCCAGGAGGCGCTCGGCGAGGCGGCGCTCGAGCTCTCCAGCCAGCTCGACAGCGGGCGCATCGAGGTCCGGGTCGCCGGCGGCGACCCGGAGCTAGTGCTCGTCAAGGACGACGAAGCCGCCGCGGCGTCCGAGCCCGCCGACGAGGCGTTCACGGCCCGGATCACGCTCCGGCTGCCCGAGAGCCTCAAGGCGCATCTCGAAGCCGCCGCAGCCCGCGAAGGGATCTCCGTCAACACGTGGCTCGTGCACAGGCTCCATCACGCCGCCGTGCCGCGTAGCCAAAGCAGCGGCAGTCGCCGCCGCCTGACCGGCTACGGCCGGAGCTAGGAGCTCGCCATGTCCGACATCCTCATCCGCGCGTCCATTCCGGGCGACGCACGCTGGTCGTACGACGACCCGTCCGGTGTCGCCGAGACGCCGCTCGAGGTCCGAGTCCCCGAGCCGCTTCGGGGCAGCGTCGAACACGCCGCCGCCCGCGAGGGGCTCACCCCCGCCGAGTGGCTGATCACGCTCGTCACCCGCGGGTTGCTTTCGCCCAACTCGAATGCAAAGGCGGTCTGACGTGGCCGAGCATCGCTTCCACACTCCCGAGCCCGTCGAGCTCGAGCTGAACGTCCCCGTCGGCGACATCGACGTCCAGACCGTCGACGGCGACGAGTCCGTCGTCACCATCACCGGCAGCCAGAAGCTGCTCGACCAGATGCGCGTCGAGCTCGAAGGCCAAAAGCTGGTCGTCGAGCTGAAGGGCAAGCACCCGTTCGGGATCAGGATCTCGATCGGTGACTTCAACTTCGGCAGCGAGGGCCTGCGCATCAAGGCGACGGTCCCGCACGCGAGCGGTTGCGCGATCACCACGGCAACCGCCGATGCAAAGCTCCGCGGCCGCTATGCGCAGGTCACGACGACGTCGGCCTCCGGCGACCTGGTCGTCCTCGGCGACATCGACGGCGACGCGACGATCAAGACCGTGAGCGGCGACGTACGCATCGCTCATGTCGGCGGCGAGTTGCGCGGGAGCACGGTCTCGGGTGACGTCAGCGCGAGTGCGATCGACGGTTCCGTCGCGCTGAAGTCCGTCTCGGGCGACGTCCGCGTCGACTCCGTTCGACAGGGAAGCGTGACGGTGCAGAGCGTGTCCGGCGACATCGAGGTCGGCATCGCACCCGGCACGAATCTCGATGTCGACGCCGGCTCCGTGTCGGGCGATCTCACCTCCGAAGTCCCGCTCGGCAGCGAGCCCGGAGCGACACACGACGGCGGCCCGACGCTCGTCGTGCGCGGCAAGACGATCAGCGGCGACTTCCGCGTCTTCCGCGCGGCCTGACGCATATAACGCTCG
>Ga0265338_10005527_pt1 | contig 16471 bp, 15 predicted proteins | sample 42126metaG_FD_193579 | JGI IMG/M metagenome (GOLD analysis project Ga0265338, IMG submission 193579) | Rhizosphere microbial communities from Carex aquatilis grown in University of Washington, Seatle, WA, United States - 4-21-26 metaG | ecosystem: Host-associated > Plants > Roots > Rhizosphere... | reverse complement strand
CGCCGCCTCGATCGCGGTGATGCGGCGTCTCGGCATGACGGTGGAGGGCAACCCGCAGCCCGACCCCCACTTCCAGACCGTCGGCTGGCTCGAGGCGGGAGACCGGCCATGAACCGGCTCCGTTACCATGAGATCGTCGAAACCGATCATGACATCCAGAACCCCATGTCGCCGGCCAAGCTGCGACGGGTGATCGACTATCTGCGACTGCGGGACGGCGAGCGCATCATCGACGTCGGCTCCGGCAAGGGCTGGCTGATGCATGAGATCGCCGCCACTCATCGGGTCGCCGTGACCGGGCTGGAGTTCAGCCGGGTGTTCGCCGCGGCGGCGCGCGCGCGGCTCGCCTCGGCGACGCTGCTGGGGTCGGCCGAGATCGTGCTGGGGCCGGCGCTGGACTTTCAGCTTCCCAAGCTTCCGTTCGACGTTGGCCTCTGCATCGGCGCCACCTTCGCGCTGAACGACTTCGAAGGCACGCTGGACTGGATGGCGAGAGCCGTCCGGCCCGGCGGCCGCATCGCCATCGGCGAGCCGTTCATGACGCCGCCGTTCCCGGACGTGGTGCGCGGTCGCTGGCCTGAGTACCAGCGCACGCCGGCCGACATTGGCCAGGCGATTCAGCAGCGCGGCTACGAGCTCACCGGCCTGGTCGCCGCGTCGGAGGACGACTGGGACCACTACGAGTGCCAGCACTGGCGCGCCGCGGCTGACTGGCTGCGCGTCAATCCGAACGACCCTGACGCCGCGGAGTTGGCCGCCAAGAACGAGGCGGGCCGCGCCGACTACCTCGAGATCGAACGCTCATGCTACGGGTGGGCGATCTTCGTGGCCGAGAAGACGGCGTAGCCGCGGGCAGTCTGGCGCTCTAGGCTCCTGGAGTTCGTCCCTGGGAGCCACGCCATGGCCGTCGCGCAACTCGCTGACATCGAGCTCTATTACGAGCGGGCCGGCTCCGGGCCGACGCTGCTGTTCATCTCGGGCACCGGCGGCGATCTGCGCGCCAAGCCCAATGTGTTCGACGGACCGCTGGCCAGGTCGTTCGACCTGATCGCCTACGATCAGCGCGGGCTGGGACGCTCGGGCAAGCCCGATGTCGACTACACGATGGCGAACTACGCCGACGACGCGGCGGCGCTGATGGATTTTCTCGGCCTGGCCAGCGCGCCGGTGATCGGGATCTCGTTCGGGGGCATGGTGGCGCAGGAATTGGCGCTACGGCATCCGGAAAAGGTGGAACGGCTGGTGCTGGGCTGCACCTCGCCCGGCGGCGCGGGCGGCGCGTCCTATCCATTCCACGAGATCCAGCACCTGAAGGGCGAGGACCGCGCCCGGTTCCTGATGCCGGTGAGCGACACCCGCCACGACGCGGCTTGGCAGGCGGAGCGCGCCGACACCGTCGCCCAGATCGTGGCCATGAGCGCCAGCGATCCCTATGCCAGCGAGCCGGGCCGCGAGATGGGCGCCCGTCGCCAGCTGGAGGCCCGCGCCAGGCACGACACCTGGGATCGCCTGGGCGCTATCCGCTGCCCGACCATGATCGCCGCCGGCCGCTACGACGGCGTCGCCCTCCCCGCCACCCAGGACCGCATGGCCGGCCGCATCCCGGGCGCGCAGCTGCGGTTCTTCGAGGGCGGCCACATGTTCATCATCCAGGACCGCACCGCGATCCCGGCCATCGCCGAGTTCCTGAGGGGCTGAGCGCCATGGCCGATCCCGCTAGTCACGCGGAGCCTGATCCCCAGCACATGCTGCTGGAGCGAATGCTGTTCTTCTCCGACGCCGTGTTCGCCATCGTGCTGACGCTGCTGGCGCTGGAACTGCGGATGCCGGCCGGGTTCGATGACGCCCATTTGCTCGAGGGCCTGGCGGAGATGAAGAGCGAGCTGATCGCCTTTGGCGTCAGCTTCGCCATCGTGGGCGTGTTCTGGCTGGCGCATCTGTCGGTGCTGCGAGCCGTCGCCCGCTTCGACTGGGTGCTGACCGCGGTGAACCTGGTCTTCCTGTTCACCGTGACGGTGACGCCCTTCGTGGCCACGCTGGTCGGCGCTGACGGGACGACGGGAAACGCCTGGCGGCTCTATTGCCTCGCCATGGTGGCGATCAGCGCCATGCTGTGCGCGTTGCTGCTGGTCAGCCACCGCGACGAGGAGCGGCTGCTGCACGAGGCCCATCACGGACGGCTGGCCTACCGGATGGTGCGTGCCGGGGCGCCGGGGATCGCCTTCGCCATCGGCTTCTTCATGAGCCTGGAGGACTGGCGGATCGCGGCCAGCGTCTGCTGGCTACTGGTGCCGCTGATCATGTTGGCTGCACGCCTGCTGGAGCCGCGCAAAGCCAAGCCCGCACCGCCTGCGCCGCCGGCCGAATCCACGCCGAGCTAGGCCCGGCGCCGGAAAGCTTTGGGCGGCGCGCGGGCGGTGCGCTATCCAGAGACATGTCGCGTCATCCGAACAGCTCACCCGACCGCAAGGGGCGCAAGCCCAAGGGCGGCCGCGAGCTGCCGCCGGTGGGCGTGGCCGATGTGGTGGAGCGAGACGGGGACGGCGACCTATTCGTGCGCTCGGTGAAGGGCGATGAGGGGTCGCCGCTGGCGCGGCTGGCCCCAGATCGCCAGGAAGCGGCCGCCGGCGCGCCGGGACTGGGCGATCGGCTGCTGGTGCGCTTCGAGCGGCTGGAGAGCGGCGAGATCGAGGCGCGGCTGATCAAGCGGCTGGGCCAGAGCGCCCATCGCATCCTCGGCGTGGTGCGCAAGGGCGGGCGAGAGACCCGGCTGGAGCCGGTGGATCGCAAGTCCCGCGAGAGCCTGATCCTGGCCGAGGCCGACGCCCGCGCACTGAAGGACGGCGATCTGGTGCTGGCCCAGGTCGGCGGGGCGGCGGACCGCAAATATGGCCCCAAGCGCGGCAAGGTGCTGGAGGTGGTGGGCCGCGAGGACGATCCACGCGCCGCCTCGCTGATCGCCATCCACGCCCACGGCATCCCCATGGGGTTCACGGCGGAGGCCGAAGCGGAGGCGGAAGCCGCGGAGCCGCCGACGCTCAGCGGCCGCACCGACCTGCGCGATGTGCCGCTGGTCACCATTGACCCGCCGGACGCCCGCGACCACGACGACGCGGTGTTCGCCGAGCCGGACGAGGATGCGCGCAATCCCGGCGGCTGGATCTGCTGGGTAGCGATCGCCGACGTGGCCGCCTACGTGCGTCCCGGCTCGGCGCTGGACGCGGTGGCGCGCGACAAGGGCAACAGCGTCTATTTCCCCGACCGGGTCGAACCGATGCTGCCCGAGCGGCTGTCCGCCGGGCTATGCTCGCTGCGTGAGGGCGAGCCACGTGCCTGCCTGGCGGTGCGAATGGTGTTCGGCGCCGACGGCCGCAAGCGCAGCCACCGTTTCGTTCGCGGGCTGATGCGCTCGGCCGCCAAGCTTTCCTACGAGGAGGCGCAGGCGGCCATCGACGGGCTGCCGGGCGACAAGGCCGCCACGCTGATGGACCGGGTGCTGACCCCGCTGTTCGAGGGCTATGCGGTGCTGAAGAAGGGGCGCGACGCCCGCTCGCCGCTGGAGATCGAGTCGGCCGAGCGGCGCATCCATTTCGGCGCTGACGGGCAGATCGCCTCGATCACCGCCAGGGCCTCGCTGCCGGCGCACAAGCTGATCGAAGAGTTCATGATCCAGGCCAATGTCTGCGCCGCCGAGACCCTAGAGCAGCGCCGCACGCCGTTGATCTACCGGGTGCACGACACGCCCAGCGACGAGAAGATCCTCTCGCTCACCGAGTTCCTCGACACGCTCGGCATCGCCTGGAGCAAGGGCCAGGCGCCGACGACCGCGCGCTTCAACAAGCTGCTGGACGAGACCCGCGGCGGCCCGCACGCCGAGATCGTCAACGAGGTGGTGCTGCGCAGCCAGATGCAGGCGATCTACGACACCGACAACATCGGCCACTTCGGCCTCAACCTCGATCGCTATGCCCACTTCACCTCGCCGATCCGCCGTTATGCCGACCTGATCGTGCACCGGGCGCTGATCCGGGCGCTGGGGCTGGGCGACGACGGGCTGACCGACGGCGACGTGGTGCGGCTGAAGGAGACCGCCGAGCGCATCACCATGGCCGAACGCCGCGCCATGGCCGCCGAGCGCGACGCCACTGATCGCTACGTGGCCTCGTTCCTGGCTGACCGGGTTGGGGCAGAGTTCTTCGGACGGATCACGGGCGTCACCCGCTTCGGGCTCTTCGTGCGGTTGGCGGAGACCGGTGCGGACGGGCTGATCCCTATCGCCAGCCTCGGCGAGGAGTACTTCGTCCACGACGAGCGCGCCCACGCCCTGGTGGGCGAGCGCACCGGCGCGCGCTGGCGGCTGGGGCGCGACGTCGAGGTGCGGCTGCGGGAGGCCACGCCGGTCACTGGCGGCCTGCTGTTCGAGATGCTGAGCGAGCCGGAAGCGGGCGAGCGGCTTGATCGGGCGCCTCGCGGCCCTCGCGGTCCGCGTCCGCCGCCACGCCGGGGCGGCTTCCGGCCAGGACGCCGACGTTGAGCGGACCTCCCGAGCGCTACCAAACCACAATCCTGCGGGCATGCGTGGCCGTGCCGATTGGCATGCTTGTCGGCACGGCGGGGGCGCTCGCCGTTATCTCCTTCGACACGCGCAACTTGCCAGGCCAATTGGAATGGGGCGTGGTGTACCTAGCAGTCATCTACTCGACGGCGACTGCGCTCGCCAGCGCGCCGCTCTGGTTCCTGCTCAGCCGGCTCAAATTGAACGGTTGGCGGTTCGCAGCCGTTCTGGGCTGCCTTTCGACCGCCGCGATTTGCGCTCTGAGCGCATTCGTCTCAGGCGGCCCGCGTGGGGTGGCGCAGGAGTTTTCCACGGGCCTCTCTTGGATCGCGTCCTTCGCGCTCTGTGGGGCGATCGCTGGGCTCGCCGTCTGGCGCGTCGCGTACCGCAAGGTGCAAGCGGCGACGGTCTCAGGATCCCTCGGCTGATGAGCCGCGGCTTTGGCAAGCCCTCCCATTGATGCCGGCGGACATCGACGCGCTCTTCGCCGAGGCCGGCCAGCATCACCAGGCGGGCCGGTTCGCCGAGGCGGAGACGCGGCTGCGCCAGGTGGCGGCCGCCGCGCCGCGGCACGCGCCGGCGTTGCACGTGCTGGGCGTGCTCTGCGCCCAGACCGGCCGGCCAGACGAGGCGGTGCGCTGGATCGAGGCTTCGCTGGTGATCGAGCCAGGCAACCCGGTGGCGCGGTTCAACCTGGGCAACGCGCTCAGCCAGGCCGGGCGCGACGAGGCGGCGGTGACCGCCTATCGCGCCTCGCTGATCGCCCGGCCCGACTTTCCGCCGGGCTGGCTGAACCTCGCCACCGCGCTCGGCCGCGCTGGGCGGCTGAAGGACGCGGTCGGCGCCTACACCCAGGTCATCGCCATGGCGCCGCTGCATCCCGTCGCCCACCGCGGGCTGGGCGATACGCTGCGCGGGCTGGGTCGCCTGGACGAGGCAGTGAGCGCCTATGCGCGGGCGCTGGAGCTGGACCCGGCCAATGCGGCCGTCTGTTGCAACCTCGGCCAGACCCTGCAGGAAGCGGGGCGCTACGACGAGGCGCTGGCCGCCTATCGCCGCGCGCTGGGGATGTCGCTGCCCAGCGCCGAAGCCTGGATCGCCCTCGCCGGCTCGTTCCGCGAGCTGGGCGAGACGGCCGATGCTCTGGCGGCGACGGAGAAGGCGCTGGCGCGCGACCCCGCCCTGCCCCGCGCCTGGTATGTGAAAAGCGGGTTGAAGCGTTTCCAAGCGGGCGATCCGGACCTGGCGCGCATGGAGGCGCTGCTGGGCGAAGCCGAAGCGCGCGGCATGGCCGAGGCCGAGCGCATCGAGCTGGCGTTTGCGCTCGGCAAGGCCTGGCTGGACGCCGGCGATGCAGATCGCGGCTTCGCACATCTGCACGCGGCTAACCGGCGCAAGCGGGCGACCTTCGACTACGACGGGGCGGCCGACGTCGCCCAGCTGGCGGTGATCGCGGCGGCCGAGGCTTTGGCGTCTCGGGCTGAGACGACGCTGGGCGAGCGCGCGGTGCTCGTCGTCGGCCTGCCGCGCTCGGGGACGACGCTGGTGGAGCAGATCCTGGCGTCGCATCCTGACATCCACGGCGCCGGCGAACTGACGCTGCTCGACGAAGCCATCAGGGTGGTGATGGCAGGCCAGCGCGGGCGACCGAACGCGACGCGGGCGGCGCAGATCGGGCGCCGCTACCTCGATGGACTGGCTCAGATCGCGCCAGAAGCCGCGCGGGTCGTCGACAAGTTGCCGGCGAACCTGCGTCACGCCGGCCTGATCCAGCTGGCGCTGCCCGGCGCGCGGATCATTCATTGCCGGCGCGATCTCGCCGACACCTGCCTGTCGCTCTACGAACACAACTTCGTCGAGGGCGTCGACTTCGCCTACGACCTGGCGGAAGCCGCCGGCTATGCCCGCGCCAGCGAGCGGCTGGCGACGCACTGGAGGTCGGCGCTGCCGGCGGACCGGTGGCTCGACGTCGACTACGAAGCACTGGTGGACGACTTGGACGGCCAGGCGCGGCGGTTGATCGCCTTCGTCGGGCTGCCCTGGAACGACGCCTGCCTCGATTTCCACGCCACCCGCCGCGACATCCGCACCGCCAGCGCCACCCAGGCCCGCCAGCCGCTCTATGCCTCCAGCGTCGGACGCGCCAAGCGATACGCCGCCCACCTCGCGCCCCTGTTCGAGGCGCTGAACGTGGGGGACTGAGCTGAAGCGCTTGCCGCGCGGCGCGGGCTCGGCCAATGTCGGATCATGGCCGAACAATCGTTTGAATCGCATCCAGACACGCCCCGCATGCCGCCGCGCGCCAAGGGCAAGCGCGCCGTGCGCCCCCGCGACGCCGCCACCCTGATCGTGCTGCGCCTTGATGGGTCGCAACCTCGCGTGCTGATGGGCCGGCGCCACGGCGGGCATGACTTCATGCCGGACAAGTGGGTGTTCCCCGGCGGCCGGATCGATCCCAGCGACTTTCGCGCCCCGGTGGCCTCGGAGCTGCGGCCGGAGGTGGCGGCGAAGCTGAACCGCACCGCGCCGGTCAATCGGGCGCGGGCGCTGGCGCTGTCGGCGATCCGCGAGACCTTCGAGGAGACCGGGCTGCTGCTGGCCAAGCCCGCCGAGCACCGGCCCATCGCCGGACCCTGGCGCGAGTTCCTGGAGCAAGGCGCCCTGCCCGACCTGGCGGCGCTGGACTACATCGCCCGCGCCGTCACCCCGCCGATGGTGCCCAAGCGCTACGACGCGCGCTTCTTCATGGCCGACGCCGAGCGCCTGGTCAGCCTGGAGCGCCAGCCGGATTGCGGCGAACTGGACGAGATCGCTTGGTTCGAGCTCTCCGAGGCCCTGAAGCTCGATCTGCCGACCGTGACCGAGATGGTGCTGAAGGAAATCCCAGAGCGCCTGAAGGACGCACACCGGCCGGTGCCGGACTGGCGCATGCGCCGGGGCAAGCGGGGCATGACCGCAGCCTAGAGTTCGCGCTGCACTGCGGCGCCTGCGACCTTGACCGGCGCGGGCGCGCTTGCGATTCTGCGCGTCGCCCTTTCGGACCTCGTCGGCCAGACAGATCGGTCCGCCTTCTCGCCCGTGTCGGGGATCAGCGTTGTTCGATCTTCTGCATTATCGCCCGATGCCCGTGTGGGTGATGCTGCGCCACAATCTGGTGCACATGCGCGACCTGCTGATCGGCGAGTTCCTGATCTTCGCGCTGTTCGGGGCGCTTTTCCTAGGCCTGCTGCTGTTCCTGAAGAGCCGCGGCAGCTACCGCTTCCGCATCCGCGAGCAGATCGGCACGCCCAAGCAGATCGGCCGCGAGGCGTTCAACTCCACCCGGGCGGTGTTCATCTACAACGCCATCCAGATTGTGATGCGCCTCTTTATCCTGGCGTTCGGCTTCGTTCTGACCTTCGACGCCCGCCTGCCACTCTGGGAGGTCGCGCTCAGCTTCCCGCTGATCATCATCGGCCACGACACCTACTTCTACTGGACGCACCGGGTGATGCACTCGAAGGCGCTGTTCCGGCTGATGCACTGGGAACATCACCGCTCCAAGGGCCCGACGGTGTTCACTTCGTACTCGTTCTCGATGCTGGAGTCGGTGGTCCAGGGCGCCTACCCGATCCTCTACGTGGCGCTACTGCCGGCGACCTTCCCGACCCTGATCTTCTTCTATTCCGTCGCCATCCTGCACGACGTGACGGTGCATTCCGGCGTCGACCTGTTCCCGCGCTGGGCGATCATCGGCAAGCCGTTCGGCTGGATCTGCGGCACCATCCACCACGACATGCACCACGAGGTCGGCCAAATGAACTACGGCCTCTACACCCGCTTCTGGGACAAGCTGATGGGCACCGAGCACCCGAAGTTCGAAGCGGTGTACGACTACGTGCACTCGCCGGGGAACGACGGACAGGCGTATCGCCGGGTGTTGCACGGTCGGCCGCCCAGGGTGGTCGAGGCGCCTGTCGCGGCGCCGGAGCCCGAACCCGTCGGTTGACTTCGCGGCGCGGATTCGTATTTTCCGCGCCTCCCAATTTCCCGGCCCAGCGCCGGCCAGGAATCGCGACCGCCATGGCCAAGCCAGCTTCCATCAAGATCCGCCTGAACTCGACGGCGGACACCGGCTATTTCTACGTGACCAAGAAGAACGCTCGCACCATGACCGAGAAGCTGGTGCTGAAGAAGTACGACCCGGTGGCGCGCAAGCACGTCGAATTCCGCGAAGCCAAGATCAAATAGCTTCCCTCCCCTTCATGGGGAGGGTGAGACGATGCACCAGCGTCGTCGGGGTGGGGATGTCAGGAGCCGGCGATGATCTCGCCGGCTTTCGCGCGTTGTGGCGTCGGCATTCCCCACCCGGCGGCTGCGCCGCCACCCTCCCCCTCAAGGGGAGGGACTACGCCGCGCGGGCGATCACCGTGTTGCGGCCGGCGGCCTTGGCCGCATAGACGGCCTCGTCCGAGCGTTTGAGCAGGGCCTCGGCGCTGTCGCCGGGCCCCGAGGTCGCGGCGACACCGATGGAGATGGTGACGCTCAGCGGCTCGCTGACGCCCTGCACGCGGAACGGCGAGCCGGCGACGTGCAGGCGGATGCGTTCGGCGATGCGCTGGGCGTCTTCCAGGCGCGCGCCCGGCATGATCACCACGAATTCCTCGCCGCCGTATCGGCAGGGCAGGTCGATGGCGCGAACGTTGGAGGCCAGGCGCACGGCGAATTCGCGCAGCACCTCGTCGCCGATGTCGTGGCCGAAGCCGTCATTGATCTTCTTGAAGTGGTCGATGTCGATCATCAGCGCCGACACCGGATCGCCGCCGCGCACGGCGCGGGTGACCAGGGCGCCCAGCTGGCCGGTCATGTAGCGGCGATTGTGCAGGCCGGTGAGCTGGTCGGTGACCGCCAGCTCCAGCGAGTGATCGAGGTTGTTGCGCAGGAAGTCCTGATAGCGCTTGCCACGCACCTGGCTCTTCACCCGCGCCGACAGCTCTTGCGGGTCGATGGGCCGGGTCAGCACGTCGTTGAAGCCGATATCCAGGGCCTTCACCAGGCGCGGACGGTCGTCCGGGTCGATGACGCCGAGGATCGGCAGGTGGCGCGTGGCTTCGTCCGAGCGGATCTGGGCGGCGAAGCGCAGGCCATCGAAGCCGCGCGCCGTGGTGTTGACGATGATCAGGTCCACCGGGCCGCGGGCGGTGAGGATGGCCTTTTCCGGGTCGCTCTCGAGAACCGGGCGGTGTTCGAGTCCGACCTCGGCGGCGATGCGCTCGGCCTGGCGCTCGTGGTCGTCGACGATCAGCACCCGGCCGCCGGAGCCGCCCAGGCGGGCGGCGGCGCCGGCGATCACGCCGATGCGTCGGCCCGAGGCCTCGCGCTGGCGCAGCTCGTCGATCACCAGCTTCAGCCGCGTCAGGCTCTTCACACGAGCAAACAGCAGGATGTCGTCGATGGGCTTGGTGAGGAATTCGTCGGCGCCGGATTCCAGGCCGGTGATGCGGTCGCCGCGGCCGTCGAGGGCGGTGACCAGCACGACCGGGATGTGGCGGGTCGCCGGCTCGTTCTTCAGCCGCCGGCAGACCTCGAAACCGTCCATGCCCGGCATCATCACGTCGAGCAGCACCAGGTCGGGCGTCTCGGCGGCGGCCATCTTCAGCGCTTCGGGACCGTTCGAGGCTGTCAGCACATCGTAGTACTCGGCCTGAAGCTTGGCCTGCAGCAGGCGGACGTTGGCCTCGATATCGTCGACGACCAGGATGCGACCGGTCATCCGCCTACGCTCCTGAGGGAGCTACGGCGTGACAAGTCCGCAACGAGGCCCGGCACGCCGAAGCATTGGCGAAGGCGGATCATCGGGCTGTCTCCGCCCCGGCGGCGGGCTCCAGGTACTTCTTCACGGTCTCGAGGAAGTGGCCGACGGCAATGGGCTTGGCGATATAGGCGACGCAGCCACCGGCGCGGATGCGCTCTTCATCGCCCTTCATGGCGAAGGCGGTGACGGCGATCACCGGGATGTGGGCCAGGCTCTCGTCGTCCTTGAGCCACTTGGTGACTTCCAGGCCGGAGATTTCGGGCAGCTGGATGTCCATCAGAATGAGGTCGGGTTTGTGCTCACGGGCCATGCTGAGCGCGGCCAGGCCCTCGCGTGTTTCGAGGATCTCATAGCCCTGCGCCTCGAGCAGGTCATGAAACAGCTTCATGTTCAGCTCGTTATCCTCGACGATGAGGACCTTCTTGGGCATCCGGGTTCCGACTGACCTTGAGCTGGGTTCACGCCGACGCGGCGAGGCGACTCGCCATGGCGGCTCGCATGACGAGACAGACACCAATATCCTTAAACGCGAGCTAATTGTCCCCGCCTTCGTCCGCCTTCGCCAAGGCTTCGGCGCGACTAGCCTCGTTTGCGGACTTGTCGCGCCGTAGCTCCAATGGGAGCGTAGGCCGATGCCCGAAATCAGCCTGCCAGCCGAGATCGCCACGCTCCCGCTCGACCCGGTCCGGCCGCTGGTGGTGGTGGACGTGGACGAGGTGCTGGCCATGTTCATGCGCGGCTTCGAGCGCTTCCTCGGCGAGGAGGGTTTCGAGATGCGGATCACCCGCTTCGCCCTGTTCCAGAGCATCTTTCGGCCGGGCGACGAGGAACATCTGGATGTCGCCGCGGGACGCCAGCTGTTCGAGCGCTTCTTCGAGGCCGACGTGGAGGACATCGACCCTGCGCCGGGCGCCGCCGAGGCGCTGGCGGCGCTGAGCCGCGGGGCCAGCATTGTCATCCTGACCAACGCGCCCCAGCACGGCCGCGCGCCACGGGCCCGCTGGCTGGTGAAGCACGGCTTCGACTATCCGATGGTGGTCAATTCGGGGCTGAAAGGCCCGAGCGTCGCGGCCATCGCGGCCATGACCACAGGCAAGGCCGCCTTCGTCGACGACCTGCTGCCCAACCTGGACTCGGTGAGCGCCGACGCCCCGGCCGTGGCCACCTTCCAGCACGTCGCCGACGAACGGCTGCGCCCCCTCGCCTTCTCGGCCCCGGAGCGGCACACACGGATCGACGATTGGGCGGTGCTGGGTCCAGCCATCGCGGCCGCGATCGGCCTCTAGGCGCCCGCGCATTCCCTTGGCCGGCCCGAAGTTGCATGATGGCGGGGCCGGCGCGTCCGGCATTTCCAATCAAGCCATTTGAAGGAGCGGATCGATGATCGAGGTCTATTTCTGGCCTACCGGCAACGGCAAGAAGGTGATCATCCTGCTCGAGGAGTGCGGGCTGCCGTACAAGATCCGGCCCGTGAACATCGGGCGCGGCGACCAGTTCGAGCCGGACTACCTGAAGATCGCGCCCAACAATCGCATGCCAGCCATTGTCGACCACGAGCCGATGGGCGGCGGCGCGCCGCTGGCCATCTTCGAGTCCGGCGCGATCATGAGCTACATCGCGGAAAAGGCCGGGAAATTCTGGCCGCAGGAGCCGCACAAGAAGTACGAGGTCGCGCAGTGGCTCTACTGGCAGACCGGCAACCAGGGTCCAAAGATGGGCGAGCAGGGCAACTTCGCCCGCGCCGCGCAGAACCCCGAAAACGGCGACCTGCACTATGCGCTGAAGCGCTTCGGCAACGAGGTGCACAGGCTCTACGGGGTGATGAACCTCGGCCTGCACAACAAGGAATGGCTGGCGGCCGGCGAGTACACCATCGCCGACATGATCTGCTACCCGTGGAGCACCAGCTGGAAGATGCGCCAGATCGACATTGAAGAGTTCCCCAATGTGAAGCGCTGGCTCGCGGCGATGGAAGCCCGGCCGGCGGTGGCCAAGGCGATGGCGATGGGGCCGGAATTCCGCGAGGACCCGGCGAGCATCACCGAGCAAGAACGCGCCCGCCGCGCCGGCATCATGGCGAACCAGCGCGCCCAACCCATTCCGGCGGCGTGGACGGCGGCGGCGGAATAGAGCCCGCTAGAGCAGCGGCGCCAGCACGGCGCGCATGGCGTCGTAGCCGCGGCGGGTGGGGTGGACGCCGTCGCGGGTGAAGTCGGGGTTGAGGGCGTCGGACTGGTCGCGCAGGGCGGCATGGTAGTCGACGAAGGTGAAGCCCTTCTCGGCGGCCAGCGCCTTCAGCCAGCCGTTCAGCTCGATGACCCAGGGTTTGGGGTCGAACCCGGGACGCCAGCCCATGCGATCGGCGGGCGGCACGGCGCCGACGAGGACGCGCAGGTCGTGGCCGGCGGCCAGCTCGGTCATGGCGCGGACGTTGGCCTGGAAGCGCCCCGGCGTGGTGGGGCCGGTGTTGCCGGCGATGTCGTTGGTGCCGCAGAGCAGGTGCACCGACTTCGGCTTCAGCGCGATCACGTCGGCGTGGAAGCGTACCAGCATCTGCGGCGAGGTCTGGCCTGAGATGCCGCGGCCCACGTGGTGGTCGCCGAAGAAATCCGGGTGCGCCAGGGGCCAGGCTTCGGTGATCGAGTCGCCCATGAACACCACGTCCGGGCGTTTTCCCGAGGCGATGACGGCGGCGTTGGCGGCCTCGTAGCGGCCGAGGTTAGGCCAATCGAGGGACTTCTGCTCGGCGTCGGCCTTGGCCCGGGCCTCGACGGCGGCGGGATCGGCCAGCGCGGCGAAGATCGCTGGGTCGATGGGGCCGTCGCCGAGCATGGTCTCCACCAGGCGACGTACCACTGGGGATGGCGGCGTTTCGGTCGGAACGATGGTTCGCTGCATCATCTGCCTGCCCTAGCGCCAGCGCACGGTGACGTCGGCCGGCGCTATCGGCCGGATCGGATTGCTGACGACGATGGTGCGGGTCTCGCCGGCCGCGAGGTCGAAGTAGTTGTCGCTGTAGTTGGTGGCCTCGTCGGCGTTGAGCAGGTGGACGAACCAGACGTAGGTCTTGGCCGTGATGGTGACCCGCACCTCGTTCCGCCCGGCGGCGGCGATGCTCACTTCAGGCGCCACAGCAGCCGACCGGTCCAACTCCTTGATCGGGACGAAGAAACGCCGGTTCTCGGGGAAGCTGCCGTTGACGCTGCGCGTGGTCAGCACCTCGCCCTCGCCGCCGGCCGCTTGGCCTCGCCAGATGCAGCGGCTCTCGTTGGCTCCGACATCGGCGGCGATCTCCCGCGACCACATTACCTCGCCGGAGAATCGCTCCAGGGCCACAGTGGCAGGCCCCGAGATGGCGGCCAGGGTGTCGTTGGTGAGCCAGAGTTCCATCGCGTCGCCCTCGCCCGGCTTGAACGACGCCATCACCGGGGCGTAGGCCCTGCGCACGTAGTAGTGGCTGCCCTTGCCGAAGCCGAAGTAGTCGACGAGGCTCCAGCTGACGCAAGGCCAGCAGTCGTTCAGCTGCCAGATCAGCGAGCCGGAGCAATGCGGCTTGCGCCGGCGGAAGTGCTCAATGGCGAACTTCATCCCCTCGGCCTGGGAAATCTGGGTGAAGTCGACGTAGTCCTGCAGGTTGTCGGGGATGCCGGTGACGGTCACCAGGATCGAGTCGACCTTGTTCTTCGGGTTGTCCTTGATCCGGGCCAGCAGGCCCTCGCTGTTGTAGCTGCGCTCGGCTTCCGGCAGCGCCCTGCGCAGGGTTTCCATCACGGGCGAGGCGTGGAGGCCGTACTCGCTGACGAAGCGCGCCATGTCCTCGGCGTAGCGGGTGTAGGCGACGTTCTCCGGGTCGATGCTCCACTTGCCGACGGGCTTGTCCACCGGCACCGGCGGCACGCCGTGCCACACGGTCCAGTCATGAACGTCGCCGTGGATCATCGAGTTGGGATTGACGCCGCCGTAGGGGCTGCCTTGCCAGTAGGGCCGGGTCGGATCGAGCTCGGCGCAAATCTCGGGCATCATGTGCTCGTAGTAGAGGTCGCCCGGCAGCGGCGTGCCGTCGTAGCGGGTGGCCGCCATGTGGATGGTCAGGTTCTCGTTGTTGCCGCACCACACCGCGATGGAGGGGTGGGTTTGCAGCCGCTCGACCTGGGCGCGGACCTCGGCGCGGACGCTGTCGACGAACGCCGGCGGGTTCTCCGGGTAAGGCGCGCAGGCGAACATGAAGTCCTGCCACACCAGGACGCCGCGCTCGTCGCACAGGTCGTAGAATGCCTCGTGCTCATAGACGCCGCCGCCCCAGATGCGCAGCATGTTCATATTGGCTTCGACAGCGCGGTCGATGAGCACCTGATAATGCTCGCGGTCCACCAGGCCGACGAAGGAGCTCGCCGGGATCCAGCAAGCGCCCTTGGCGAAGATCGGAACGCCGTTGAGCACGAAGGTGAAGAAGGTGGCGCCCGGCTCGTCCGGGTCCGGCGACTGGTCGATGGCGATGGTGCGAACGCCGACCTTCTGGCCACGCGCGTCGATCTGCCGGCCATCCGCCGAGAGGGTCACGCTCAGATCGTAAAGGTCGGGCTTGCCGAGTTCCTGGGTCCACCAAAGGCGTGGGCGCTCGAGCTCGAACTCCACTGAGGCTGGGCCCACGCGCGGCGCGAGGCTAGCCCGGCCAACCTCCTGGCCCTGGGTATCCATGAGCCGGACCTCGGCATCGAGCGCGCCCGGCGCGAAGGCCTCAACATCAACGGTGACTCTAACCTTGGCGCGGGTCCGCTCGTCGGACAGGTCGACGGTTTCGAAGCGGATGGCGCGCAGCCGCGCCACGGTCTCGACGCGCAGCGTCACCGGCTTCCAGATGCCGATAGTGGGCAGGGTCGGACCCCAATCCCAGCCCCAGCCGAACTGGGCTTTGCGCACCGCGGCCCGCTTGCTGCTGACCAGCGTGGCGCCGGAGCGCGGCCAGAGCGGCGGCTCGATGTCGGCGAGCGCCGCGGCGGTGGGGGTGAAGCCAACGGCGAGTTGGTTTGCGCCCGGCTTCACGCGTCCGGTCACGTCGATCCGCAGGGGCACGAACATATTGTCGGAGGCGGCGAGCTTCTCGCCGTTCAGCCAGACCTCGGCGAAGGTGTCCATGCCCTCGAAGTCGAGGATCAGGCGCTGGTTCGCGGCCAGCGGAGGGGCGTCGAACGCGGTCCGCCACCACCACTCGCGCTCCGACACCCAGGCGCAGGCGGCCTCGGCTCGGTCATCGAAGGGGTGCGGGATACGCCCAGCCTCATGCAGCGCGATGTAGGCGTCCCCCGGCGCCGGAACATCGATCCAGGCCTCACCGGCCGGGTCGGCCGAGTGCGCCTGGGCCCAGGCGCCTGCGCCGACATCGAAATCCGTCATCCGCCAACGAACGAGCGGGAGGGTCGAGGCGGAAGCCGTGGCGCTGGCGACGTCGGACATGTTCACTCCCGGAATGGTGCACGGGCTAACCACGGCGGCCCCGCGAGGTCGAGGGCTCAGTGCGGCGACGCTTAGGGATCGGTCCAGCGAGACCCCGACTTGTCCGCTCATCCCGGCCTTTCGCCGGGATGAGCGGGTTTTGGGGGTGGAGGTTACGGAGCCAGGACCAGGCAGGTGGCGTCGTCGGAGGGTTTGAGGCGGGGAATGCGGCGACAGTTGGGATCGTCCGCTTCTAGAGCGCGGATCTCGGCGAGCAGCCGCTCCGGGCCTTCTGCCACCGTGCGGCGGATCATGGCCGCGTCGTCACCGAGGCCGTAGTCGGCGGCGAAGCGCTCGTATCCATCGCTCATCAGGACGATGGCGGCAGCGCCGGCGAGCTCCAGCGAGCTCTCACGGCCGCCAAACACCGCGCCGGGCGCCGGTGTCGACACTCGCAAGGGCGAGCGGGAGAGTTGGACGTCGCGCTCGCGTTGCAGGGCGGGCAGGCGGTCGCGCCAGATCGCCTTGGCGTCGTGGCCGATCTCGGCCTGCCGGGCGGCGATGCCGGCGGTGGCTTCCACGGCGTCGGGCCGTCTCACAGCTGCGGTCAAGCGGTGCACGGCGTCGCCTCGCAGGGCGAAGGCAGGACAGTCGCCGAGCTCGTAGAGATCGGCGACACCCCCGGAGAG
>Ga0265338_10005526_pt1 | contig 16473 bp, 15 predicted proteins | sample 42126metaG_FD_193579 | JGI IMG/M metagenome (GOLD analysis project Ga0265338, IMG submission 193579) | Rhizosphere microbial communities from Carex aquatilis grown in University of Washington, Seatle, WA, United States - 4-21-26 metaG | ecosystem: Host-associated > Plants > Roots > Rhizosphere... | reverse complement strand
CCTCGAGCTGCCGGTCGGCGGTTGCGAGGTGATACCGAAACGCGAGCAGCAGTTGCTGGAGTTGCTCGAAGAGGCGTTGGAATTCGGGAAAGGATTGGTGATTGTCTCGGCTACTGATTCCGGGGAAAAGTTGTATTCTACACGTCGCGCGTGTCCGAAGTGCAGCCGCAGTTTTGATGAACTCGATCCGCGTTTGTTCTCCTTCAACTCGAAGCATGGGTGGTGCCCGCGCTGTTTCGGCACGGGACTGCAGTTCCACGGGTTTAGCGAAGAGCACACCGGCGAGGAAGTGTGGTGGAACGAATGGTTCGAGGGACAGGAACGTTCCTGTCCCGAGTGCCGCGGGCACCGGCTGCGGCCGGAGGCGCTGGCGGTGAAGTTTCACGATATGAATATCGCGGCGATGACGGCATGGTCGGTCACCGAGGCGGAACGTTATTTTAGCGCGTCCAAATTACGTGGACGCGAAGCGGAAGTCGCCCGGGATCTTTTGCCGGAATTACGGTCGCGCCTCCGTTTTCTCGAACAAGTGGGGTTGTCGTACTTGTCGCTCGACCGCGCGGTGCCGACGTTGAGCGGCGGCGAGGCGCAACGGATCCGGCTGGCGTCGCAGCTCGGTTCGAATTTGCGTGGCGTGTGTTACATCCTCGACGAGCCGACCATCGGCCTGCATCCACGCGACAACCTGATGCTGCTCGACACGTTGCACCAGCTCGAAGCGAAGGGCAATACTGTGGTGGTGGTAGAGCATGACGAGGAGACGATCCGCCGCGCCGGGCACATCATCGACCTTGGGCCCGGTGCCGGTTCGAACGGCGGACGATTGGTGGCCGAGGGGACGATCCGGGACATTGTCCGTTGCAAAGAATCATTGACGGGTCAATTATTGCGCAAACCGCTCCAACATCCGTTGAACGGGGGTCGGCGCACCGGTGCGACCGCGAGCGTGGAGCTCGTTGGCGCGCGGTTGCACAACCTAAAGAACGTGCGCGTGAAGATTCCGCTGGGGCGGCTGGTCTGTGTGACGGGTGTGAGCGGTAGCGGCAAGAGCACCCTTGTGCGCGATGTACTCTACAAGAACTTGAAGGACCGATCACGGCCCATCGGTTGCGAGAAGATTCACGGCGCGGAACACGTGGTACGGGTGCTGGAGGTTGACCAGGCGCCGATCGGCAAGACCCCGCGTTCGTGCCCGGCGACGTATGTGGGCTTCTGGAACGACGTCCGCGAATTGTTCGCCAACACTCCTGAGGCGAAGATGCGCGGCTATGGGCCATCGCGGTTCTCGTTCAATGTCACGAGCGGCCGTTGCGAGGAATGCGAAGGCCAGGGAGTAAAGAGAATCGAGATGAGTTTTCTGCCCGATGTATCGGTGACCTGCGACGCCTGCCGCGGAAAGCGGTTCACGCCCGAAACCTTGTCAGTACAGTACAAAGACCAGTCCATCGGCGACGTGCTGGCGATGAGCGTCGACGAGGCGGTCGAGTTCTTCGCGGCGCACCGTCACATTCATCACAGTCTAAAGCTGCTGCAAGAGGTCGGTCTGGGCTACCTGACGCTCGGCCAGCAAAGTCCGACGCTCAGCGGCGGCGAGGCGCAACGCATCAAGCTGGTGACCGAATTGGCAAAGGCCAGGGGAGACGAGCCGGATGTCAGCAGCCAGCGGTTGGGGGCGTTGTATGTGTTGGACGAACCGACCATCGGATTGCACATGGCGGACGTGGAAAAGCTGATCCGCGTGTTGCATCGGTTGGTTGACGCTGGCAACACGGTGGTAATCATCGAACACAATCTCGACATCATTGCAGAAGCCGATTGGATCATCGATCTCGGCCCGGAAGGCGGCGACGGCGGCGGTCGTGTCGTGGCGCAGGGATCGCCACAACAGGTTGCCCGGACGAAATCACACACCGGTGTGTTTTTGCGCGACTTCCTCCGACAGCATCATCGCGGCACTGCGTGAGCCATCGCCAAAGTCGGCGAGCATCAAAAGCGCTGGACGTGGACCTGGACTTTGTCAGGACGGAGGAACCAATTCAGGAGGAAACTGATGATGCTGATGACGAGTGCGGCGCCCATGGCCGTCCAGAAAGTATCGATGTGGAAGGCCGGGATAAGCCAGCTTACGAGTTCCAACATCAGAGCGTTGATGACCAGCGTGAAGAGACCGAGCGTGAGAATGTTAATGGGCAGCGTAAGGACGATGACCAACGGCCGCAAATAGGTGTTGATCAACACCAGCACCACGGCGACGACAATAGTGGCCTGATTGTTATCCAGCCGGATGCCTTTGAACATGGACGCCACGACGAGGAGTGCGATGGCGTTAACCGCCAGTTTTGTAATCAGGATGAGAAACCGGTACAGCATGGTCGTCAGTGCCGCAATTTACATCTTCCACTTGATCGTGCAACCAATGGCGTGCGTGACGGGGTTGGCAACTTTCTTATGGGCGAGCACGGCGTCGATAGCGTCGTGCAGATTGCGTGAACGCACCTTGTCGGGATGCTGCCAGTTGTCGTCGACGCGGCCGATGTATCGCACTTCCAGCTTGGTATTGAGAACAAAGACCTCGGGGGTATATTCAGCACCATAGGAACGCGCCACGCGCTGCGATTCGTCGCGCAGGTAGGGGAAATTGAAATGCTTTTTCTGCGAACGCCTGACCATGTTCTCGAACCCGTCCTCGGGGTAGCCAGCCGAGTCGTTGGCGTTAATGGCCATGAGTTGCACACCTTTGGCGGCATACTCGTCCTGGATGCTGATCAAGCGGTCCTCGTAGGCTTGCGCGTACGGACAATGGTTACAGGTGAACAGCACCACGATCACCTTCTTCTCCTTAAACGAATTCAGGGAGTAATCTTTCCCATCCACCCCGGGCAGGGAGAAATCCGGCGCCCGTTGACCGATTTCAATTTTCTTCATCGTCTCACCAATCCCCAGTCTCCAACCCGTTGTTCCGCTACTATGCGGTACTCACCCTCCAAAGCGTATGCAGCGGGCCCGCAAACGTCAAGGCCTTGTTCACGAAACCGTGAAAGGGGTTGAGCAGGACGCCTTTTTTTGTTAGGGACAAGGTGCATGTATGAACCCACTGCAGTTTTAACGCCATATTTGCCGCTTTTTTCACAAGGATTCTAATTGAACACGAAAACATTGCCGCACCGCGCCGCACGCCTCCTCCGGGCTCAGGCCCCTAACATTACCGCGTGCCATGTCACCCTTGGTCTCGATGGCTTTGTCGACGAGATCATTCACGTCGTTGACAAACGCGGATCCGCGGAGAGGTACACACGCGTGCCCACGCTCACTGCCTTCGGGGCACGTATCCGAGCTGCCGCGGGCAAGAGCATGAACGTCGAATTGGTCGTCGACCGTGTGAAGCTTGGCGGCAATGGCCCGATCATGGCGAACGCGCTGGCCGCTTTCGGCGTCCAAGTCACCTGCATCGGCAATCTCGGGTACCCGAAGCTTCATCCCGTCTTTACCGAATTGGCGGAGCGTGCCACTGTATACAGCATTGCAGAACCAGGGCGTACAGATGCGCTGGAATTCGAGGACGGCAAGATCATGATGGGCAAACACGCCTCACTGCGCGACGTGAGCTGGGAAAACCTCGTCGAGCGCGTCGGGCGCAGGAAGCTCGAAGGTTGCTTTGCCAATGTGCACCTGGTCGGATTGCAGAATTGGACGATGCTGCCGCATATGAGCGACATCTGGGAGCATGTACTCGCAGACATCTGCCCGAAGATGCCGGCGCAACCACGGCACACGCTTTTTCTCGACCTGGCCGATCCCCAAAAACGTGACCATGGCGACATCCAATACGCGATCAGGTTGATTGCCAGGTTCCAGAAGTATTTCAACGTCTACCTCGGTCTCAACGAGAAGGAAGCGTTTGGGATCGGGGACGTTTTGGGATACCAAGGCGCCCATACGGGCGACCGAGCGACCAGGACGGTCGCAAAGTTCATCCATGACAAGATCAGGACTTCGGGCGTGGTGGTTCATCCACGCACGTATGCGATCGTCGCCTCGGCAGACGGCGTCGCCAGGGCAAATGGCGTATTTGTCACGAAGCCTCTCATCAGCACAGGCGCCGGTGACCATTTCAATGCGGGTTTCTGTCTCGGCAAACTGATCGGGGCAGACGATGAAATCTCGCTTCAACTTGGGGTCGGCACGTCCGGCTATTACGTGCGTACCGCCAAAAGTCCAGGGGCCAAGGAACTGGCAAACTTCCTGCGTTCATTATAAAATAGCAAGATACGTCTATGGTCAAACTGATCACTGAGAATAGGGAGATTCTCGCCCTGATCGTCCTGCTGGGGACAACCTTGCTCGGCAGCGTTCTCCTGCATTGGTCCGTCATTTGCACCTGCCTCTATCGGCACGGCGCGCGCTTTCCAACTGGGTTTCTTTTCTGGCGCGTGTTCCGCGAACTGCGCCGATACCGAAATCTTACCAGCCGCGTAGGAAAACCGCTTTCGCTCTACTACTTTGCCTTCATCCTCGCGTGGTTCAACCTGCTCCTTGCCCTGGCCATCGCGCTCCGCATGATCTGGTTCCAGTCGCATCCAAACGACTATTAGGTTTCGCGCAGCCTGCGAAGAGCAAGCCAGTTCGTTCGCCCGCCACCCAACTTCCTTCACCCCGTTTGCCCGACGGGATTGAGTCTTGCTGCTCATGTGCGCTGTCTGCTATTTTCCGCATACACCATGAGCGTCCGCGTCAGATTCGCGCCCAGTCCCACGGGTTTTCTGCACATTGGAAGCGTGCGCACCGCGCTGTTCAATTGGCTGTACGCCCGGCACACGGGCGGCACGTTCGTGCTGCGCATCGAGGACACCGACACGGCGCGTAACACGGAACAATCGCTACGCACCATTCCGGATGGACTGCGCTGGCTGGGGCTCGATTGGGACGAAGGCCCGGAGAAAGGCGGCGCGTTTGGCCCGTACTTCCAATCACAACGCGCCGAGGTCTACCGGCGACGCATCCGGGAATTGAAAGACAAGGGACTGGCCTACGAGCGCGAGGGGGCTATCCGCTTCAAGATGACGCGCCAACCGATTGAAGTCTCCGACCTCATTGCCGGCAGCGTGGTACGTCCTTTGAATGACGCAGAAATGCTCGACCCTGATTTCGTGATCGTCCGCAGCGACGGCAACCCGGTGTTTCACCTGGTCAACGTGGTGGACGACATTGAGATGAAGATCACCCATGTCATCCGCGGCGAGGACCATCTGTCGAACACGCCGAAGCACATCGCGCTGTTCCGCGCATTCGGCGTGGAACCGCCGAAATACGCGCACATCCCGATGATCCTCAACCCTGACGGCACGAAAATGAGTAAGAGCGATCCCGACGCCGCAAAAGCGCGGCTCGCTTCTCTGCAGACGTACGTGGTGGATGGTTATGTGCCCGAGGCCGTGCGTAATTATCTCTGCCTGCTCGGCTGGTCGCCCAAAGACAATCGCGAGGTCATGCCCATCGACGACATCGTCAAGCTTTTCGACCTGCCGCAAATCCTGCGAAACAATGCGCGCTTCGACTCCACCAAATTGACCTGGATGAATGGCGAATATCTCCGCGCGATGTCGCTCGACCGTTTTATCGAATTGGCGCGTCCGTTTACCGGTGGTCACGACGACTCGAAAGTGTTGGCGCTCGTCAAAGAAAAGATCAAGCTGCTGAAGGAATTGCCCGACTGGACCAGTTACTTTTTCACCGAGGATTACCCGTTTGATCCCGAAGCTGTGAAGAAGTCATGCAGCAGCCCGCAGACCGCCGACCGGCTTGTGAAACTGGCGGAGAGATTTTCCGGACTCAGCTCGTGGGACGCCACCGGCCTCGAAACGACGCTGAAAACGCTCGCCACGGAGATGGGCATCAAAACGGGTGAACTCATTCATCCGTGCCGGGTAGCGGTCAGCGGCCGGTCGGCTGGCCCGTCGTTGTATCATATGCTGGAAGTGCTGGGCCGCGACCGCGTGCTGGCGCGATTGGCCCGGGCCGCGGAAAGATTCCACCCATGACGTTGCCGAATAAGATCACGATTGCGCGCATTCTGCTGATCCCGGTCTTCGTGTGGTTGGCGCTGGACTACATCCGCGATTACCAAAGGGAACAGGAATTGGAATGGGAACGCGTGTTGGCCTGCGCCGTCTTCGCCGTCGCCGCCATTTCCGATGCCGTGGACGGATATATCGCGCGCCGTTATCATCAGAAGAGCGAATTGGGCACGTTCCTCGACCCGCTCGCCGACAAGGCGCTGTTGATTTCGGCAATGATTCTCCTGAGTATCCGGTTCAAGGATGGCACACCGTTCGACCAGTTGCCGCTGTGGTTTCCCGTGCTCGTGGTCAGCCGCGACCTCATGCTACTGGGCGGCACGGTGCTGATTCACATGCTTGCGGGACGCGTCACCGCCCGGCCGCGTATCGTCGGCAAATGCGCGACGTTCTTCCAAATGATCGTGCTGGGCTGGGTGTTACTGAAAGTCGAACGTCCATCCTACGAATGGCCGCTGTATGCCGCCGGGTTCTTCACGCTCGTGTCCGGCATCTGGTACATCTTCGACGGCATGAAACAACTCAGCGCCCACGAGCAGAAGAAATAACGGCCTCTTCTTCTGGGGGCTTTCGGGGAAGCTTGCCGGTGAGCCGGCTGAGCGTGCTGCTTCGGGCAATCACCTTTCCGTCAACGAGGACACTTAATCCTTTGCCGCGCCCGTAGCGTTTGCCCTGTCGATCCCACAGAATCGTCAGGGTCTGACCATGATACCTGACGCCGTCGATGCAAAACCAATCCCATGTGCCGTCCGGCAGCAGCGGCCAAACCTCCACGGTGTCATCCGTGCGAGGGCGCAAACCTACGACGCCTGTGATCAACAAGTCGGCAAAGGTCGAGTGGTTGTAATAGCGACTGCGTTCGTCTCCCTTCAACCATTGGCCGGTTGTTTCATCGAGATACTCGCCGATGTACGGCTTGTCGTTACGACGCTGAGAGTGGACATACGTGAGGAACGCGTCGAAATAGTCCCGGGAGGTTACGACGGCCTGTGGGTAATCTCGCAACACGTTCGCCAAGGCTGTCAAGGTTTGCGACGTGGCAAACGGCCAGACCGCGCCGTCCCATTCGCAATGGCAGCAACCGTGCGTGCGAAACCGGGGATGGCACCGCTCCGCCGTCGTGATTCCGTACGGCGCGTCGAACCCGCTCGGATCGTTCAACCACGCCCACGCCGCCTCATAACCGTGACTGCGATCAGGCAATTCGAAATACCACGGGATAAAACCAATCTCCTCGCGCGCATCCGAAAGCAGATTGTTGTCGAGACGCACCTTGAAAAACCTGGCGGACTCATCCCAGAGCGAGTTCTCCGTGAGCCGTTTCAATTCCGCGGCTTTTTGCTCGAATTCTTTGGCGACATCCTTCCTGTTCGCCAGGCGCGCGATGGCGGCGATGGCTCGTGCGTTGCCGAACATATAGCTATTGATCGTGGGACGCATATTCCTGTTCGTACGCGAACCGCTGATGGATTCCTCCATCCCGTCGCGTACGTCGAATTGCCAGAAAAGCCCATTGGTCAGTTGTCGTTCGTTTTCCCAGCTTCGATAATCAGCCACGAGATCATCAAGCAGGCTCACCACGAAATGACGGTCCTGATCCACCAGGTAACGGTCGTACACGGCTGCCGCAAACCAACTGCTGAACTTGTGAAAGTGCGGCTGAGGCTGGCCCCCATGGCCTTGAAGCCAGAACCGTGTGTAGTCATCGAGGTAGCGCGGATCGCGAAGCCACCGTCCCTCCATGAGATGATGCCCCGCCGCACAACTGATGGTGTTGTCGATACCGGCATGGCGCACTGGGAGCAGGAATTCCGTGAATACGAAGCCGCTTGCCGTTTGTCTGAGGTGCATGCGAAAGCTCCACCACCGGAAATAATACGTCTGCTCCACTCCAGAGTCGGGACATTCGAAAAACGGAATGTTGGCGCGCAGCCACGTCCACGACTCGGCGTTGGAGACGAAGTTCGTCCAGTTTTCATCCTCCATGGTGTTGAAGCTGTCGATATAGTGAGCGAACGCCGTAGGCTGCAGAATATGGAAATCTTCTGCCGCATCGGCCAGTCCGGGAAGACACGTCGCGAGGATGGCGACAGCCCAGACACAGTGTGCCTTGGCCAATCGCGTGAGCGCCGGCGCCATAATGGTGGTCAGGGTAGGCGAAATCGCCGGCTTGTCAACGGTGTGCGGTCCCGGGGTGGTACAAGATTCACGATTCATTAGGAAAGCTGTTCCGTGAACACGGACTACGATTGTTCCGTTGTTCCAACCAAGCCCAGAGCGTCAAATCGCGTCCGGCGGTCGGGTCGGTTCGAAAGCCACAGCTCGCTACGTAGCCGACCGCAATAAGGATAATATGCGCGAGAACACCGATCATAACGCCCGGCAGCGTGAAGTTGAACCGCCCCAGATCAAGGAATCGTTCCCTGCCCTGGGTCACCGTGGCGTAAGCCGTGAACAGAACCGATGCGATAATTCCCACCCAAACACCGTGTGTGTTCGCCCGCGTGGAGAAGAACGCCAGAAAGAACAACCCGAACAATCCGCCGGACAGGATGGCCGTAAACGTGAAGTACAGCGATAACGCGTGCTCGGTGTAATGCGCCAGCACCAATGCGAGGATGGTCGTCAGCACTCCGGAGACGGCGACGAGTGTTTTGCCGGCATGCAATCGTTGGATGTCGGTGGTGTTCGGTTTGAGACGCCGATAGAAATCTTCGACCCCGATCACGGAAAGACAATTCAAGTCGGACGAAAGCGCAGACATGGCAGCGGCGAACAGCGAAGCCATGAATAACCCCGCCAAGCCGGGCGGAAGGTGCGTGGTCAAGAAATAAGGAAATACCTGGTCGGCCTTAGTGATACGAGACGGAAGTGGTTCACCGGTCAGTTTGTAAAACGACCACAGTAGCGTCCCGATGAGCATGAACAACGTCCAGACCGGCACGCAGAGCAACGCGCCGAGCGTGGCGCCTTTCGCGGCTTGGGAGTCGGACTTGGTGACGAGGTATCGCTGCACGACGGTCTGATCGGCGGTGTATTTCTGCAAGTACCAGAACAGGCCATAGAAGGTCATGACCCAAAAACCTTTTTTCGTGAGATCGAAATCGAATGTGCCAAGACTGAACTTGTGGTTGTCCCACGCCGTGTGCCATGCCGCCGCGGGACCGCCGGGTGGCAGAAATAACAAGAAGCCCAAACAGATGAGGATCCCGATGAAGTAGACGAATCCCTGGATAACATCCGTCCAAATCACCGCTTCGAGCCCGCCCAGGCACGTGTAGAGGATCGTGACCACCCCCATCACGGTGGTTATGAGAGACATGTTCCATCCAGTCATGCTGTGGACGGTCAACGCGACCAGGTAGAACACGAATGCAAGTTTGGAGAAATGGCCCATCGCGAACACGAGGGAACCAAATGCCCGCGTGCCATAGCCGAAGCGTTTGCCAAAATATTCATAGGCGCTCATGCCTACCACGCGCCGGTAAAAAGGTATGATGATCCGCGCCGCCACCAGCGCTACGGGGATGACCATCAGCCCCGGCACCAATTCGGTCCAATCGCCTGCGTAGGCGGAGCCGGGATACGCGATGAACGTGACGCTGGTGATGATCGTGGCGAACAGCGACATTCCCATCGCCCAGCCGGGAATCGACCGTTGCGCCATGAAGTAGCGCTCCGTCGAAGTCTGCCGACGGGCAAACCGCAACCCGATCGCCGCCATCCCCGCCATGTAAGCCACAACGACGATCAAATCCAACCAACGCAACGTGGACATGCCTGTATCTCTTTCGGGCTACGGCTGCTGATTCGTGGGCCCGTTCCCTAAGAACTGTGGGTATATCGGATACCCGTGCGCGAGGCAAGACCACATGGCGCCGCCCAGCGTCTCACCGCATATTTGGCCGAAAACCTGCTCCCAATGCTCCTGCCAATGAAACGAGTCTTGCCAGTTTGCCTGTGTTTGGTGATTGCCTGGAGTGCCTGTGCGGATGTGGTCGAACTCGACAACGGCCAGAAGCTCGACGGAAATGTCCTGAGTTTTTCCAATCAACGGTTCGATGTCGCCGACAAGAGCGGCAGCATCTCCCACTTCAGGCTGCAACAGGTCACGCGGATTTCGTTCGACTCCTCGACCGGGATGATTGTTACTCGCGGGCGTGGGAATTTACACGCCCAACTGGTCGGGCTGCAGGATGGCTACTTGATCCTGACAAATGAAAAAGGCGAAAAACAAGCGGTTCCGGCCGCCGAGATAATCGATCTCACGGTCAGCAGCAAGAGCCTCGCCCTCGCCGCGCCTCCCCCCACCCCGCACAAACCCGCAACTGTTGCCGCATCATCTTCTCGTACTCGCCCTCAGGCCCAGGGATCCATCCAGCCGGAACACGGCAAGATAACGATTGTCGATTTCTATGCCGATTGGTGCGGCCCATGCCGCCGGATCGGTCCGGTTCTGGAACAGATTGCGGCGGGCAATCCCAATATCGCGCTGCAAAAGGTGAACGTCGATAAACATCCCGACCTCGCCAAGGAGTACCATGCGACCGCCATCCCGCACATCATCATCTACGACAGGAATGGCGGCGAAGTAGACACCGTGATCGGCGCCAACGAACCCCTCGTCCGCCACGCCATCGAACTGGCCGACGCCAATTAAGCGGCTGGCAAAGCTTCACCCTGTTTCACGCTGTTTCACTCCATTCGTCCAGCCCTACACCGTTCTAAATATTGCCCTTTTGGAATTCGGCTGGCATAGTGCCCGCGTCATGGCATCCGCTGTGTTTTCCAGCCCCGTCAACAACGCCCGCAAAATACCGCGTCCCCATCGCATCTTGCTATTGCTACTGTTGTGCGGTTGGATCGTGAATGGGACTTACGCCACGGTCGATGACAATGCCAAACCCGCCCTCTTCCACCTGATCACCGTCGACCCCGGACACTTTCACGCCGCGCTGGTCCAGAAGTTCATGTACACGGACGTCGATCCGCTCGTGCATGTCTACGCACCCGGCCCCGACGATCTCGCCGAACACCTGAAACGGATCGACCGCTTCAACATGCGCGCCGACCAGCCGACGCATTGGCAGGAAAAAGTTTACACCGGCCCGGACTTCATGCAACGAATGCTCACCGAGAAACCCGGCAACGTGGTCGTGATGTCCGGCAACAATGCGCACAAGACCGAAATGATCCTGAGCTGCGTCATCCACGGCCTGAATGTCCTCGCCGACAAACCGATGATCATCTCTCCCGCAGAATCCGGCCACCTGCAGGAGGCATTCAGGGTGGCCGCCAAAAACCACGTCCTCCTGTACGACATCATGACCGAACGCTACGAAATCACCACGATGTTGCAACGCGAGTTGTCGCAACAACCCGCCCTCTTCGGCGAATTGGCGAAAGGCTCGCCCGACGAACCCGCCATCACCATGGAAAGCGTCCACCACTTTTCCAAGATTGTCGCCGGTGCAACGCTCAAACGGCCACAATGGTTCTTCGATGTCCGCCAACAGGGCGAAGGCATCGTGGATGTCTCGACCCACCTCGTGGATCTAATTCAATGGGAAGCGTTCCCGGAACAGGCGTTAAGCATGGCGGATGTCAACGTCCTGAGCGCCCGACGCTGGGCCACGCCCATCACGCGTGAGCAGTTCAAACAACTGACCGGCGCGGACACGTTCCCCGACTTCCTCAAGCCCGATGTGAAAGACGGCGTGCTTCAGGATTACGCCAACGGCGAATTCACTTACACACTGCGTGGCATCTGCGCCAAAGTGTCGGTCATCTGGAACTTCGAAGCGCCGCCAGGCGGGGACGACACCCACCATTCTGTGGTGCGCGGGACAAAGGCGAACCTCGTCATCCGTCAGGGCCCAGAACAAAAGTTCAAACCGGTCCTGTACGTCGAGAAAATCGGCAACGCTGACGACGCGGCATTCGAATCGGCACTCAAGGTCGCCATCGAATCCTTACAACAGAAATATCCCGGCATTGGTTTTCAACGCGACGGGAAACTCTGGCGCGTGACGGTGCCCGACAAATACGATGTCGGTCACGAAGCGCACTTCGCGCAAGTCACCGAGAATTATCTGCGCTATCTCCGCGCCGGCCGCCTCCCCGACTGGGAAGTCCCCAATATGCTCACCAAATATGCCACCATAATGAAAGCCTGCGAGTTGAGCCGGTAACAACCGATCCGCTCCCCATCGACTGGCAGTTGAAAAACCATCGCCCGCCATCGGCTACCCGTGGAAAACAAAGATGGTTGAAAGCGCCTGCCAAACGATTATATTCCTCTTATGCCAGCGGAATTGCCGTTGAAGCAAATGAACGTGCGCGAGAAATTGGCGGCGATGGAAGCCCTTTGGGAAGACCTTTCCCGCACCCCTGAAGTCATCGAATCACCCGCGTGGCACGGGAAAGTCCTTGAGGCTCGTCAGCGACGCGTTGCCGAAGGGAAAGCCCGATACGCGGATTGGGAAACCGCGAAAACCAGGATTCGTCGCAAGGTGTCGTGAGAATCCAGATTCTCGATGATGCTCAGCAGGACCTGATCGAAGGCTACCGTTTTTACGGGTCTATCTGGTAATCTCTCATGTCGAGTTAACCAGATGACGCGCCCAGTCCTTTGGGTGTCAGCCTTCCTCCTTCGTCTCAAGGCGTTGAGCCCTAGTCGACCATGTCATCAAAGCGTTTGCTTCGAAAGTCGATAATTCTCGCTTCTCCAAAATTAGCGTAACACGAAAGTTTCTGATCTGCCAAGTGTTCAACCAACAAAGGCAAGACAGAGTTATCGGATGGCTTGCGTAACCTTGTGATCGTTGCCGGCAGCATCGGGGCTGTTCGTCCCCATTTCAGGGTTTGGCGGACCATAACGCCAACGCCTATGAAACGCAGCGTACAAAACTCAAAGGGCGTTCTCATTGAGCGACGTATGCAATGGCTTTAGGCGCATCTTCATTAATTGCGACTTCTTTTCAATCTTCGCCACGCATCTTCTAGTGTGAGGGTGCGATTGTAATCTAGCCGTCGGCTGTCAGCAATCAGCATTCAGCGGGACGTTGAGTCGCCTAGCCGATACGAATTGGATTTCTCGCGATGGCGCGACGTTCCGTTCCGAAGAATCTCGGGGCGTTCGGGGTTGGAACGCAATCTCCCCGACCTGCAATCCCGTGGAAGGATGGTTGCGGCGAACGGACGGTAAACAGTTGCGAAGTAATCTCGGACTGCCGATACTAGCCCCACGAATTGGATGAAGGAGGATTCGCGGGATGTCCGAGGTGCTGTCGGTAACAGAATTACGGAAAAAATACGGCGACACGGTCGCGGTGGACGGCCTTTCATTCGAGGTTGGACACAATGAGATCGTCGGTCTGCTGGGTCCCAATGGCGCGGGAAAGACCACCACCATTAACATGATTCTAGGTGTCGTTGAGCCGAGTTCGGGTGGTATCCGAATCGAAGGAGTGGATCTCGCCACCCATCGTTCCCAGGCCCTGGAACGCACGAATTTCGCCGCCGTTTATTCCCCATTGCCCGGAAATCTCACTGTCTCCCAAAACCTGCGCATCTTCGGGCTTATTTACGGGGTGGACGATCTGCCCAAACGAATCGAAGAGCTGCTGCAACAATTTGATCTGAAAACGTTCCGCGATGTGAAGTGCGGCGTCCTGTCCTCGGGCGAACAAACCCGCGCCGCCCTCGCCAAAGCCATGCTCAATCGTCCGCGCCTGCTGCTGTTGGATGAACCGACCGCCTCGCTCGATCCGTCGGTGGCGCGTGATATCCGCGGCCGGATCCGGGCCTACGTTGCCCAGGGCACGGGCGGCGTGCTGTGGACCTCGCACAATATGTACGAGGTCCAGGACGTGTGCGACCGGGTGCTGTTCGTCTCGCACGGCAAGATTTTGCTCCAGGGCAATCCGAAGACGCTGCCGGGCGAGCACGGCAAGGCGACCTTGGAGGAACTGTTCATCACTGTGGCGCAACAGCCCCTCTCGTTGGAAGGAGCCGGGTCATGAAGGGTCTCCGACGCGTCGGGGCCGTCGTGCTGCGCCATTTCTATCTCCTGCGAGGCAGCCCCGCCCGACTGCTGCCGTTGTTCGCGTGGGTCGCGGTCGATATCCTCCTCTGGGGGTTTATCACCCGATACTTGAACACGGTCACCACGTCGGGTTTGAACTTCGTCCCCACACTTCTCGGGGCGGTCCTGCTGTGGGATTTCTTCACCCGCGTCATGCACGGCGTGGCGGCGGCGTTCTTCGAGGACGTGTGGGCCCGCAATTTCCTCAATATCTTCGCCACGCCGCTGACGATCGCGCAGTATCTGGGCGGCCTGGTGATCACCAGCATCTCGACGAGCCTGGTCGGATTGGTCGTGATGCTCGTGCTGGCCACCACCGTGTTCGGCCTGTCGTTCGTCACCTACGGGCTGCTGTTCTTCCCGTTCCTGCTCGTGCTGTTTCTGTTCGGGATCGCGCTCGGGGTTTTTGGATGCGCCCTCGTGCTCCGGCTCGGACCGGCTTCGGAGTGGCTCGTCTGGCCCGTCCCCGCCCTGCTATCGCCGTTTGCCGGCGTCTTCTATCCGCTGTCGACCTTGCCACTGTGGATGCAGTGGATTTCAAGACTGCTGCCGCCGGCGTACGTGTTCGAAGGCATGCGGCGGATCGTCGCCGGAAAGGCGGTCTCGGGATTGTCGCTGGCGGGGGCCGCGGCCCTGGCCGTGGCTTATATTTTTCTGGCCTGCCGCTATTTCGCGAGCGTCTATCACCATGCGCAGCGCACCGGCCTCATCGCCCGCTACAGCGCCGAAACGTTGAGCTAGGCAGTGCCTGAAAAGAAAAGCTGCCTCACGACTATTTCAGAAAACGCCGCACTTCGTCGTGTGTCCCGGCAAAGGCGAAGGTAATCGTGTCCCGCTCAACCTTGAAGATCAGATGCAGGTCCAACCCGACGCGCATCTCGAAGTAGTTCTTCACGAGTTTCCGAATGCCTAACCCGGCATGTTGATGAGGGAGGCCGAGAGACGTTTGCAGTAGGTCTATCGCTTTGCCAATTTCGATCCGCACCGGTTTCGGATACGCGCGCACAATCTGCCGAAACCGGTCACTGAGGAGGATGTCACGGCTCACGCGTCGCGCAAGTCCCGTTCAAGATCGCCACTGTACCGGCGTAAACGCCCACCCTTCTTGTCCGAGGCCAATTCGGTGTCGATCCGCTTGGCCGCGCGGCTCAACTCCTTCTTGGTCAAGCCATACTCCTGCAACGCGTAGTCCTCTGAATACACCTGCACCGGGCGCAGGGCTACGACCTTGTCGCCGCACAGGATACCCACGTCTTCCCCATTCATTGCCGCCCGCAACCACCGGGTCAGGTTCTGCCGCGCATCGGTCACTGAGAGCGTCTTCATATCGACTCTATATAGACGCATTCTGAAGCGGTGTCAACTGGCGGTTCCAGACAGTTTGCGAAGGCGGTGTTCCGTGGTTTAAATCTGCTTCTTCTCGATCTTTGCCCAAGTGTCTTTGAGCGTGACCGTGCAGTTGAAAACCGGCGCGCCGGACTTGCTGTCGGGATCGACGGTGAAGTAGCCGAGGCGTTCGAATTGATATCGCAACTCCGCCTTCGCGTCTTTCACGCTGGGTTCGCACTTGGCGGTAATCGTCTCGAGTGATTTGGGATTGAGCGTCGAGGTGAAATCATCGGCGGCATCGGGCGCGGGGACGGTGAAGAGAATGTCGTAGAGGCGGACTTCGGCATCGATGGCGTGGGCGGCACTCACCCAGTGGATCGTGCCTTTGACTTTCCGAGAAGAAGTCGGGCCGCCCATCTTACTGCCGAGATCGGCGGTGCAGCGGAGTTCCGTCACGGTGCCGGCAGCGTCTTTGATCACTTCTTCGCACTTGATGATGTACGCGTATTTCAACCGCACTTCACCGCCGGGCTTCAATCGGAAAAACTTCGGTGGCGGCGTCTCCATGAAATCGTCCTGCTCGATGTACAGCGTCCGGCTGAACGGCACCTTCCGCGTGCCCGCCGACGGGTCTTCGGGATTGTTGATCGCGTCGAGTTCCTCGACGTGTCCCTCAGGAACGTTCGTGATGACCACCTTGATCGGGCGCAACACCGCCAGCCGTCGCAACGCGCGTTTGTTCAAATCTTCGCGGATGAAATGTTCCAGCAACGCCAGTTCGATGGTGTTCTCGCGCTTCGCCACACCGATGCGGTCACAGAACGCCCGCAACGCCTCGGCGGGATACCCGCGCCGTCTCATCCCGGAAATTGTCGGCATCCGCGGGTCGTCCCAGCCGCGCACGAGGTTTTCCTGCACGAGCCGGAGCAGTTTGCGTTTGCTCATCACCGTGTAGGTGACGTTGAGCCGGGCGAATTCAAATTG
>Ga0265338_10005525_pt1 | contig 16480 bp, 12 predicted proteins | sample 42126metaG_FD_193579 | JGI IMG/M metagenome (GOLD analysis project Ga0265338, IMG submission 193579) | Rhizosphere microbial communities from Carex aquatilis grown in University of Washington, Seatle, WA, United States - 4-21-26 metaG | ecosystem: Host-associated > Plants > Roots > Rhizosphere... | reverse complement strand
CTGAAACTCGCGCATGGTGATGACGTAGGGTTTGTTGAGCGGAGTTTTGTCCAGCACATCGCTCAAGCCGGTGCCGTAGGATGTGTTGAGCCCCCACGCTTCGAGGCGCTGCGCGGTGAGTTGCGCCCACGGCAGGCGCCAGTCGTCGCCGAAACGGCGCTGAAGATTTGCGCCGTAAAAATTCGCCTGCCCGCCGCCGCCTTGCCCGCGTCCGCCGCCGAACACATTTGTGACTCCCGGCAGGGGCTTCGGTATGGCGGCAAACAAATCTTCGCGTCCTGTTACCCGCGTCCCGACACCAAAGCCGATGCCGTTGACGCCGGTCGAGTAAAACAGATGTCCCTTCGGCGTGACGAACCACCAGCGACCGTCAATCTGTTCGACGCGGAAAAATCCCGTGGCCTTTGCTTTCGTTGAGGCGAAGCCGCCGTAGGCATCGCGGTCGGGAAAAGTTTCGTGCGCGAGCGCTTCGGCTTCAGTCGTCCAGGCTTTTTTCAGTTCAGCTTCCGTTCGCGCTTTGCCGGGCCAGTCAGCGTGGACATATTGGCCGAACTCATCAATCAGCGGTTTGCCTTCCAGCACGGCGTCGCCGGGATCATTCGTGGCCAGCGTGACCGAGCGGATCTCAAGTTTTGGCGAGCCTGCCGGATAACGCACCACCACGCTCATGCCCTGAACATTTGTCGTGGGTCCGTATCCGCCGCCCTCGATGTTGATCCAATACGAATTGCGCGGCTGGTTCACGGTCGCGGCCAGATCGGAGCCGTTGCCAAGTCCCTGCCGGTAAAAGCGCAGGGGAATGGAAGCGCGCACCCAGACGCCGGGGTAGGGATGAATGCGTTTGGAAACTGACTTCGGCGACATTTGCAAACCGAGTTCAAACCGCTGATTCGATGACGCGCGAAATTCGATGACGAGGAAATCATATCCCGTCCAGTCGGAAGGAAGGTCGGGATTGATTTCTTTCAACGTCCATTCGTAGGTGGAAACGGGTTTGTCGAATATGAGGGTGTTGGTTCCGGCGCTAGCGGGGCAAACTGTGGCAAGTAGCGTCACGAAAAGAAATACGGCGACAGCCCAACCCTGTCGGGCGATCCCCGGGCAAATGTCTTTAATGGTTGAGTTCATGTCATTGGAATGATTTTCAGCGCAATGCCGTAATCGTCGGTTTTGGTTCTCTGGGCCGGCAGCGTCACCATCAACCCGTTTTCGTCGCGGGCAATTTCCAGTTTCCCGGAAGAACCCAGCATTTGGACGCTGCCGATTTCGCCTTTGTAATTCGGCGAGTTGGTGGCGAGCGCTTTGATGCTGATTTTTCCGCCTTCCGGCCAGCCCATCACGACCGCATAAAGCACGTCGCCCTTGGTGGTGAAGCGGATGTCGCTCGCGTTCAAGGTCGGGCCGAGGCCGCGCGGCGGATTGCCGGCGGTCTCTTTCGCGGTCGCGTCATTTTTCACGGTCGGGCCTTCGCCGTAAATCACCCATGGGCGCGTGTCGTAGATGCACTCGCTGTTGACGGCCATCCAAGCGGTCATGTCGTCGAGAACAGCGATTGCCTTGTCGTCCAACTCGCCGTGGCCGGGCAACGGAAACGAAAGCAATAACGTCCCGTTTTTGCTGACCACGTCCACGAGCAGATGAATCCAGGTCGTGGATTTTGCATAGCCCTTGTTGTAATCGGCGATGCTGTAATGCCACGGGCCGACGGTGCTGCCCTTGTTCCACGGCATCCGCAGCAAGTCGAGCGTCATGTTGCGCTCAAGATTGTTGGTGATGGCCTGCTGCTCGGTCACGGAATTGCCGTTTGAAACGATGACGGCCTGAAGATTTCCGTCGTGCCATTTTTGATTGGCGTTGTAAAAATCCGCGGCGAGATTCAGCCCCACATCGCCGAGCGGCAGATTGGTATCGTCGAAAAAAATCAAATCGGGATGATAGCTGTCAATCAAGTCCTTGATGCGGTTAAAAAACTTGGCGGTGTAAGCTGCGTCTGGTGGCGCGCCGATGGCGTGGTTTTGCGCATACAAATCTTGCGGGTCGAGTCCTTGCCACCACAGACCTTTGCCGTCGGCCTTGGTCAATTTGCCGTCATACGGAACGCCTGCCAGCGGCCCGGTTTTGTCGCTGCCCTGCGCGTCTTCATACCAGTTCCACGCGCGCGCGCCGTGAACACTCACGCCAAACTTCATGCCAGCTGCGGTCACGAGTTTTTGCCAGATGCCGACGATGTCTTTCTTCGGACCCACGTTGACGGAATTCCACGGCTGAAATTTTGAATTGAAGTTGTCGAAGTTATCATGGTGGTTCGCCATCTGGACGAGAAACTTCGCGCCCGCGCCCTGAAAACGCTTGAGCAACGCCGCCGGATCCCATTTTTCCGCCTTCCATGTGTTGATGACATCCTTGAAACCGAACTTTGACGGATGTCCGTAATGGTCGATGTGGAATTGATACTGCGGTCGTCCCTGGTCATACATATATTTCGCATACCAGTCGCCGTCGAGCGGTTGAGATTGCGGACCCCAGTGCATCCAGACACCGAACTTCGCGTTGCGATACCAGTCGGGCAATTCGTAATTCTGCTCCAACGATTCCCAAGTCGGCTGGAACGGGCCTGCGGCGATTCTCCGCCCGGTGCTGGTCGTGATGAACGGCTGCGGGGCAGAAGACACGCAGCCCGACCAAAGTGGCGTGGTCAATCCGGCAACACCGGCGAGCGCGGATGTTTTAAGGAATTTACGGCGTGTGAATGGAGTTTTCATGTGAACGATCTACCGTGATTGTTTGCTGTTATTTTGAGTAACGCAAAGAATTTTTATCACGAGTTGGCACCTTGATCCCGCTCACTCCGGCAGCTTAAATAAGTTGTCAACCGGTCGAACTTAATCTCCCGTTCAAGAAATCTGCGACTATTATGATTTCCAACTTGCCTGTTAACACCGTTGCTTTACGGGGTTGAGAGTTGTCCGGCATTTGGAACGCGATTTCCCAATCGGCACGCCGGGCCGGAGACCGGCGCTCCTTTTGCGTTCTTTGGCCTTTTTGCAGCAAACGGAATCCGCGGCAGCAGCGCCTTCGCCATTGAAACCGGCGCATTACCTATTTTTCTCTTTCCTTTCAGTTCGGCTGTTTTAGATTCTTGCCCCTATGAATTCCAAAATGCTCCGTTCCGTCGTCGCGGCCATGTCAGGACTGGCCATGGTCTCGTGTTTGCATGCGCAAACGCCCAACATCAATTTTCCCGCCGCCAGTCCCGGCTGCACGCTGAAACAGCGCGTCGGTTTGACGGACATCACCATCGTCTATTCGCGGCCCGGCGTGAAAGGCAGGACCATTTTTGGCGGCATCGTTCCCTACGGCCAGGTCTGGCGGACCGGCGCCAATCAGGCCACCAAGGTCACCTTCAGCACGCCGGTCAAACTCGAAGGTGCGGATATTCCCGCCGGCACGTATGCGCTGTTTACCATCCCCGGCGAACAGGAATGGACGATCATCATCAACAAGAACACGAACCAATGGGGCGCCTTTCAATACAACGAGAAGGATGACTTCGTGCGGTTCAAGGTGTCGCCGGTGACTCTGCAGGAAACCTCCATTGAGACCTTCGCCATCGAATTCAACCGCATCCTTGATGAATCGGCGTTGCTCGAACTGGTCTGGGAAAAAACGGTGGTTCCGATTCACCTTCGGGTCGAAGTCACCAGCCAACTGGTGCCGCAGATCGAGGCGGCCATGGCAGAACCGGGCAAGAAATCGGACGGCCTTTATTTTCAGGCCGCCACGTTTTATTTCAACCATGACCAGGACCTGAAAAAGGCCCTCGAGTGGGTCAACGCCGGGCTGGCGGACAATCCCCGGATTGCCTACGAGATGCTGCATTTAAAGGCGCAGATTCTGGCGAAGCAAGGGGACAAGGCGGGCGCAATCGCCGCCGCCAAACAATCCAGCGAATTGGCCGTCAAGGCCGAAGGCGCCGGCAGTTCGTTCGTGAAGATGAACGACGATTTGATTTCGAGCCAGCAATGAGGAGATTTCGCCTGGACAAATCATTCAACACAAACCAACCAAAACTGTCATAGGAGGTAGCATGAAAAAAATCATATCCACCCTCGTTATCACCACCGTTGCCATGATGGGCGCGCTGCCGGTCATGGCCCAGCCAACCCGCGCGGCTTCCAGCGGAGGCAACAGTCCGCATGAAACCATCAGCCAGACGTTTGACGGTGCGCGGAACAACCGGGTCACCATCACTTATGGCCGGCCCTATTCCGTCAAGCCCGGCACAACCGAGGTCCGCAAAATCTGGGGCGGGCTGGTGCCCTACGACAAGCCCTGGCGCATGGGCGCGGACGAGGCCACGCTCCTCATCACGCAAAAGGCCCTCGTGGTGGGCGGCAAGAGCATTCCCAACGGTGTTTACGTGCTTTACATGATTCCGAGCGAAGCCGGCGCGTCCAAACTCGTCTTCGGCGTGGCCGTCGGCGGATGGGGAATTCCGGTGGACACGAAGCATGATTTCGCGCAGGTGGAGTTGACAAAGACGGCGCTGGACAAGCCGGTGGACCAGTTCACGATGGCCATTGATAAGAATCCGGATGGCGGCGGCGTGCTCAAGCTGTCGTGGGAGAGCACTCAATTTTCCGTGCCGTTCACCGTCGCGAAATAACTCGCAGGCATAACCTGCCATTTGATGTTAATGAACGTGCGGCGTCGCACATGAGAATAAAAATGTCGTCTCCTGATTTCGGCCGCCGCACGGCTTGCCTTCTTCACCTCGCGGTTGCAGGTGCCTGCCTGTTGGCCGGTTTTCCGGCCACCGGTCAGGTCGCCGAACCTCCGCCGTCATCCGCCATTTTGCAGGACCTGCGCAACTTCGACACGGTGGGCAGCGTGCTTTACGTCGCCGCGCATCCCGACGATGAGGATACGCAGCTCATCACCTTCCTCGCGCGAGGACGCCATTACCGCTCCGCGTATCTTTCGGTCAATCGCGGCGACGGCGGCCAAAACGTGCTCGGCCCGGAATTCGGCGAGGCGCTGGGCGTCATCCGCACGCAGGAACTGCTGGCCGCGCGCCGGCTGGACGGCGGGGAACAGTTTTTCACCCGCGCGATTGATTTTGGCTATTCCAAAGATTATCGGGAAACGCTGCGCATCTGGGACCACCAGCAGGTCCTTTCCGATGTGGTGCGCGTCATCCGCACGTTTCAACCCGACGTGGTGATTGCGGGTTTTTCCACGAACCAAACGCCGGGCCAGCACGGCCACCACGTCGCCTCCGCCATCCTCGCCGGTGAGGCGTTCAAGCTGGCCGGTGATCCAAAGGCCTTTCCCGACCAGCTTGATTACCTGAAACCGTGGCAGCCGAAACGCCTGCTGCAAAATGTGCGTTTCGGCGGACGCGGCGGCGGCGGCGGAAATTCTGCCGTTGGCCCGCGCATCGAAATCAGCGGCAACGATCCGGTGCTCGGCATTTCATTCGGCGAAATCGCTGCGCGCAGCCGCGCCATGCACAAAAGCCAGGGCTTCGGCAATTTTGGGGGATTTGGCGGCGGCGGCGCGCGCACGGCCAGCTTCCTCGTACTCGACGGCGACCCGGCGACCAACGACATCATGGACGGCATTGACACCACATGGTCGCGCGTGACCGGCGGAGCGGATATCGGCAGGCAAGCAGACGAAATCATCGCGCAATTTGATACAAACAATCCGTCGGCTAGCGTCGAGGAGTTGCTCAAACTGCACGGAAACTTAGCGGCGCTGCCAAGCAGCCCACAGGTGGAAGTGAAACGGAAGCTGCTCGATAAAATTTTTCAGGAATGCCTTGGCCTTTCCGTCGTTGCCACGGTTCCGCATGCCGAAGTTGTTCCCGGCGAAGAAGTGGTGATTCACCAAATGGCAGTTGTTCACTCCAAAATTCCTGTTTGTTGGCTGCCGCCTCCGGGGCATAAAGGGGAAATGCATCCCGACGAGCCAGTCACCTTGGATTTAACCTATGATTTCACAAATATGCCGCTCACCCAACCATATTGGCTGCGGGAAGAACCAACGGTGGGCATGTTTCGCGTTGATGAGCCCAAGTTGATTGGCCGGCCGGAAAATCCGCCGACATTGGGCTTGGATGAATCTTTTGCCGTGGGAACGAACAGCGAGGTAATCAATATTGAAATCGAACCCGTGCAGGCCGGCACCGAGTCCGGCAAATTTGAGGCGCGTCGCACCCTGAAAATCATTCCGCCGGTTTCGCTTAAATTTTTGTCCGCCGTGAGCTTGTTTGCGCCCAATCAGAAGCGGCCAATCGTCGTGGAGGTGACCGCCGCACGGGCCGATACCACCGGCGTCTTGCGCCTGGACACGCCGGACGGTTGGAAGGCCGCGCCAGCAACGCAATCATTCCATTTGAAAGCCGCCGGAGACAAGGCGCAGTTGGAATTCACGGTGACCGCGCCCGGGGTGTTGGCCACCGCCAATATTGCCGCCGTGGCGAACGTTGGCGGAAAAGATTACCACAACCAGCGCATCGAGATCAGTTATCCCCACATCCCGATGCAATTGCTGCAACCGCCGGCAAAACTGAAGGCTGTCTGTCTCAATCTGGTGGTCCGAAGCCGCAACGTCGGCTACCTCCCGGGCGCGGGGGACGACGTGGCGCAGAATTTGGAAGCGATGGGATGCAAAGTCACGCAGCTCACCGGCGACGATTTGACCACCAACCGGCTGAAAGATTTTGACGCGGTGGTCATCGGCGTCCGCGCATTCAACGTCCGTACCGACTTGGTTTCGCGCCTGCCGGCGTTGTTCGACTATGTTTACAACGGCGGCAATCTCATCGAGCAATACAACCGGCCCGGAAACGATTTGAAAACGGACCAGTTCGCGCCTTATAGCCTGCGCCTTTCCGGCGAACGCGTCACCGACGAAACTGCGCCTGTAACGTTCCTCGCACCGGATCATTCGGCGCTGAACACGCCGAATAAAATCACCAGCGCCGACTTCGAAGGCTGGATCCAGGAGCGCGGCATTTATTATCCCAACCAGTGGGACGACCACTGGACGCCGATCCTCGCGAGCGGCGACCACGGCGAAGCGCCGCTGAAGGGCGGACTGCTCGTCGCGGATTACGGCAAGGGCCATGTCGTTTACACCGGCTTGGTGTTCTTCCGGGAATTGCCCGACGGAGTGCCCGGCGCCTACCGGTTGTTTGTGAATCTGATTTCGCTCGGAAAATGAAACATCCCGCCGCCACGGAACCATCCGCGCGTGAATCTGAAGAGACCGGCTTGCCGGCTTTCCATTCGTGGAAGAGCGTGTATCTCCTCGTCCTGGGCAGTTTTGTTTTTTGGGTCGTGCTGCTAGTCGCGCTGACAAAAATGTTTTCATGAGCGCGCTCGACTTCGTCGTCCTCATCGGCTCGATGCTCGGCATCGCCGTTTACGGCATCTGGCGCACACGCGGACGGCGCAGCTTGGAAACCTACTTGCACGGCGACCGGAAGACGCCCTGGTTCGCCATCGGCCTTTCGGTCATGGCCACGCAAGCCAGCGCCATCACCTTTCTATCGACACCCGGCCAGGGCTATCTCGGCGGATTAAGCTTCGTGCAAATTTATTTCGGCGTGCCGGTCGCGCTGATCATCATCGCGATTTTCTTTCTGCCCATTTTCCGGCGGCTGAACGTCTATACCGCCTACGAATTTCTGGGGAAGCGTTTCGACGGCAAGACCCGACTGCTGGGCGCGGCGCTGTTTCTGTTGCAACGCGGCCTCGGTGCGGGCCTGACCATTTACGCGCCGGCGATTGTGCTGACCACCGTCTTCGGCTGGCCGCTGAATCTGACGATCATCTGCAGCGGGCTGCTGGTCATCATTTACACCGTGTCGGGCGGCAGCGACGCCGTGACCGTCACGCAAAAATACCAGCTCGGCATCATCTTCGCGGGCATGGTCACCGCGTTTTGCCTGCTGGTGGCGAAACTGCCCGCCGGACTCACTTTTACGGACACCCTGGCGCTGGCCGGCGGATTTCAAAAGCTCAACGCGGTGAGTTTTTCCACCGACGTGCACGAGCGTTACACCTTCTGGTCGGGGTTGCTCGGCGGAACTTTTTTGATGCTGTCCTATTTCGGCACCGACCAGTCGCAGGTCCAACGCTACCTTTCCGGCGCGTCGCTGCGCGAAGGCCGGTTGGGTCTGATGTTCAATGCCGTGTGCAAAATCCCGATGCAGTTTTCCATTTTACTGCTCGGCGTCTTGATTTTCGTCTTTTATCAATTCGAGCAACCGCCGCTGTTGTTCAATCCGGCATCGCATCAATACCTCGCTCAACACAATGATAACGGGCAGTTGCAAACGCTCGAAAGCGACTTTCAAAAGACCCACAATCAGGCGCGCCAGCAAATCGAAAACTGGCTGGATGCCCGCCACAACGGGGATGCGACCGGCGCCCGGACGGCCTTTGCCGCGGCCGCCTCGGCACAACAGCAGGGCGAAGCGATTCGCGCGAAGGCCGAAAAAACATTGTCAGCGGCCAATTCCGGCACCACGGCGAATGATGCCGATTATGTGTTCATCACCTTTATCCTGCAGCAGCTGCCGCATGGCGTCATCGGACTGCTTGTCGCCGCATTTTTCGCCGCCGCGCTGTCGTCGAAGTCCGCCGAACTCAACGCGCTCGGCTCCAGCACCATGATTGATTTTTACCGTCACATCATCAGGCGCGACGCGACCGACGGCCACTGCGTGGCGGCCACCAGATGGTTCACGGCCTTTTGGGGGCTGGTGGCGATTGGCTTCGCGCTCTGCGCCCACCTTGCGGAAAATCTGATTCAAGCCGTGAATATTCTTGGTTCCATTTTTTACGGCGTGATGCTCGGCCTGTTTGTCGTGGCGTTTTTCGTCCGGCGCGTCGGCGGCACGGCTGTCTTCTGGGCGGCGCTGGCGGCGCAAACGCTGGTATTCATCCTCTATTCCAGTCTCACCATTTCCTATCTTTGGTATCCGCTTATCGGCTGCGCGGCATGCGTGTTGTTGAGCCTGATCATCCAGGCCGCACTCGGTGCAACCAACAAGTCCGCACCAGCGTCTTAGGTTTCATGAGTTCTGCATCGGTAATCTGTTTCGGCCAGCAACCGTGCGGGTTTTTCCCGCGACGCTTTCTGTTTGCCAAAATTCAGACCGCCCGGCGGCTGCAAAAGGAAATCGGCGGCGAGATTGTCTTCTTCTGCCACGACAGCGACCACGACTCGCGGGAGACGCAAACCATCCTGCGCCATCGCAAGACCGACGAACCGGCGACGCTGAACTTCGCCTTCGCGAACAAAATTCAGCGGAAATTTTCGCCGCTCCATCTCAAACAGATTGCCGCCGGCTGGCAGGAAAAAACGGTGCTCCAATTGCCAAATTACGTCGGGCATCCGCTGAATAATATTTTCAAGAAAGTTTCCGCCACCAACGTCGCCGATTTCTGCCTGGAGATGTATCATGGCATGGGTTTGCTGGACGGCATCCGGGTGGTGAGATCAAGCGACCCGGCCATCCGTCGCGCGGCCTGTGACGTGCCGGAATTATTCGTAGATGTTCCATTTGAAGGCGAGATTGTCCGCGCCCGCTTCACGGACGGCGTTCTAAAATTGCATGAGGGAGGCGACGTGTTTGTGACCCTGCCGCCGGCCGGGTTCACCAAGGAACAGATCAGCCCGACGCGCGACACCCGGCTGCGCTGGATGCAATCGGTTGTGCATTGCACGCATTACGTTGCCGGGGCGGGAGAAAAGGCCTATCTTCGCCCGGAAGAAGCGCCGGAAATTACGTTTATCAACCGCGATGCCATTGAGCGTGCCGATGAAGCCTACACCGAAATCCCGTCCTGAACTTGTGTTGTTGCTGGTCTTCGGCGCGCATCCCGACGACATCGAATTCGGCTGCGGCGGTGTCATCGCCAAGGAAACCCACTCTGGCCGCACGGCGCATTTTGTCGTCTGCTCGCGCGGCGAAGCTGGCACTCACGGAATGCCCAAACAACGGATTGCCGAGGCAAAGAAATCCGCCGCACTCCTTGGCGCAACAATTGAGTTTGTCGAGCTGGATGGCGATGCGCACCTCGAAGTCCGCGCTACTCACGCAATCAAGCTGGCGGGTATCATTCGCCGAGTGCGACCAAGCATCGTGCTTGCGCCGAGCCTTGTTGAAAATCAGCATCCCGATCATCCACGGCTGGGACAAATCGTGCGCGACGCCTGCCGGCTCGCCCGTTACGGCGGCCTCAAGGAACTGCGCAAGTCGCCCTCGCACACGGTTGAGCAATTATTTTATTACGCGGTAACCGCCGAAGCCGAGCCGGCGAATGTCACTCCGGTGCTGATTGATGTTTCCGCGCCAGATATTCTCAAAGCGTGGACTTCGGCGATGGAAGCGCATGTTTCGCAGGTCGCCGCCCGCAATTATGTGGAACTGCAACTCACGCGGGCGCGTTTGCGTGGCCTGCGCGCGGGTGGCGGTCATGCCATCGCCTTGTTTCCGAATGACCCGCTAGTTCTCGACTCGCTGGCGCAGGTCAGCCACGGCGCGCGACGATTTTGATATGGCTTCCGGCGGCTCCCTGAAAATCGGCATCGCCTGTTACCCATCGGTGGGCGGCAGCGGCATTCTCGCCACTGCGCTGGGCGAGGAACTGGCGCGGCGCGGGCACGAAGTCCATTTCTTCAGCTACGAACGCCCGTTCCGGCTGCCGGAAAATGCGCCGCGACTCCATTTTCATCCGGTCGTCATCAACGAATATCAATTGTTCAAGTATCCAGACTACACGCTGCCGCTCTCAGTTCGAATGGCCGAAGTGAGCCGTGATCACGGACTGGACGTCCTTCACGCTCACTACGCCGTGCCGCATGCGACGGCGGCGATTCTCGCGCGTTCGATGCTGCCGCCCGAACAGCAGCCGCGCGTGATCACAACGTTGCACGGCACGGACACCACGCTGCTTGGTGATGATCCGGGTTATGGACCCGCCATCCACCATGCGCTTACCTGTTCGGATGCAGTCACGGCAGTTTCGGCTTATCTGAAAACGGAAACCCAGCGGGTGCTTGGATTCAATGGACCGCTGGAGGTCATCCACAATTTTTTTACGCCGCGCCCGCCGCGCCGTTCACGCGAGGAAGTGCGCCGGGAGCTTGGCGTGGCGGACAACGACGTAATGATTCTTCACTCGTCGAATCTTCGCCCGGTGAAGCGCATTGATCTCCTGCTCGAAACCCTCGCGCGCGTCCGCCCGCGCGATGCCTTCAAGCTCATTATTCTGGCGGGCGGAAGTTTCGAGCCGTTCATCAAGGACGTGCAGCGGCTGGGGTTGACAGACCGCGTGACAGTGCGCGAGAACGTGAATGAAATTGAAGATGACCTGCAAGCCGCCGACCTCGGACTGTTCACGTCAGAGACGGAGAGTTTTTGCTTGAGCATTCTTGAGGCAATGTTTTTTGGCTGTCCAAGCGTCGCCCGGCGGGCGGGCGGAATCCCGGAGGTGGTGGAAGACAACGTGAGTGGACTCTTGGTGCCGTCCGACAATCCAGATGACCTCGCGCGGGCGATTGAAAGTTTGATTCGGGACCCGAAACGCCGGACGGCGATGGGGCAAGCCGCCCAGCGCCGGGCGCACGAGCGATTTTCCGCCGAGGTCATTGTGCCGCGTTACGAAGCGCTTTACCGTCAGGTGTGCGGTTGATTTGAATGGTGCCGGCGGAGGGGGTCGAACCCACACATCCTCACGGATACCAGATTTTGAGTCTGGCGCGTCTGCCAATTCCGCCACGCCGGCACGTGGGCTGATGAATATATTTCAGCGCGCGCCAAAGTAAACCAATTTCAGCGCGGAATCATTTTGCCTTGGGCCGCAACTGCGCTTTTAATGGTCGCAATGATTGCCAAACGCGTCATCCCGTGTCTCGACGTCCACGACGGTCACGTCACCCGCGGCGTCCAGTTCGGCGTGGCCGAGAAGGGCGGCCTGCGCAACGTCGGTGACCCCGTGGAGCTCGCCCTGCGCTACAACGAGCAGGGCGCGGATGAAATGGTGTTCTTCGACATCACCGCCACCGCGCATGGCCGCGGCACGATGGTCGAGGTGATCGAACGCGCCGCCGACCAATGCTTCATGCCGCTCACCGTCGGCGGCGGCATCAAGTCCGTGGACGACATGTTCACCATGCTCCGCGCCGGGGCGGACAAGATTTCTATCAACTCCAGCGCGCTCGCCCGGCCCGAACTCATCCGCGAGGGCGCGGAAAAATTCGGCAGCCAGTGCATCGTCGTTTCCATTGATGCGAAAAAAATTGCGCCGGACAAATGGGGCGTGTTCTCGCACGGCGGACGCAAGGACACCGGCTTGGACGCCCTCGAATGGGCCAAACGCGCTGTGGCGCTCGGCGCGGGTGAGATTGTGTTGAACTCCATTGACGCCGACGGCACCAAAGCCGGGTTCGACCTCGTCATCACGCGACGCGTAAGCGAAGCGGTGGGCGTGCCGGTAGTGGCCAGCGGCGGCGCGGGCACGCTGGAACACATGGCTGACGTGCTGCTGGCCGGCAAAGCCGACGCCGTGCTGGCCGCGAGCATTTTCCATTTCGGCACCTACACCGTCGGCGACGTGAAACAGTTTTTGGCGAAGAAAAAAATTCCGGTGCGGTTATAATTTTCCGGCCCGATTGTAATTGCTTTGATTTGCCTGCAGCGGTTTCTTGTCCGCATGAAGAAATGGTCTAAACGCATCGCGCTGGGTATTTTTATCGCGTTCGTGCTGCTCTACGGTTTTCTGATGGTGCGGTCGTCAATCCCCGCGACGGTCAACGACAAGGAACTTCAATTTTCGCGCGCCAGCATTCCTGCCGGCTCAAATGCCTTTGACGTTCTTCAGACGGCGGCCAGTCATGTCTGGTGGCCGAAGGAAAAGAGCGATCAGCTCGATGATTTGTTACGCAACACCAATTGGGATGACGCTCTGGCCAGCACTGCGTTGGCCAACAACCGCGAAACACTGGCGGGTTGGGATGCTGCGGCCAAGCTGCCAGATTTTCAAGTGCCGGAATCCAACTTTAATGATTTGATGCCTTACCTGGGGGAATGGAAACAATTGGCGCATGTGGCCGAGTTGCGGGAAAATATTCTCCTGCACAACGGACAGGACAAGGAGGCATTTGATAGGATTCTGGACCATGTCCGGCTTGGGCGTCGGATGCAAAATGCGCATGGCCCGTTGATTGACTACCTGGTCGGCACAGCCGTTCGCAGTATGGGGTTGAATCAAATGCAGCACCGGGTGGGCAAGACTCATTTGACCCCAAGCGAACTGAAAGATTACATCCGCCAGCTTGGACTCAACCCTGATGGGGAAAGCGTCGCGTTCGCCAACACAATCAAGGGCGAGTATCAATTCCAGATTGGATATCTGGATGCCATGCGTCAGGGAAAAATGACCAATTCGGATTCGGGTGGTCGTTACCTGCGGCCAATGCGGTGGTTGCCGCTGTTTAATTTCAGCCAGACGAAGGCGTTGTTTGCCGAAGAAGACAACAGGCTGGTGCAGGCGGCTCCGCATCATTTCAATGATGCGAACTTGTCCGACCTGGACTTGCGTCGGCCAAGCACTGTTTCAATGTTTTCAAGTGGTAACTGGACCGGGCAAATCTTGTTTTACATGTCCATGCCCGTCGTGATCCCACAGCTGGCAAAGAAATCGCAGGGGGACGTGCAGTTGCAGGCCACGCGCATCATCCTCGCCCTGCGCGCCTACCAACTGACACACGGAAATCTGCCGTCGGACTTGAACGCGCTCGTGCCGGAGTTTCTGGATGCTATTCCGGTTGATGATTTCGACGGCCAGCCGTTGCGCTATTCGGCGGATCGCAAAACCGTCTATTCGGTCGGCCAGAATCTCAAGGACGACGGGGGGGATGACAGCATTTCAAGAACCGACCCATCCAAGAACCATCTCGACCTGGTTTACAAGTTCGATTTCTGACCAGCGCGGTTGCTTCCCGGTTGACAGCCTTCAGGGACGACCTCATTTTCTGCGCCCATGAATGACCTGACTCAATCCCGCTGGCTGCCCATTGTGCTGTTGACTTGCTCGAACGTCTTCATGACGTTCGCGTGGTATGGCCATTTAAAATTCAAGAGCAAGCCGCTGCTGCTGGTCATCCTCGTGAGCTGGGGCATCGCGTTCTTTGAATACCTCTTCATGATCCCCGCCAACCGCTGGGGCAACTCGGTCTATTCCGCGTCGCAATTGAAAATCATCCAGGAAGTCATCACGCTGTCGGTGTTCGTGGTCTTCGCCACCTTTTATCTCGGCGAAAAAATCCGGTGGAATTATGTCGCGGCATTCGTATGCATCCTCGCGGCGGTGGGGTTTGCGTTTCTGCCGAAGGATTGATTAGTCACAGAGAGACAGAGGCGCAGGGCGGAAATCTTTTTTTCGCGTCTCGATGCCTTAGTGGCGAGTTTCCCGCGTCCCGGGATCTTGGCGGTTAAATCCCGCTTGGCAGCGGCGGTTCATTCTGTTTAATTGGCTGCGCCGAATGAGAAAATCGTTCCCCATCTCCGCGCTGATTCTTTTTGCCGCGCTTTTTTCCCTTTCGGCGCTGGCGCAGGAGCAGCCGGCGTGGGAGGTGCAGTCGCTCAATCAAATCATCCCCGACACGCCCCAAGGCAGCGTGACGATGACCCCGACTACCGCCACCGGCACGAACGGCGTCTTTGTGCGCTACGGCGACACGGTGTTGACGGCGGACAGCGCGACGGTGGATTTTCAGACGGGCGAGACGATGGCCGACAACCACGTGCGCATCGAGCAGGGCGACCAAATCTGGCTGGGCGACCACATCTACTACAATTTCAAGACGCGCCAGATGCGGACTGAACAGTTCCGCACGGGCAAGCCGCCGGTGTTCGCGCAGGGTAAAACGTTGTCAGGCGACATCAGCAACAAGGTTTACACCGCGCGGCACATTCTTGTTACGACGGACGACGTGAGCGAGCCGGCGATCAAAATTCGCGCGAGCCGCGTGCGGATGGTTCCCGGCCAATACATCGAGGCCTGGAACGCGGTGCTGTTCATGGACGGCGTGCCGTCGTTTTATTTCCCGTATTACAAGCGCAGCCTGGGCGAGCACGCGAACACCTTGACCTTTCTTCCCGGCTACCGCAGCGCCTACGGGCCGTATCTGCTAACCACTTACACGTGGTGGCTGAACGACACGGTGGACGGCGCGTTGCACGCGGATTACCGCGAACGGCGCGGCCCCGGCTTCGGACCGGATTTGAACCTGCATCTGGGCCGCTGGGGCGACGGCGAAATCAAATATTATTACCTGCACGACCGGGATTCCAACCAAAGTCTGGTCACAAACAATTTCCAGAACCTGTCCGGCCCCATTCCCAAAAACCGGCAGCGTTTTTATTTCGGCTGGCAGGCGACGCCGGCCACGAACCTGAATGTGAAGGCGCTGGTGAATTACCAAAGCGACCCGCTGGTGCTGCACGACTTTTTTGAAGGCGCCTACATCCAAAACCCGCAACCGAACACGTTCGTCGAGGCCAACAAATACTGGCACAACTGGAGCCTGGAAGCGCTGACGACGCCGCGCGTGAACAATTTCTTCGACCAAGTCCAGCGGCTGCCAGAAGTGAAGCTAACCGGGTTCCGACAGGCCGTCGTCAATACGCCGGTCTTTTACGAGAGCGAAAGTTCGGCTGGCTATTACCGCCGGACACTGGCGAACACGAACGCGCTGTTCGGCGGCGTGACTGGGCCGATGGCCGATGTTTCCGCCCCGCGCGCCGACACGCACCAGCAGTTGCTTATGCCGAAAACGCTCTTCGGCTGGCTGAACATCACGCCGCGCGCCGGCGGGCGGTTCACCTATTATGGCCGCGAGACCGGGCCGGGCGGAACGAACGGCGTGGCCTACCGTAAAATTTTCAACACGGGTGTGGATGTTTCCGCCAAGTCCTCGCGGCTCTGGACCGGCGCGACGAATTCGTTGCTGGACATTGACGGGCTGCGGCACATCGTCGAGCCGTCGTTGAGCTACGCGTTCGTGCCGCGCCCCAGCACGCCGCCGGGACAATTGCCGCAGTTCGATTCCGAATTGCCCAGTCCGCTGCTCCTGCCAATCCAGCTGCCCGATTACAACAACATTGATTCAATTGACAGTGAGAACGTCATCCGCTTCGGCCTGCGCAACGCGCTCCAGACCAAGCGAGCCGGCGAACTCCAGAATCTGCTCGATTGGAATGTCATGCTCGACTGGCGGCTGCACCCAAACGCCGGCCAGGGAACGTTCAACGATCTTTACTCCGCCCTCGCGTTCCGTCCGCGCTCGTGGCTCACGCTGGAGTCCCAGACGCGCTACGACATCAACAGCAGCCGGCTGAACTTCGCGTATCACCAGCTCACGTTCACGCCGAACGAGTGGTGGAGCTGGGGCCTCG
>Ga0265338_10005524_pt1 | contig 16482 bp, 12 predicted proteins | sample 42126metaG_FD_193579 | JGI IMG/M metagenome (GOLD analysis project Ga0265338, IMG submission 193579) | Rhizosphere microbial communities from Carex aquatilis grown in University of Washington, Seatle, WA, United States - 4-21-26 metaG | ecosystem: Host-associated > Plants > Roots > Rhizosphere... | reverse complement strand
GGGGCCGCCGGGCTGGTCGGGGCCCGCAGGCGGGGCGGGGCGGGCGCGCAGCACGTCGCCCGCGCGCAGCGCCCGGCCGCCGTGCCCGCCGAACCGGCCGAGGGTGAACGTCGACGCGCTGCCGAGGTACTCGGGGACGTCGAAGCCGCCGCCCACCGCCAGGTAGGCGCGCAGCCCGGGGCCGGGGATGAGGCCGATCTCGAGCACCGACCCGGCCGGCACCGTGAACGGCTCCCACCACGGCACCGGGACCGGCGCGGCGGCCGGGCCGGGGACCGGGCCGTGCAACCGGGCCGCTGACACCGCGCCCGCCAGGCAGGCAGGAGTGTCGTGCGAGAAGCGCAGCGACGGCCCGGTCGCGGTGCACTCCAGGGCGGGCGCGCCCGCGGCGTTGCCGACCGCCAGGTTCGCCTCGCGCAGCGACACCTCGTCCATCGGGCCGCTCGGCGGGACCCCCACCTGCCAGTAGCCGAGCCGCCCGGGCCAGTCCTGCACGGTGGTCAGCGCGCCCGGTTCAAGTACCTCGATGCGCGGCTCGGGGTCAACCGCCCCGTCCAGCGTGCCGGTGCAGTGCCCGGCCGCGCGGACGTCAGCCCGGCGCAGGACGGCCCGCAGCAGGCCGAGGTTGGTCGTCACGCCGTCCACCCGCGTCTCGCGCAGCGCCCCCGCCAGCGCGTCGAGCGCCGTGTCGCGGTCCCGGCCGTGCGCGATGACCTTGGCCAGCATCGGGTCGTAGTGGGCGGACACCTCAAGGCCGGGCTCGATCCCGGCGTCCACCCGGATCGCGGGCTCCGATTCCGCCGGCTCCGATTCCGCCGGCCACGCCACCGCGGTCACCAGGCCGGGGCTGGGGGCGCCGCCGCGGTTGGGGTCCTCGGCGTACACCCGGGCCTCCACCGCGTGGCCGCGCGGCACGTGCCGCCCGGCCACGAACCCGGCCACCGCGTCCGGTCCCTGGCCCGCCAGCCGCAGCATCTGCTCAACCAGGTCCACCCGGTACACCAGCTCGGTGACCGGGTGCTCGACCTGCAGGCGCGCGTTCACCTCGAGGAACGAGGCCTCCGCGCGGGCCGGGTCATAGACGAACTCGACCGTGCCGGCCGACTGGTACGACACCGACCGCATCAGCGACCGGGCCGCCTCGTGGAGCTGGCGGCGCAGCCCCGGCGGCAGCCCGGGGGCCGGGGCCTCTTCCAGCACCTTCTGGTTGCGGCGCTGCAGCGAGCAGTCCCGGTCGCCGAGGACGGCCACCCGGCCGGCCCCGTCGCCGAACACCTGTACCTCCACGTGGCGGGCCGGGCGGACCAGCCGCTCAAGGAAGACGCCGTGGCCGTCCGGCGGAACCTGGCACCCGTTCCGGCCGCCAAAATGGGCAGCGGCGATCCGGGACACCCGGTCGTACGCCTCAGCCACCTGCGACTCGGAAAAGCAGGCCTGCAGGCCGATCCCGCCGCCGCCGCCGGTCGCCTTGACCATCACCGGCAGGCCGATGCCGCGGGCGGCCGCCACCGCCTCGGCGGCCGAGGACAGCAGCCCGGTGCCGGGCATCAGCGGCACCCCGGCCGCCTGGGCCAGCGCCCGGGCGGTGTGCTTGGCGCCGAACGCCTCCAGCTGCTCCGGCGTCGGCCCGACGAACGTCAGCCCGGCGTCCCGCGCCTGCCGGGCGAACGCCGCGTCCTCCGACAGGAAGCCGTACCCCGGGTGCACCGCGCCCGCCCCGGACGACTTGGCCGCCGCCAGGATGGCGGGGATGCTCAGGTAGGAGTCCTGGGGCCGGGCCGGCCCGATCGCGACCGCCTCATCCGCCTCGCGGACGTGCGGCGCGCTGATGTCGGCGGCCGAGTAGACCGCGACCGTGCGCAGCTTCAGCGCGCGGGCGGTGCGGATGACGCGGCGGGCGATCTCGCCCCGGTTGGCGATCAGGACCGTGTCGAAGGCCCAGCCGGTCACGCGGGCCCCGTGATGATCATCCGCAACGGGGTGGGGTTGAAGTCGTTGCACGGGTTGTTCAGCTGCGGGCAGTTGGAGACCAGGACGAGGATGTCCGTCTCGGCCCGGATCGCGACCCGCTTGCCCGGCCCGGAGATGCCGTTGACGATGCCGAGGGTGCCGTCCGCCTCGACCGGCACGTTCATGAACCAGTTGAGGTTCGACACGATGTCGCGCGCGCCCATCCCGTACTTCGACGCCTCGGCCAGGAAGTTCTCCCGGCAGCCGTGCTCGGCCGTCGTGTGGTGGCCGTAGCGCAGGCTGTTGGACTCCTTGCCGCAGGCGCCGCCGATGGTGTCCTGCCGGTCGATCTCGTTGGCGACCACCGTGGCGAGCGGGTTGCCGAGGCAGGAGCGCAGCACGGTGCCGGCCCGCACGTACAGGTTGCCGGCCCCGGCGATGGTGTCCGGCACGCTGTAGCGCTCGGCCGTGTCGCGGGCGTTGTACAGCAGGCAGTCACCGGACTGGTTGCCGCCGACGTCCACGATGGTGAGGACCTGCCCGGCCCGCACGACAGCGGACCACGGGGCGCGGGCGGGGACGATCTCGTCCAGCGCGATCTCCCCGTCGGCCAGCGGGCCGGCCAGGTCGAAGACGGTGCCGTCGGCGTAGTTGGCCGGGTCGAGGACGGCCTTCAGCTCGTTTTCGGTCACAGGCCCCTCGCGGCGCAGTAGTCGGCGGAGTTCAGGTAGGCGCGGTGCGCTTCCGGGGTGGCGTCCCAGAACCGGTCGCCCGCGGCGGTCGGCGCCGACCGCCAGGCGTGCACCCGCAGCGGGCCGCAGGTGTACCCGGGGCGCGGGTCCACCGGGTGCGGCACGTTGGCGATCAAGATGATCAGCGGCAGCTCGGCCAGCAGCTCCACCGCCTTGCCCGGGCCGGCCCCGCCGCCCCAGGCGAGCGCGCCGTCCGGCTCGACCCGCACGCCCTTGAAGAAGGAGACCGACGGCGGCAGGTCGCGCGGGCCGAGCCCGTGCTTGGCGGCGGCCAGCGTGAACAGCTCCCGGCCGGACGGGCTCGGCCCCTGGGGGGCCGAGCCCCCGTACTTCGCGCGGTTGGCGCATCCGCTCGACGTGCCGCACAGGGCGTCGTGCGCGCCCGAGTCGTCGCTGGCGATGGTGGCAAGCACCCGGCCGTCCCCGGACAGCAGCGGGTGGCCGGCGCCGAGGTAGGCCTGCCACGGGATCTTGACCGTGTCGGCCACGTTCAGCCGCTCCCACGGTTCGAGCGCGTTGTAGAGCAGGACGTGCGCGCACGCCTCACCGGTGACGTCCTCCAGCCGGACCCGGGTGCCGCGGGCGACCACCTTGTGCCCGTAGTTGCCCCCGGCCACCGTCTCAGCCCAGGTCAGCTTGCTCGTGTCGACACCAGGGGGCGGGTACGGGGTGCTGGCGGCGGGCACGTAGGGCATCGCGTCGGCGAGCTGGCCGGCCCGCGCCCGCGCGTCGGCGCGGGCGTTGCCGACCGTGTCGGTAACGTGCTGCCCGGCTCTGGTCGCCATCCTTAAGCGGCCGCTTCGGCTTCGGCCGCCCCGGCCGGCTCGTCGGCCGGGCTGCGTATCACGCTGCCGCGCAGCCGCAGGTGGACGAGGAAGCCGACCACCAGCGTGGCCCCGATGAACAGCAGCGCGCTCCACTGCAGCCACCAGGTGTGCCCGGTCAGGTCGTAGACCAGCGAGCGCGGCCAGGCCAGGTTGACGACGGCGACCACCTGGTAGGCGACCGCCACCAGGGTGACGGGAAGCCCCCACTTGCCCAGGCTGAACAGCTTCTTCCCCTGCTCGTCGGTGCCGTCGGCGGTCGCCGGGGACTGGATGCCGCGGGCGGCGCGGACGCGGTGCACCAGCAGCGGCCCGGTGACCCCGAGGTAGCCGAGGTACAGCATCGCAATGCAGAGGCTGGACAGCGCGGTGAACACGGCGGTCTGCGGCAGGTTGACCACCAGGGCGATGACCGCGCCCGCCCCGACCACGACCGAGCAGGCGATCGGCGTGCCGGTGCGCGGGTTCACCCGGGCCAGCACCCGGTGGAACGGCAGCGCCCGCTGCCGGGCCATCGAGAACATCATCCGCGAGCCGGACGTCTGGCACGCCAGGGTGCACACGCAGATCGCGATGACCACGTCCACCAGCATGATCCGCCCGGCGGTGCCGCCGAAGACGGCCTCGATCACGTAGGGCAGGCCGACCGTGGCGAGCTTGCCGTCGGTCAGGCTGGGCGCCGCCATCAGCGCGGCGATCAGCAGCAGGGCGCCGCCCACGCCGGAGACCACCAGCGCCCGGATGATGGTGCGGGGGGCGATGCGGCGCGGCTCGTGCGTCTCCTCCGACAGCTCGCCGGCCGAGTCGAACCCGACCATGACGTAGGCGGCCATCAGGCCGGAGGCGAGGAACGCCCAGATGTAGGGCGAGCCCGGGGTCGGGGCGGCGCCGGAGGTGTCGGTCAGCACCGAGATGCCGCGCTTGGTGTGGCTGAACAGCGCGATGACGATCGCGACGATGCCGAGCAGCTCGAGCACCACCCCGGTGCTGTTGACGATCGACATCAGCCGGATGCCGATGATGTTGATCACCGTGGTGAGGACCAGCAGGATAACGCCGAGGATGACCGCGTTCTGCGCGCCGGCCGGCGACGTCGGCGAGGAGTTCGCGCCCGACCCGCCCACCATCTGGAAGCCGGTCCAGATGCTCGGCAGCACCGCCTGCAGCGCGATGGCGGCGGCGGCCACGGTGAGGATCTGCCCGATGATCATGACCCAGCCGGTGAACCAGCCGAAGGTGCTGCCCGCCAGCCGCGACGACCACTGGAAGATCGCCCCGGAGATGGGGAAGCGGGCGGCCAGGGTGGAGAAGTTCAGCGCGACCAGCAGCTGGCCGGCGAACACGATCGGCCAGGTCCAGAAGAACGCCGCCCCGCCGAACCCGTAGCCGAGGAAGAACAGCTGGAAGACGGTGGTGAGGATGGAGACGAAGGAGAACCCGGCCGCGAAGGAGGCGAAGGCGCCGACCCTGCGGTGAAGTTCCTGGGGGTATCCGAAGCGGGCCAGGTCGGCGCGCTCGACGGGCTGGTCAGTGATGGAGGTCATGAGGGCCCCTGGGTTCCTACGCACGGCCGCTTGGCGCTTAATACCTGTCAGGTGACAGGTAATTAGCCCCAGGGTCCCGGGCCACGGGGTCGGCCGCTTTACCGTCGCATGACGGGTGCGTAACGTCCCGGCCCGAATGTAACTCCAGGGTGACTCGCCGGGAGGGGGCGCCGGCAGGCGGGCTAGCCGGCCCTGGTTCCAACCGTTCCCGGCCGCACGGTTGTGACAACCAGGGGCCTATAACGCCGCGGTTGCCACAACCACGGGGTGCTGGCCGTGCCTCGCGGCGCAGCCGAGATGGGCTGCAGGGTGCTCTACTCGGAAGATCTCAACAACGGCCAGGACTACTCCGGGGTCCGCGCGGAGAACCCCTTTCAGCCGCCAAAGGCCGGTCCCGGGCTCAGGTGATCGTGCCAAGCGGGTCGGCCACCCGCGCGCAGAAGGCGGCCAGCCAGCGGGCGGCAAGGGCGCCGTCGATCGCGCGGTGGTCGACCGACAGCGTGCAGCGCATGACGGTGGCCACCGCCAGCGTCCCGCCGACCACGGCCGGCTGCGGGGTCGCCGCCCCCACCGCCAGGATGGCGGACTGCGGCGGGTTGATGATCGCGGCGAACCCCCGCGTGCCGTACATGCCGAGGTTGGAGACGGAGAAGACGCCCCCCTCAAGCTCGTGCTGCCGCAGCCTGCCGTCCCGGGCCCGCTGGGCCAGCTCGCGGGCCTCGGCCGCGATCTCGGTCAGCCGCTTGGCCCCGACCCCGCGCAGCACCGGCGTGACCAGGCCGCCGTCGGTGGCGACGGCGATCGACAGGTCGACCGACGAGTACGCCAGCATGCCCTGCTCGGTCCAGGTGACGTTGGCCTCCGGCACGTCACGGAAGGCGGTCGCCGCCGCCATCAGGACGAAATCGTTGACCGAGACCTTCACCGGCGCGGTCTTGTTGACCCGCGCGCGCAGCTCGAGCAGCTCGTCGACGACGCAGTCGGCCGTCAGGTAGAAGTGCGGCGCGGTCGCCTTGCTCTCGGTCAGGCGGCGGGCGATGGCGCGGCGCAGCGGCGTGTGCGGGATCAGCGTGTGCGGGATCAGCGTGTGCGGGGAAGGCGTGTGCGGGGGCAGCGTGTGCGGGCCGGCCGCGCCCGGCTGGCCGGCGGCAGGGGTATCGGCAGGCGGCCGGCTGAGCTGGCCCAGGTCGCGGCGGACAATCCGGCCGTTGGGGCCGGTCCCGGTGACGGCGGCGAGGTCGAGGCCCTGCTCGGCGGCGATCTTGCGGACGATCGGGCTGGCGAACACGCGGGCCCGGGGCGGCGTACGGCCGGCCGCGGGCACCGCGCCGCGCAGGGCGGCCTCGATGTCCGCGTCGGTGTCGCCTTCCCGGGTGAGCACCGCGATGGGTGCGCCGATCTCGCCCCTGTCGCCCTCGGCCAGTATGATCCGGCCCACCACGCCGGCTTCCTCGGCGGCGTACTCCACGAGCGCCTTCTCGGTCTCGATCTCCGCCAGCGGGTCGCCCGCGGCGACCGCGTCACCCGGGCTGACCAGCCACCGGGCGATTGCCGCCTCGGTCGCGCCGGCCAGCACGCTCGGCAACCGGACAACCGAGGCCATCAGTGCCCCTTCCCGAAGCCGGCCCGCACCTGCTCGAGGCCGGCCGCGACCTCTTCGGCCCGGGCGATCGCGGCACGCTCGAGCACCCTGGAGATGCTCGGGCTCGACTCGGCGCCGGTTACCCGCTGCACGGGCTGGTCGAGCCAGTCGAAGAACCGGCGCTGTATCTCGTCGGCCAGCCAGCCGCCGTAGGAGGCGCCCCTGGCGCCCTGCTCCACGATGAGCACCGCGTTCGTCTTCCTGATGCTGTCACCGACGGTCTGCCAGTCCAGGCTGGCCCGGTCGAGGAAGCGCAGGTCGATCAGCTCGGCATCGATCCCGGTCTGCTCGATCGCCTGGCGCGCCTGCTCGACCATGGACAGGTAGCTGAGCACGGTGACGTCGCTTCCCGGGCGCCGGACGGCGGCCCGGCCGAAGGGGATCAGGTAGTCGAGGTCGTCAGCCGGCAGCTCGCCCTCGCAGGCGTAGAGGTCGACGTGCTCGATCATCAGCACCGGGTCGTCGATGGCGAGGGCCGCGTTCATCAGCCCGACGTAGTCATACGGGGTGGAGGCGGCCATGATGCGCCAGCCGGGGCTGGTGGCGAAGATCCCCGCTGGGTCCATCAGGTGCTGCGACCCGTAGCCGGATCCCATGGCGACCTTCGTGCGCAGCACCAGCGGGACGGCGTTGCGTCCGCCGAACATGTGCCGGGCCTTGCCGATCTGGTTGAACACCTGGTCCGCCGCGACCCACAGGAAGTCGGGGTACATGAACTCGACCACCGGCCGGAAGCGGCCGTCGAGGGCGAGGCCGCCCGCCAGCCCGGCGAAGGCGTTCTCGCTGATCGGGGTGCCGAGGACGCGGCCCGGGTACTTCTTCGCCAGGCCCTTGGTGGCGCCGTTGGTGCCCCCGCCCAGACGGTGCACGTCCTCGCCGAGCACGATGACGCGCGGGTCGCAGTCCATCCGCCGGTCCATGACCTGCCAGACGGCATCGATCAGCTTGCCGCGCTTGAGCGGGCCGGTGAAGTCCGGCTGCTCTACCGCGCGGGCGCCGGCGATCTCCGACCGGTCGCCCCTGATGCCGACGTCGACGAAAGCCGGCTCCGGCCACAGCCCGGGGCGGATGGCGTGGTCGGCGACGAGCGCGTCGGCGGCGGTCCGCATGGCCGCCTGCGCCTGCTCGCGCACGGCCGCTACCCCGGCCGCGTCGATGAGGCCGAGCCTGGTGAGCTCGGCCGCGACGCGCTCCAGCGGGTCCCTGGCCCGCCACGCGGCTTCCTCGGCCGCTGTCCGGTACCCGAAGGCGCTGCCGGGGAAGGAGCCGTTCTGGTGGAAGTAGCGGTAGACCAGTGCCTCGATCACCACCGGCCCCTGACCGGCCCGCAGCCGCCCGGCTGCCCGGTCCATCGCGAGGTGCACCGCGAGCGGGTCCATGCCGTCGACCCGCCAGGCGGGGATGCCGAAGCCCAGGGCCCGCGCCGACAGCCGCGGCTCCCCGGTGGCCTCCTCGACCGTGGTGGCGACGGCATAGCCGTTGTTCTCGATGAAGAAGCAGAGCGGCAGCCGCCACGCGGACGCGAGGTTGAGCGTCTCGAGCACCGACCCGATGTTGGCCGCGCCGTCGCCGAAGTAGGTGACCGTGAAATCGCCGCTGGCCGCGCGCTGCTGCGCCCACGCGCTGCCGGCCGCCATCGGCACGCCGCCGCCGACGATGGCGTTGGTGCCGAGCGCGCCGGCCTCGAGCCACTGCAGGTGCATCGAGCCGCCGCGGCCGCCGCAGTACCCCTGGGCAAGCCCGAGGATCTCGGCCAGGGTGCGCTGCAGCACGGCCTGGACGTCGGCCGTCACCAGGGCGCCGAGGTCGAGCGAGCCCTTCGTCACGTAGCCGATGGCCTTGGCCAGGAACTGATGATGCCCCCGGTGGGAGCCGTTGACCGCGTCCGTCGGCCGGAGCGCGGCGATCGAGCCGACCGCGCCGCCCTCCTGGCCGATGCTGGAATGAGCGGGCCCGTGCACCAGGCCGTCGGCGGCCAGCTCGAGGACCGTCTCCTCGAACGCGCGAATGAGGTGCAGCTGCCCGAGCATGGTCTTGAGCAGCGCCGGCTCAGCGCGCTTCCAGTCCTCGGCGGCGGCGCTCAGCTCAGCCCACTCGGCGCTGGGCTGAAGGCGCTTGCTCCGTGGCATCCGCGGCTCCCTCGACAACGTTGCTGACAGGCAGACTACTGCGATAATGTATCCATTTCAACGCTTGAAATAGATCTTTGCGGATCTATCCGGGACATGATTACATCGATTGGATACATAACGAGTGGAGGTGACTCATGGACGAGGGCATTCCCGGGCTGCGCGGCGGCGACCACGTCGGGGTCACCGTCCCGGACATGGCGCAGGCGCACGCCTTCTTCACCGGGGTGCTCGGCTGCGTGCACGTCTACTCGCTGCCCGGGATGCGGCACGACGACGACTGGATGCTGGCCCACCTCAACGTCGACCCGCGCGCCGTGGTCAGCGAGATCCGGCTGTACCGCTGCGGCTTCGGCCTCAACTTCGAGGTGTTCGAGTACCAGCCGCTGCCCGGACGGCAGCCGCAGCCGCGCAACAGCGACCTGGGCGGTCACCATGTCGCCCTTTACGTCGACGACCTGGACGAGGCCGTCGGCTACCTGCGGGCAAAGGGCATCCGGGTGCTGGCCGGGCCGGTCGCCAGCCGCGGCCCGTCGGCCGGCCAGCGCTGGCAGTACTTCCTGTCCCCCTGGGGCATGCAGTTTGAGCTGGTGAGCTACCCTGACGGCAAGGCCTACGAGGAGGAAGCGGCCGTGCGGCTCTGGCACCCCGGGCACCCGGCAGCATGACCGCGGGGGCAGCATGACCGCGGAGGGCAGCATGACCGCGGAGGGCAGCGAGCCCGCCTACCGCGACAACGTAGCCAGCCGCCGGATCGCGGACAGCCTGCGCGCCGCGATCCTCGACGGCAGCTACCTGCCCGGCGAGCGCATCCGCCAGGAGGAGGTGGCCGCGCGCGCGGGCGCGAGCCGCATCCCGGTGCGCGAGGCACTCCGGATGCTGGCCGCCGACGGGCTCGTCACCCTGGTCGCCAACTCGGGCGCCTGGGTCACCCGGCTGACCGCCGCGGAGTGCGCCGAGACCTACCTCATCAGGGAACGGCTGGAGCCGCTGCTGCTCCGCACCAGCCTGCTCAACCTGGAGGACGCCGCGATCGACCGGATGGCGGCCCTCGCCGCGGAGATGGAGGCGGGTACCGGCGTAGACGCCTTCATGCGCGCCGACCGGGAGTTCCACCGGTCCAGCTACGCCGGCGCGGCCTCCGGGGAGATGCGGCAGATCATTCACCGCATGTGGAACACGACCCAGCACTACCGGCGGGAGTTCACCCGGCTGGCGGCGAAGTCGGGGCTGAGCGCGACCCACCTGGAGCACCGCCTGCTGCTCGACTGCATCCGCAGGCGCGACGCGGACGACGCCGAGCGCGTCCTCGTCATCCACATCCGCCGGACGCGCCTGGAACTGGCACAGCATCCCGAGGTCTTCGCCGGCGGCGGCAGGCGGCCTTGACCGGGCCAGGGGCGAGGGGCCGCGGGACAGGCCGGCCGGGCGGGGCTCACGGCCGGCGCGGGGCGACCAGGCCGGCCTCGTAGGCGAAGACGACGAGCTGGGCGCGGTCGCGGGCGCCGACCTTCATCATCGCGCGGTTGACGTGGGTCTTGGCGGTAGCCGGGCTGATGAACAGCTTGCCCGCGATCTCCTCGTTGGACAGGCCGACGCCGACCAGGGTGGTGATCTCACGCTCGCGGGCGGTCAGCTCCGACAGGTCCGCCGCCAGCCGCCCCCGCGGCGGGTCCGCCCGGGTCAGGAACCGGGCGATTAGCGCGGTGGTCGCGGCCGGGGACAGCAGCGACTCGCCCGCCGCGACCGTCCTGATCGCGTCGAGCAGGACGGCCGGCTGGGTCCCCTTGCCCAGGTAGCCGCTCGCGCCGGCCCGCAGCGCGGCCACCACCAGGTCGTCGGTCTCGTAGGTGGTGAGGATGAGGATCCTGACCCCGGCCAGCGCCTCGTCGGCGGTGATCCGCCTGGTCGCCTCGATCCCGTCCATGTCCGGCATCCGGATGTCCATCAGGACCACGTCGGCCCGGGCGGCTCGCGCCCCCGCCACCGCCTCGGCCCCGGTGCCGGCCTCGGCCACCACCTCCAGGTCCGGCTCGGAGTCGAGCAGCAGCCGGAACGTGGCCCGCAGCAGGGCCTGGTCGTCGGCCAGGACAACGCGGATCGTCACTGGGAACTCCCTCTCACCGGGATGGCAGCCCGGACCTCGAAGCCGCCGCCACGGGCCGGCCCCGCGGTCAGCGTCCCCCCGCAGCTGGCAGCCCGCTCCCGCATGCCGATGACGCCGTGGCCGGTGCCCGGCCCGCGGTACCCGGGGTCCCGGCCGGGGCCGGGGCCGTTGCTGACCGCCAGGTCGAGGCCGCCTTCGTGCCAGTGCAGTTCGACCGCGGCGGGCGCGCCGGGTGCGTGCTTGGCCACGTTGCTGAGCGATTCCTGCACGATGCGGTAGACGGCCAGGTCCCCGCCGGGCGGCAGCTCGACCGGAGCGCCGTCGACCGCCAGCGAGACGCCGGTGCCAGCCGAGCGGAAGCCGGCCGCGAGCTCGTCGAGCTTGTCGATGCCCGGGGTCGAGTGCCCCGGGCCGTCGCCGCCGCGGCTGTCGCCGTCGCCGCGCAGCAGCCCGACGGTGGCCCGGAGCTCATCGAGCGCCTGGCGCGAGTGGCGGCTGATCCCGCTGAGGGCGGCCGCCGCCTTGGGGTCGTCCCGCGTCAGGTACTCGGCCACGCTCGCCTGCGCGTTGACCAGGGCAAGGTGGTGGGCAACCATGTCGTGCAGGTCACGCGCGATGCGCAGCCGCTCGTCGACGACCTGCCGCCGGGTTTCCTGGCGGATCTCCCGGTCCCGGCGGGCGGCCCGCCCACGCCGCAGGCTGACCAGCACGCCGGCCCCGGTGGCGATGATGACCAGGTCGAACATCACCATGTCGGTGGAGACCAGGAATCCGGGCTGGGCGATGATGCTGACGGCAAGCAGCGCCCCCGCCGCCAGCCCGCCCGCCGTCCAGCCGACTGGCCAGCGGCGGCGGCTGGCCACCGTCCAGGCCGCCACCATCGTCGCCACCGGCACCGGCTGGTAGGCGCCCATCGCCACCGGCGCGGTGGTATAGGAGCCGACGAACGGGAGCACGGCCAGGTGCAGGCACTCGATTGCCGTGGTGGCGGCGAGCACAGGGAGCGGCCAGCGGGTCCGGCCGAGCAGGGGCAGCCAGGCGGCGAGGGTGAGGACCAGCACACCCGTTCCCTGGTAGGCCGGGCCTCCGCCGCGCCGGAGGGCCAGCGCCGCGAGCATCGTCAGCAGGGTGACCGCGTCCACCACGGCCGCCGCCGCGGCGGGGGGCAGCTGGCCCCGGCGCCGGGCGGCGGTCGCGGCAGCCGCGGGCGGCTGCGGGCTGTCGTAGGCGCTCACGATCTAATGATCACTGACGGCTGGGTGATCTCGTGCCCAGGCTCGGCCGGCCCCTCGATCGACAGCCGCGGTGTGAGCCGCTCCGCCCAGCCCGGGTAGGCCCAGTTCCACCGCCCGGCCAGCTGCATCAGCGCCGGGACCAGCGTCAGCCGCACCGCCACGGCGTCGATGATGACGGCGATGGCCATGCCGACGCCGATCGAGGCCACGATCCGCTGGCCGCTGAACCCGAACGAGCCGAACACGCAGGCCATGATCGCCATCGCCATGACGATGACCCGCGCGGTCTCGGCCACGCCCTGCCTGATGGCCCCGGCGTTGTCCCCGGTGCGCTGCCACTCCTCACGGATCCGGCTGACCAGGAACACCTGGTAGTCGGTGGACAGGCCGAACACCACGCCGATGATGCAGACCGGGATGATGAAGGAGATCGGCGCGGCCGCCCCCACCCCGAACAGGGCCGAGCCCCAGCCGAACTGGAAGATCGCGGTGATCGCGCCCAGCCCCGCCAGTATCGACCCCAGGCTGGTGAGCGCGCCCGTCAGCGCGATGAGCCCGCTGCGGAACGCCAAAGCCAGCAGCACGAACCCGAGCAGCCCGAGCAGCACCAGGTACAGCGGCAGCTTGCTCATCAGCGCGCTGGACAGGTCGATGGTCGACGCGGTGGTCCCGCCGACGTACACGTGCAGGTGCGTGCCCGCCTCGGCCGCCGGGATGACGTCGTGCCGCAAGGTGTTCACCAGGTCAGTCGTCTGCGCGGCCTGGGCGGTGGTCCGCGGCACCACCGTGATCATCTCAAGGCGCTGGCCGCCCGACTGGCCGACGGCCGCCGGGGCGGTCACCGCGGCGACGTCGGCCGCCCCGGGCAGCTGGGTGGCCAGCTTCGCCAGCGCCTGCTGCGACGCCGTGTCCGGTGCCTGCGCGACCAGCAGCAGCGGGGCGTCGAATCCCTGGCCGAAGCCGCCCGCCATCACGTCGTAGTACGCCCGGGTGGACGACCCGGCCGGGTCGCTGCTGGCGTCGGCCGAGCCGACCCGCATGCTCAGCACCGGGACGGCCAGCGCGACGATCGCGAGCAGGGCGAGGGCGGCGGACCGCCGGGGCGCCCGCTGCACCAGCCCGGCCCATCGCGCGGCCGTGCCCTGGCCAGCCCTTGCGCGCGTGCCCGGTGCCCCGGCCGGCTGGCCGGCCGCAAGCGCCCGGCGCTGGCGGCGGGAAAGCACCCGCCGGCCCAGGATGGCGAGCAGCGCCGGCAGCAAGGTCGTGGCCGAGGCGACCGTAAACAGCACCGTCAGCGCGGCCGCCTCCGCCATCCCGGTCAGCACGCTGAGGTTGACGACGAGCATGCCGAGCAGGGCGGCGACGACGGTCACGCCGGCCAGCACCACCGCCCGCCCCGAGGTGGTCAGCGCCTGCGCGATGGCGTCCGGCACCGGCGCCCCGGCCAGCAGGGCCTTGCGGTAACGGTTGACGATGAACAGGGCGTAGTCGATGCCGACACCAAGTCCGATCAGGCTGCCCATCGTCAGGCTGGTGCTCGACAGGCTGACCAGGTGGGAGCCGAGCACGACGACCAGCAGCCCGAGCCCGACCCCGGTGACGCCGGTGATGACCGGCAGCAGCGCCGCCCAGACCGAGCGGAACACCAGCAGCAGGATCAGCAGCGCGGCGATGATGCCGATCGCCTCGGTGCCCTGCGACGCGCCGACCGGCGGGGTGAACGCGGTGCCGCCGACCTGCACGTCCATCGTCGCGCTGCGCAGCTGCTCGGCCGCGTGCTCGACCGGCTGCACGTCCGCGCCCTTGGCCAGGGTCACGGTCGCGTAGGCAGTGCTGCCGGACGGGCTGACCTGGACCGCCCCGGCCGCGCTGTACGGGCTGGTGACGTGCTCCACGCCGGGCAGGTGCGCGACCTGGCCGAGCATCGCGGTCACCTCTTTCTCGACCCCCGGGCTGGTGACCGGGGCGCCGGTGACGTGCCAGGCGATGTTCCCGCTGACGGTGGAGCTGGATGAGATGAGGCCGCCGTGGCCGGCGTTGTCGAGCAGGCTGTAGGCGGTGGCGGACTCGCTGCTCGGTACCTGGGTGGAGTCACTGAACCCCGACCCGAGTTTCACCGTCAGCCCGGCGAGTAGCAACAGCGCGATAATCCAGCCGCCGAGGACGATGAACCTCCTGCGAGCGCACAAGCGTGCTAGGTGCTGCACAGGAAACCCCCTTCGGGTAGGCACAATCTGACACTTCTAGCCTCCCGATTCGGGCACCGAAAATCGTCGGCCGAGCGCGGTCATTACGCGTACCGCAGGCGCGGTACACGCGCTCAGGCCCGCACCCGGCCGCCGGCGGCTACTGCGGCCGCGGCACATGAAATGACCGCATCCGGGTGACGACCCCGGGCAGGCGGGGCCACCAGGCTGGACAGCACCTTCCGGCCCGATTCAAGGAATGCCTCATGCCATGCCTCGCCCGCCTTCGCCGCCCGCTGACAGCAGCGGTGGCCGCCGCACTGGCCGCTGTCCCGCTGGCAGCCTGCTCGCTCGCCTTCCCCGCGGCCGGTGCCGCCTCGCCCCAGGAGAGTGGCTACGTAGCGCTTGGCGACTCCTACACGGCCGGCCCCGACATCCCCGGCCAGACCGGCCGTCCCGCCGGGTGCGGGCGGTCAAGCCGCAGTTACCCGTTCCTGGTCGCACGCGCCCTCGGCCTGACGCCCGGACGGGTACGCGACACGAGCTGCACCGGGGCGACCACCGGCGACATGACCACCGCACAGCAGACCAGCGACGGTACCAACCCCGCACAGCTCACCGCGCTGTCAGCGGCAGCCACCCTGGTCACCGTCGGCATCGGCGGCAACGACATCGGGTTCGCGGCCGCGCTCACCCGGTGCGCGGAACTCGACCTGGTGCCGGTCCTGATCAGCCGGGGCACGTCTGCGCTGAGGCCCTGCCAGGACTACTACACCTCCCTGGGCGGCGCGGACATCTCGCAGCGGATCCGGGACGCGGGCGGCCGCCTGGCGGCGGCGCTCGCCGTGATCAGGGAGCGCGCGCCAGCCGCCCGGGTCTACGTGATCGGCTATCCCGACCTGCTGCCCGCCGCCGCCAGGGCCGACTGCTCGCTCAGCCTCGCCATCACCACGGGCGACCTGGCGTTCATCGACGACCAGGAACGGCGCCTCAACAGCACCCTGCGCGAGCGCGCCACCGCCGCGGGGGCCAGCTACGTCGACACCTACGCGCCGTCGGTCGGCCATGACGCCTGCGCCGCCCCGGCCGTCCGCTGGACAGAGCCGCTGCTGCCGAGTTCTCCGGCCGCGCCGATGCACCCGAACGCGACCGGGGAGCAGGAGATGGCCCGGGCGATCGTCCAGGTGATCCGGCACAATCCCTGACCGCGCGGCCTGCCCCGGCCTCAGCGGACGGCGACCGGGTTGACCAGGCCGCCGGTGCTGCGCAGGAACCGCTCCGGGGTGGCCTGGAGCAGGAACGTGTAGCGGCGGTCGGCCGCGCAGGCGGCCGCGAGGTCCTGGGATCAGCAAGCAGGTCAGCCCGTACACACTGCGGCACGCGTTCATCACCGCTGCCCTCTACGCCGGGGTCCCGCTCCGCGACGTGCAGGAAGCCGCCTCCCACGCCGACCCGCGCACCACCATGCGCTACGAGCGCGCCCGCACCAGCCTCGACCGACACGCCACCTCGTCGCCACCTACATCGCTGGGGCCGCCCGGTAATCGGCGGCGGCGACCGCCATGCCTGACCGCCCGGTCAGCGGTCAGGCATGGCGCCAGGTCAGACCAGCAGTCAAGGCCGAATGTCACACCGGGACAGTAATCTCACCTTCCGTGACGGGATCAGTGCGAAAACTGTACGGTTTCGAGCTAGAACCGGAAGTCCGCGACTGGCTCGACAGCCTCAGCGACAGCGACTACAAGCGCGTCGACGAGGTCTGCGGGCTGCTCGCGGAGAGGGGCAGCGAACTCGGCGGCCCGTGGTCAGAGCACCTGGAAGGATCCGTGTGGGAACTGCGGCTCCGGCTCCGGGATGTTGCAGCCCGGGTCACGTACTGGTGTACTTCTGATGGGAAGATCGTGCTGCTGACCGTGTTCCGCAAGACCAGGCAGCACGAGCAGCGGCAGATCGACCGGGCCGTGCGCGCGCAGAAGACCTGCGAACGAGACCACCACGGCCCAGCGACTGACACCTACGAAAGGCAGGTGTGAGATGACCGGTTACCACACCCGCTGGGCGCGCCCCCACGACGCGGCCGACGATCCCGAGCGCATCGCGATCCGCGAGGCCC
>Ga0265338_10005523_pt1 | contig 16483 bp, 12 predicted proteins | sample 42126metaG_FD_193579 | JGI IMG/M metagenome (GOLD analysis project Ga0265338, IMG submission 193579) | Rhizosphere microbial communities from Carex aquatilis grown in University of Washington, Seatle, WA, United States - 4-21-26 metaG | ecosystem: Host-associated > Plants > Roots > Rhizosphere... | reverse complement strand
TATACGAATCTCAAGGAACAGGCGGCCAGCATGGGGGTGGCCAATCGCTGGCCCGAGATTGCGCGCACCTACGCCGAGGTGAACCAGCTATTCGGCGACATCGTGAAGGTGACCCCGAGCAGCAAGGTGGTTGGCGACATGGCGTTGTTCCTGTTCAGCCGCGGCATCAAGCCGGCCGATGTCGTGAACCTTGAACCCGGCTCCCAGGGCTTCCCGGATTCCGTCGTCGATATGATGAATGGCGGCCTCGGCTGGCCGGATGGCGGCTGGCCGAAAGATTTACAGCGCATCGTGCTGGGCGAGAAGCGCGCCGCTGAGGCGCGACGGAATTTCAAAAAGGGCGTTGTGCCTACCACTCCGGCAAACGTGAAAAAAATCCGCAAGGAACTCTCCGAAATGCTGAAACGTGAAGCCACAGACGACGATGTCTATTCGCACCTGATGTATCCGCAGGTATTCGCTGATTTCGTGAAGCATGACCGCGAGTTCAGCGACGTCAGCGTGCTGCCGACGCCGGCGTTTTTCTACGGTCTCTTCCACCGGGAGGAGATCACGTTTGAAATCGAGGAGGGCAAGACACTGATCGTCCGACGGGTCAACGTGAGCGATCCGGACAAGGACGGCCGCCGCACCATCACTTTCGAGCTGAACGGCATGACGCGCGAAGCCTCCATTGTCGACCGGAACGTCGCGCCGCAGGCAAAGGCGCGGCCGAGGGCCGATCTCGCCAATCCATTGCAGGCGGCGGCGCCGATTCCGGGCTTGATCAGCGCGATCTCGGTCACCGTCGGCACCAAGGTCGCCAAGGGGGACAAGCTGCTGATGATGGAAGCGATGAAGATGCAAACCACGGTTTACGCGGCAGCGAAAGGAGTGGTAGACACCATCAACGTGCAGATCGGCGATACGGTCGAGAGCAAGGACCTGCTCGTGCAATTGAAGGCGGGATGATTCGTGAAAGGGTCGTTAACGGGTCAGTCCCAAGTCTTGATACTTTTCCCCCACGGCTTGCGGGCCAGGAGTACTGGAGGCTACGTGGGAATCAGATTTGGCTTGCGTGTTTCTGGCTGATGACGAAGATGGGCCGCATTGAGGCTTGATCGGCCTGTCGTTGGGTGACGGCAGGTTGAAGGGGTTACAGTTTCACGACGGGTTCAGGGGTGTTTTATGAAAAAAGTGCCGTCTGTCCCAACCATTGCTGCCTGTAAAGGAGAACGCTAAACCGGCCGGTATGAAACGCTTGTTGTCACCGCACACGGTCGGTTGCGTGCTGGCCATTTTCCTCCTTACGTCCTGTATTCACATTTGCTTGAGACAAGGTGAAGAATTCGGGCCACGACATTCCGGCCCGGCGCAAACGAACGTCGCATACGTCAAGATTCACCCGACCAATGAACCGCCGGACACAATGTCCGTGCCGGTCGAAGTGAAGATTTCCGTCACCAATTCCCCGGCGACCGTCCAATTGCCGGTGAATGTGGAGGTCAAAACGCAATCGGTTCAATCCATAACCTTGCCGGTCAGCATCGTGGCGGAATCCCAGGCCAGCGTTCCTGTCAAAATTCTTGATCTGGTTAAACGCATGACTGAAATTGCGGCTCTGTGGGTGGCCGGGCTGTGGACGTATTGGCTGTTCGTGCAGAAACGGGAACGATGGCCCAAGGCCTGCCTGCGGCATCACATCCGCTCCTGGCCGGTTGCCGGAGACCGACAACTGGTACGAGTCAATCTTAACGTTCAAAATGTCGGCGAGGTGCTGCTCAAAATTCGTGCGGGGTTTGCGGAGGTTTACCAACTGAAACCCTGGCCTCAGGAGTTAACCCAATCATCCATCGATAAGATAAAGTTTCGCCATCCGGAAGGTACGGAATTTCGCTGGCCCAGGCTTGCCTACCTGTCCCTGGACGGCAAGTCAGCAGACGAACCGGAATCCGCCGGCGAATACGAAGCGCGGGAATTTGACGGCTACGACATCGAGCCATCGGAAAGTGAAGAACTGATATTCGATTTCATCATTCCTGCCGGTGCGGAACTGGTGTCGGTTTATTCCCGCATTGAAAATGCCATGCTCGGTGAGCGGGAATTCGGGTGGAACCTTACGACGCTGTTCCGGATTGACACGGAGGAGATGATCCCCAAGACCGGGGAGGCCGGCGGGGCGCACCCTGAAAAAGACAAACCCAAACACTAAACCCGAAGGAGGAACCATGAAGGTGGAAACAGACATCGTGATCGGACTGACGCACGCAGGAAGTGGACATACGTGGAGGGGAAAGCTGACGGATCTTGAATACTCTCCGGCTGGCGGAGAGGGCGCTGCCGGGGTTCCAAAAACCATCGAGCTGCCCGGTGCAATTTCCGTTCCGGGAAAGCTCAAGCCGGGCACCAAAGTTACCGACATCATCCACGAATGTGTCGTGACAAAAGGAATGCCGGCCAAAGTACAATGCAAAGGTCTCATCCACGGCAAGCTGGAATTCGAGGAGGCATTACCGGCGGAAATTGACAACCTTATTATTCAATTGGTGAAATCAGTCTGCTCCAACCCGACCAAGAATTCTCTGGTTACCATTTCTGACGATGAGGTCGTAGGGGTCATGGTTCTCGGTAAAGATGGGAAGTTTACCTTGCAGAGCCGTAAAAAGCCGGGCAGCGGCAGGACCGCGCAGGGCCGCAAGAAACCGGGCAGCGGTGTTGCCCCTTGAATCATTTATTCGGGAAAAGGGCTGAATTCCAAAGGTTCTCCAGCCGTCGCTTCCATCCTTCGCCTGGCTTCCAACTTCGTTCCGGATTACGGAACTCCGATGGACAGGTCGGAGAATAGGCAAAAGCCATGGCCGGCCGGAAATGGCGGGGGGGTTACGCGGTGATCATTCAATATTCAACTCTCAACATCGAAGACGAAGACGAAGACGAAGACGAGGGCTGAAAGAACTCGAAACCTCATCTTGTCGCGTTTCACTTGTCCGGTCGAGGTTGGTTCGGGGAAGATACCAGATTGGCGAACCGCCGGGCGCGCTCGGCAACGGCCGGACGCGGGTGATTGATTTGCACGGGCGCATTCCAGAGAACGTAAAATTCAAAATCATCCGGCGCCCGGTGATGGGATCGCTCAAAGGTCGCCTGGCGCGGGGACATGATCTGCCGGGCGTTGGTCAGAGCGATGCGGGCATCGGTCGGATCGCCGCCCGGCCACAATTCGGGGCGGATCTGGTAGCGCGAGATTTCGCCGGACGGCCCGACGATGCCGTCATTGCCGCCGCTCTCCAGCATGGACAGTGCGGTCCAACGATCCATGGCCAGGACGTTGGTGGACAGAATCAGGACGATGAGCAGGATTTTCAAAGGCAGTTCTTTATTGTGGCTTCATTTTCAACTGCTTGAAGCAGGCCGAATGCCGGGGCTTTTGAGGAAAGGTGTTCAGTCTTCAGTTTCGAGCTGTAAAGAGCGGAAGACGGGAACATTCAGCAATGTTCTCACGAACATTGCCATTGGCCGTGCTAAAATCAGTTTGCAGTTTGCAATGTACCAAACCAGCGCTTCTCAATTTGCATCCAGGTCCCGCCGCGCGAGACGAAGTCTTTTACGCGGGCTGTATGATATGGAGGCAAAGGCATGTGGTTTTGTGAAAACATTGGGCACCTGAGGCGAGTTACGTGTGATGTGAGACGGAGCCTACCCATGGGGTTGAGCATGGAGAGTCGGAAGAACGGCGCGCACGGAGTGACGCGCCCTGCCTGTCGGGTCCCTCACGAACGTTGCCACTAATTAATTGACTCAAACAAACACAATATCCGTCGTGGTCGCCTTTTCATCCCAGCCGCGGGTCGGCTCGATGGTCACCGACGACACGTCCTTGATTGAAAGCATACGACCGCGTGTTTTGGGGCTTTTCACGTCGATTTTGGACGGGTTGCACGTTTGCTGATTGATCTTCTGATGCGGCGCGGGCTTGTAGCGGACGTAAAGCACCTTCGGCGTCCCCGGAACGAAGAGCAGGATGCGCGACTTGTCCGGGATGCAGAGATAGGCCTTGTTCAAAATCGTTCCGCCGAATTTGAATCGCTTCAGGTAGCTCGCCTTGCGGTCCGTATAGGCGCAAGTGAAAACCGTTTCCCGATCGGGCAGCCCGCAGTAAAACAGCTCCGGCCCGACGAATAATTTTTCCGGCAGCTCGGTCACCTTGTAGGTGCCGTCCTTGAACACGAGCAGCATCTTGTCAAACTTCGTGCATTCGACCTTGAATTCCTCGCCGGAAACCTTGTAGCCGACGTAGCCGGTCTCGCGATCGTAGGCCACCTTGAACGCCTTGAACGCCACCGCCTTCACGTCCACTTCCTCGTGCCGGGCAGACTTGGTGGTGAGGCGCGGATACAACGGGCCGTACTTTTCCAGCAACGCTTCCAGATGGCCGATGACGTACTTCGTCAGGTTCTTGAGATTTTTGCGGGTTTCGGCGAGGTCGGTCTTCACCTTTTCCATCTCCTCGCGGTGCTGGTTGATGTCGAACAGGGAAATGCGCCGGATACGGACCTGCAACAGCCGTTCCACGTCCGGATCGGTCAGGTCGCGCACGAGCTGCCGCTTGAACGGCTTGAAGCCGTCACGAACGGCCGCCATCACCGCTTCGCTGGTCTTGCATTTTTCGATCAGCTTGTAAATGCGTTCCTCGATGAAGATGCGTTCCAGCGTGCGGTAATGCAGCTCGTCCTGGAGTTGCTGCTCGCGCAATTCCAGCTCGCGCTTGAGAATGGCGACCAGTTGGCTGGTGTTCTCGCGCAGGATTTCAGACACCGTCAGTTCCACGGGCCGGCTGTCCTGGATGACCACGATGCGGCTGGCGATGGTGACTTCGCAGTCCGTGAACGCATACAGGGCGTCCACCAACTTTTCCGCATCCACGCCGGCCGGGCATTTGATCTCGATCTCGACGTTCTCGGACGTGAAATCGTTGATGGATTTGACCTTCAACTTCCCCTTTTGCACGGCGTCCTCGATGGACGCGATGAGCGAATCGGTCGTGGTGGTGGGTGGAATTTCTTTGATGGTAACGGTGGACTCGTCCTTGACCTTGAGCTTGGCGCGGACCTTCACGCTGCCTTTGCCGTCCGAGTAGTCGCGCGCGTCCATCAGACCGCCGGTGGCAAAATCCGGCAGGCATTTGAACGTCTGTTTCTTGAGGATGGCAATCTGCGCTTCGAGCAGTTCGGGGAAATTATGCGGCAGAATGCGCGCGGCCAGGCCGACGGCGATGCCTTCCGTGCCGAGCATGAGCGTCACCGGTAGTTTGCAGGGCAGGGCGACCGGTTCCTTATTGCGGCCGTCGTAGCTCGGCACGAAGTCGGTGATTTCGTCGTTGAACAGTTCCGTCCGCGCCAGTTCCGTGAGCCGGCACTCGATGTAACGCGGCGCGGCGGCGGGGTCGCCGGTGAAAATGTTGCCGAAATTGCCCTGGCCCTCGATGAGGTAACGCTTGTTGGCCAGCACCACGAGCGCGTCGCCGATGGAAGCATCGCCATGCGGATGATACTGCATGGTGTGACCGACCACGTTGGCGACTTTGATGAACCGTCCGTCGTCCTTCTCGTGCAACGCCCAGAGAATGCGCCGTTGCACGGGCTTCAGGCCGTCAGCGAGATTCGGAATGGCGCGGTCGCGGATGACGTAGCTGGCGTAATCAAGAAAGCCCCGGTCCACGCGGCGATGCAAACCGCCGTCGGATTTTTTTGGGTCAAAAGGTATGTGCGTGATGGCGGCGGGCACGTCCTCGGCGAGAACGTGAGTCGCGCCGTTGCTGTTGGCGGCGGCGGATTTCTTTGAAGGCTTTTTCTCCACCGGCGCAGACATCGCCCCTTCAATGGGCAATTCCGGCTGATCCGACTCTTTTTTACGTTTGGCTGACATGGCTTAAATATTAAGGAAACATCGAACATCGAACATCGAACGCTGAACTCGGAAATGTTTGGCAATGAGCGTCATTCGATGTTGGGCGTTCGATGTTCAGTGTTCGATGTTTTACAATCCTACTCCTCCACCGGCACCACAAGCCGATCCATGATGTAATCTTTCCGTTCCGGCGTGTTCTTGCCCATGTAGAAATTAAAGATGGGCGCGGCCTGCATCTTCGACGCGTATTCCACCTGGCTCAGGCGCATTTCCTTGCCGATGAACTGGGCGAATTCCTTCGGGCTGATTTCGCCTAGGCCCTTGAACCGTGTGATTTCCGGCTTGCCGCCGAGTTCCTTCACCGCGTTGTCGCGCTCGGGTTCGCTGTAGCAGTAAATGGTCTTTTCCTCGTTGCGGACGCGGAACAGCGGCGTCTCCAGCACAAAAATACGGCCGTCATGGACGAGCTGTTCGAAGAACCGGAAAAAATATGTGATCATCAGGTTGCGGATGTGCATGCCGTCCACGTCCGCGTCGGTGGCCAGAATGACCTTCTCATAACGCAAGCCCTCGGTGTTGTCCTCGACGTTGAGCGACTGCATGAGGTTATACATCTCGTCGTTCTTGTACATGATGTCGCGCTTGAGGTCCCAGACGTTGAGCGGCTTGCCCTTGAGCACGAACACGGCCTGGTTGTTCACGTCGCGGCAGCTGGTGATGGAGCCGGCGGCGGACTGGCCTTCGCAGATGAACACCATCGTGCCGCGGCCCTTTTCGCGCTTGGCGTCGAAGTGGTTCTTGCAATCCTTGAGCTGCGGGATGCGGAGGGTGATGGACTTGGCGCGTTCCCGCGCGAGCTTCTTGACCGCCTGCAGCTCCTTCCGCAACTGCTGGGTGTCGGCCACCTTCTCAATGATCTTGTCGGCGATGGCCTTGTTGCGCTGAAAGAAATGGAGCAGTTCCTCGCGCACGCTGTTGACCAGCTCGGTGCGGATTTCCGTGTTGCCGAGCTTGTTCTTGGTCTGCGACTCGAACACCGGGTCTTTCAGGCGGATGGACACGGCGCCGACCATGCATTCGCGCACGTCGTCGCCCTCGTATTTGCCGTTGCAATGCTCGTTGACCGCCTTGAGCAGGCCTTCGCGGAAGGCGCTCAGGTGGGTGCCGCCGTCGCTGGTGTACTGGCCGTTGACGAACGAATAAAACGTCTCGCCGTACCGGCTGTTGCTGTGGGTGAAGCAGAACTCCAGCGTCTTGCTGGCGTAATGCAGCGGCGGATAAATCGGCTCGCTGCCGTCGGTGGCCAGGTCCTCCATGACCAGATCCATCAGGCCGTGACGTGATTGGAACGCCTTGCCGTTGTAAATCAGCTTCAGCCCCGTGTTGAGATAGCTGTAATGGCGCAACCGGCGCTCGACGTGCTCGTCGCGGAACTGGGTTTCCTTGAAAATCTCCGGGTCGGGCTCGAACTCGATGAAGGTGCCGTCCGGCTCCTTGGTCTTGCCCGAATTTTCCTTCTTGAGCTTGCCCACCTTGAATCCGGCTTCAGCGAACTGGCCGTCGCGGTGGCTGCGCACCAGGAAAGTTTTCGAGAGGGCGTTGACGGCCTTGGTGCCGACGCCGTTGAGGCCGACGCTGAACTGGAACACGTCGTCGTTGTATTTGGCGCCGGTATTGATCTTGGAAACGCAGTCCACGACCTTGCCCAGGGGGATGCCGCGCCCGAAATCGCGCACGCTGACATGGGTGCCTTCAATCTTGATCTCGACCTCCTTGCCGTGGCCCATGATGTATTCGTCAATCGCGTTGTCCACGACCTCCTTGAGCAGGATGTAGCAGCCGTCGTCGGGATGCGCGCCGGTGCCGATGCGTCCGATGTACATGCCCGTGCGCAGCCGGATATGCTCCAGCGAGGACAGCGTCTTGATCTTGCTCTCGTCGTAATTGTGTTTTGCGTTTTCAGCCATACCAATTGATGAAAAGAAAATGAATCAAAGTGACGCGAATGCAAACAGCAAATTCATCCGGCGGAAGTTTTTTAATCTGGGACGGCGCGCTGCGGGCAGTGGCGCAACGGGGGGCGTGTTTCGCACGTCACGCGCAATTCATTCCGCCTGCTACTGCGCAGGCGGGGACATCGCAGCGCGATGTCCCTACCATCAAATCAGGACGGCACCTCAAGCCGGGAAATCTAGCCAGGCCCGCCGCGATGGGGTAGGCTGGGTGCTTTCGCATGAACAAACGTGTGCTTATCAGGAAGATCGTTACCCGGCTGACGGAGGAGCTGGAGGTTTATTTCCGGGCGGCCCAAGCCTCGCGCGCCGAGGCCACGCACGAGCAGAGCAAGGCGGAGAACAAATACGACACCCGCGGGCTTGAAGCCTCCTACCTGGCCCGGGGACAATCGAAACAGGCAGCGGAAATCCAGGCCGCCATTGCCGCGTTCGAAAAGCTGGACGCCCGCAAACTTGGGGCGGGCGAACCGATTGACGTCGGGGCTTTCGTGGAACTGGAATTTGACGGGGAAAGGACGGCTTACTTCATCGGTCCCCGGGCGGGCGGCACGGAAGTGGTGCATGACAAGCGGGAAGTGCTGGTGATCACCCCGCAATCGCCGTTGGGCGAACAGCTCCTGGGCCGGAAACAGGGTGATGATCTGAAACTGAACCTCGCTGGCGCGCAAAACCAATATCGGGTGACGGCAGTCGTCTGAGCGGGAGGCCCTCGCATTGGTGCTCTCGTTTGATGACAGCCGAACTGCGAAATATACCGCATTTAGTAGGACTTGAACTGGGATAAATTAATTCTCTGTAATGGATATACAGTGACCCCTGCGTTTTGTTCCTGTGCCTGCATGGCATTCTGAATGGTATCAAATGCGGATAGTCCGGTAGTCACATCCATGCCGCAAAAATTAGGGCCGCCATTCGGGTAGTGAAACGCGCTGAGCACCACAAAATTGGTTCCGACGACTGTCCCAATCATGCCACCGCTGTCTCCAGGCCAGGTGTAAACGGTGTTGTTTGTGATCCAATAACCAACGGACCAGCAATTTGCGCCTGAGGCCAATGTGTTCAAATAGATATACGAGGGCAAATATTGCTGAACGTCGCCGGCGTAAAAAGTTTTTAACCCGCCAATCAAAAAAGCGTCATACTGGCTGTGATACACCAGGTCGATTCTTTGTGCGCCAAAGGACAGCAGATTGGTCCACACCGGCGCTTTGCTCAGCATATTTGTGGGCATGAAATATACAGGCGGAATGGACGGGGGAAGGTTGCTGTTTAATATGTAAATTATGGCGTTTTCTCCGATCAGACTGGTTGTGGCAATGGTCAGTCGGGTTATCAGATTGCTGTCCCAGTCCACAAAACAAATCATCGTATTGGTGGGAAGTGCCGAGTCCAACGTGCCTAAAACCGCATTGGGCGAAAGCACAAACGCCGAAAAGTAAGATATGAAATTGGTGGTCATTCCGATTCCGCCTGCGTTGGTTCCATTGTCTCCCCAGCCGACGCTCTCGCTTTGAATTCCCCAGATGTTTTTCAACCAAAAATTGGGGTTGATGTTCAGCGTGAGCAGGTTGGTCGGCATTGGGGTCCAGGGAATCACCCCATTGATCTGTTTGGTATAACTGTTGTAGTCCGCCCCGGTTCCGGCAGCCAATCCCAATTCGTTTGTGGTACAGCCATAGGCAAGCGAACCTGGGGCATACGATATAAAATATTTGTTCGTAGCTGGAACGGGTATTTGGAACTGATACCCGCGGCCATCGCTGGTGAAATAGGTATAGGCGCCGGGATTGCTGACGGAATTGTAACTATTGCCTGCGGCATCCTTGATGGAGCCAACCACCTGAATCCTGTTGGTGTTGCTGTAGACAATATCCTGAACAATATCCGGCCCGATATGCCCCACAAGCACCGTGGCTGGAATCATCTGTACGGGAGCATTCGTGGGTGCGTTCCCGGCGCTAAAAGTAAGATTCTGTGCGAATGACGTTCTAAAAAGACCCAGGAGAGCGAATACCGCCACGGCCTTATTCATACAATGAAATCTGGTAATCACCCCGTAAAGATTGTGCGAAAAGGGTCTCAGGGCAAATGTTATTCAGACAATTTACATTCGGCGATGCCCTGGGCGTTGCGGATGAGCGCCAACGAGTGATCGGCTGTTCTTTTGGACCGGCGATGGGCAGACTGGGGACATGACGGTTCCGCGGCAATTGGTTCAGCGACTGAAGTCCGCCCGACGAGTGGTGGTGTTGACCGGCGCCGGCGTGTCAGCCGAAAGTGGCGTGCCGACATTCCGCGACGCCCAGACCGGGCTGTGGGCAAAATTTCGTCCCGAAGAATTGGCCACCCCGAGCGCTTTCCAACGCAATCCACGCCTCGTTTGGGAATGGTACGAATGGCGGCGGAAGCTGGTCGACGAGGCGAAACCAAATCCGGCGCACGGCGCCCTGGTTGAAATGGAAAAGCTCTTTCCCCACTTCCATCTGATCACCCAAAACGTGGATGGTTTACATCAACGCGCTGGCAGCCGGAACGTCATTGAACTGCACGGCAACATCATGCGGACCAAATGTTTCGATGAAGGCACGATGGTCAGCACCTGGAAAGACACCGGCGATGTGCCGCCCAAATGCCCGAACTGCGGCGGATTATTGCGGCCGGACGTGGTCTGGTTCGAAGAAGCGATGCCCGAAAAAGAAACGGCATGGGCGTTCGGGCTGAGTGCCCATTGCGATTTCTTCTTTTCCATCGGCACATCAGCCGTTGTGCATCCGGCAGCCTCCCTGCCTTTCGAAGCGTTGGCGGGCGGAGCGACCGTCGTGGAAATAAATCCGGAGCCGACACCGCTGACCACGAAGGCGAATTTCGTTCTGGCCGGGGCCGCCGGGAAAATCCTGCCGGAATTGCTGAATGGCGTCCGGGCCTGAACTCTAATTCTGCGGCGTTTCTGTTCCGGAGGATTGCGGTGGGGAATTGGTCGACGCTGCGGGCTTTACTGCCGGCACGGTGTCGGCTCCGGCGAGTTCATCCGGCAGAATGGTGATGGCAATACGACGGTTTTTGGCTCTGCCCTCGGCGGTCGCATTGTCGGCGAGGGGGCGATATTCTCCATAACCGACCGCCCCGACGCGGCGCGGGTCCACCCCCGCCTTTTCGGTGAGAAAATGCACGGCGGCCAGGGCGCGGGCGGCGGATAGTTCCCAGTTGCTGGCAAACCGGCTGCGCGCTTCGGGCCGGATGGGCACGTTGTCCGTGTGGCCAATGACATGAATCTTCAGTTGGGGATGTTCGGCGAGCAGGGCGGCAATTTTGCGCATCACGGATTCGCCGGCCGGTTTCAAAATCGCCTCGCCGGAATCAAACATGACGCGATCGAGGATGTTCACCGTGAGCTTGCCTTGCAGGCTGGAGATGGTGACATCCTTGGATTCCAGGTCGGCGCGCATCTCATTTTCGAGCCCCTTTGCCATCTGCGCGGCCGTGTCCTTTTCCTGTTCCAAATCGGTGACCTTGGATTGCAGATCCACAATCTGGTCTTTGGCCTTCTGGTTTTCCGCCTGGGCATTGGCGAGGCTCGTGTTGGCATCATCCAGTTTGGCCCGGAGGGATTCCAATCCACGCTGCCTGGCCAAGGCCGCGGCCCAAAACAGGAAGGACACAACCAACAGCACGGCCAGGATGCCGGCGACTATCCAGCCCCACCGGGAAGCGCTTGGGCTGTGCCCGGTTTGGCTTACGCTATCAGCAAATGGATTTCGGTCGTCGGGCATGTTGCGTCGTCGGATTTAATCAGACCATCCGGGGCCATCCAAGCGGAGAATCTTTTCTTCCGATTTATGCTGCCGGCCGCCCGCCCGGAAGCAAGCTGCGAAGCCAGTCATTCGCCGACCACGACGGGAGCGCGGGTCCCGGCGTGCTGATGAATCGCCGCGCCCAACCACGCGATGGTCTGGCCCAGATCATTCATGTTGCGTGACGCCTCGTCGTCCCTGGACACGTCACCCTTGTCCAGGCCAAAACCGAGGTTCCAATACGTGGAGCCCGGCACGATGGCGCCCGACATGAGGAACATGTGGTTCATCGTGTCAAAGGCGTGCGTCCCGCCGCCGCGCCGGACGGCCACGACGGCAGCTCCGATTTTTCCTCGGAACAAACCGCCGTTGGCCAGTGCCACCAGCCCAGCGCGATCGAGCAGCGCTTTCATTTCCGCGCTTACGTCGGTGAAATAGGTCGGAGATCCGAGGATGATGGCGTCGGCCGCGACCATTTTCTCGAAGCACGGACTGAAAAAGTCATCTTTCTGGCTGCAACGGAAATTTTTCTTCTTAAAACATTGATAACAGGCCTGGCATCCGCGGATGGAGGCCCCGCCGAGCTGGACGAACTCCGTTTCCCAGCCGGCTGCGGCCAGTGGCGCCAGCGCCTTGTTTAAAAGTATCTCCGTGTTCCCACCTTTGCGCGGGCTGCCGTTGATGGCTACAGCTTTCATAATTTAAAACACTAATCTGTAATCATAAACAGTTCAAGCTTTCTGCTTTAAACCGGATTACTGTTTCGGGCCGGGGCAGCCGGTTCAACCGGCGGATCAATTGTCCGCAGGAATCGGTTTCAGCCGGGTGGAAATGAATTGATAAAGCGAGGGCAGGAAAACATCGGGCCCGAACGCCTCGGCGGTGCGCATCCAGACGTAAACGCTTTTGCCGCCGGCCAGGGAGGGCGTCCGGTGTTCGATGTAGCAGACAGCATCGCCCTGTGGCCTGCCCGTGCCGTCCTTGAGTTGAACGAGCGGCACGTAGATTTCACTGACAGGAACCCGCGAGCGATTAGCCGGCCGCCAGCGAAGGTCGCCGGTCCCGGGAAACGGCGCGGTGGCCGGCAGGCCGAACAACACATTGGTTTTGGCGTAAAAGGTCAATTCAATGCCATTGGTGGGTTGCTCGAAGCCGTTGTCGATGCCCAGGGCGAGAGCATCGGTAATGCCATGGGGAACGCCTTTGCGGCTGTCGTCATAAAGCAGCGGCCACGTCCCGGTGGGCAGGCTCACCAGGAATCCGCCTTCGCTTAGATAACGGGCCAGAGATAGCGTTACGTCATCCGTCACCTTGACACTGCTGAGGTAGTGCTCGCCGCCGATGTGAATCAGGACGGGATAATTGCTGGCGTTGAAGACCTTCGGATCAATCAGGTCCGGCCAGTTCAATCTCTGGAGTGTGGCGCCGCAATAAGCCGCCCAGAATTCCGCATCGCTCATCCGGTCTTGCATCAGCACGCCGATTTTCCGGCCGGATAAAACCTGGTCCAGTTCACGCGTCGTGCCCGGAACGAATCGGGGGAGCGGGGCAGCGGGCGGCACGTCGACCGGCGCGCGGTCGAGGAATCGCTTGGAATACTCAGCGGTGATCTGGAGATATTTGTCCCCCAACTCCAGACTGGGTTCGATTTCCGTACCTTCGGGCCATTCATTCCAGGAGGTGATGAGCACCCAGTCAGGATTTGCCTTGATGGCTTCCTCCCACATTGCGCGATAAGTTCGTCCGTCCAGACGATCCGTCTGATAGTCAATTTTATAAGCTTTTCTCGCATCGTAACCGGGGCCCACCATAGCGCAAAAGACCCGGTTGCGTTGTCGGGCCAGCTTCATACCTTTATTGAAATATGCAGCCACCCATGCCCGGAAATCGCCGAATTTATCCGCGAGATTTTTCTCAAATTCGAAAGGAAAGCCGTCCAAGGCGTAAGAATGCATTCCATCGAAGAGATAGGAGTAACTACCCTGGTAGCTGTCCACGTTCAGCGCAAAGTCGCCGGCATTTGCCCGTGTTTGTTGAATGATTTCCGGCCAGGCTGACGCCGGGATTTGTGCCATGACGCGGCCATAAGCAAAAATCACCGGCCGGCCGGCCACTTTGAGGAAGGAATTGCTCCGGCCATATTTTTTGAGGACGTATGACAATTCGTTAATCGCCCGTTCGATTTGTCGATATCCGTCACCGGGAGCTTGCTCCCAATAAATCGAGACTTTGAAATTTTTCCTTTCCGCGTGCTCCAGCAAGAGGGCCAAAGACTGGTCATGCCACGATTCCCAATCGGCTTGCCCCCACCAACTCACAATAAAACCCGTGACACCATGTGCCTTGGCCTGATCAATCTGCCAATCCAGGACCTCGGGGTCGTGGGAACTGTAGGCTCCCTTGAAAGGGTAACGAGCGGTTTTTGAGGTTGCCGGTTTGTTGGTGTCCACGTCGCCCCACGAATGGTATTCCGGCTTGCCATACCAGCCGTAATAGAACGCCAACACCTCATGTGGCACGCGCGTGTAATGCCGCTCACCTTGCGATTGGACAAACTGGAAGAAGCTGTTGGTCGTCTGCGAAAAACCAGTCAGGCCGGAACCCAGGAAAATGGCGCAGCCAAGCAGCATCCCGGCGTCCAGAATTTTCGCTCTCACAACTGATGCGGGCATGCGCTGACGTTACCCGGATAGCGAACCCTTCAGCAACCTGTTTTGAGGCGCGGGCGGTGCAGGGGGTTCAACCGATGGCGCCGCGAAGGACGTCGAACATTTTTTTGCCGTCGTCCGGGGCGACGGGCCTTTTGTCCCGCTCGGCGTCGTCCTCCACCAGCTCGGGCGGCAGTTCCTTCAAAAAGCGTGACGGATGGCAGGGCATCAATTGGCCATATTTCATCCGGCCGGCGCAATGGCTGATGGTGAGCGATTGCATCGCGCGCGTCACCGCCACGTAAAACAGCCGCCGTTCCTCGTCCAGCGTGCCTTCCGTCGCCGATCGCGAATGGGGCAACAGGCCTTCTTCCAGGCCGACGACGTAAACGCATGGAAATTCCAGGCCCTTGCAACTGTGCATCGTGATGAGGGTCACGGCGTCACCGGCCTCCTTTTCCTCCTCGCGCTCGCTGTCGAGGGTGATGTCCTCCAGGAAAGATTGCAGCCGGTCGGCCAACGGGTCGGTGGCCCGGCCGAAATGGTCGAGCGTGGCGGTCAATTCGCGCAGGTTGCGGATGCGGGCTTCGGCGTTCTCTGGATTTTTTTCCGACCGCTTGAGCTCGGCGAAATAACCGGTCTCGTCCAGGAAATGATCGGCCCAGGATTGCAGCTGTCGCGGTGTTGATGCGGGGTGATGCAGCTGGGCGCGGGTTTTTTCAATGAAGGCAACAAACGTCTCGATGCTTTCGCGCGCCTTGGTTTGAAAGGTCACCTGCACCGCCGGATTTTTCATGGCGGCATAGACCGACCCTTTCCGCTCATGACTCGCGGCGAGCAATCGTTCCATGGTCACATCGCTCAATCCCCGCGCGGGCACGTTCGCGATGCGCAGCAGGCTCACATCATCGTGCGGGTTGATGAACGTCTTCAGGTAGGCGAGGAAATCGCGAATTTCCGACCGGTCGAAAAAACTCTGGCCGCCGATAAGATGATAACGGACGCCGGCCGAGCGGAAGGCGGTCTCAAGCGGCCGCGACTGCTGGTTTGTCCGGAATAAAACCGCGTGGTGCGCCCAGGGGACGCGGTGCGCGCGCCGGGCAAATTCAATCTGTTCCACCAGGTTGCGCGCCTCGTCTTCGTCATTGGCGTAGGCGCGCAAAATGATCTTGTCGCCCCGGCCTTTGCTCGACCAGAGCTGTTTGGGGCGACGGCGCGCGTTGTTTTTGATGATGGCGTTGGCGGCGTCCAGGATGGTGTTGGTCGAGCGGTAATTCTGCTCGAGCTTGACGATTTTCACCTCCGGGAAATGCTTTTCCAGGTCGAGCAGGTTGCTGATTTCGGCGCCGCGCCAGCCGTAAATGCTCTGGTCGTCGTCGCCCACCACGCAGAAATTCCGGTGTTTCTCGGTCAGGGCATGGATGAGCTGGAATTGCGTGGCGTTGGTGTCCTGGTATTCATCCGCCATGACGTAGCGATACTGGGCGCGGCAGGCTTCGAGCACTTCCGGATGCTCCGAGAACAGCCGCAACGTGAGCAGGATCAGGTCGTCGAAGTCCACGGCATTGCAGGCGTGCAGAGCGGTTTCATAGCGCGACCGGATATGCTGGGCCAGGGCGCGGACGCTTTCGTCGGCAAAGACGGCGGCGCGTTCACCGCCGTTCTTGAATTTACTCAACAGGGCCAGGACTGCCGCCGGGTCGGCCTTTTCGCTCCCGCCGCGCGGGACGGAAATCTGGGCGAGGATTTTTTTGATGGCGCCGAGCTGTTCCGATTCGTTGTAGATGACGAAGTTGCGTTTGTAGCCGAGGCGCTCGATATGCCGGCGCAGGATCCGGACGCAGAGCGAATGGAAGGTGCAAATGGTCGGGCGAGAATCCTGGCTCTCGGCTCTCGACTTTCGACTCTCGGCCGGCTTCGGCAGGAGCTTACGGACGCGTTCCTGCATTTCGCGGGCGGCTTTGTTGGTGAAGGTCACGGCGAGGATATTGCCGGGCGCGACGCCTTTGGCGATGAGATGGGCGATGCGGAACGTGATGACGCGGGTCTTGCCGGTGCCGGCGCCGGCCAGGATCAGGACCGGGCCGTTCGAGGTTTCGACGGCCTGGCGCTGCTGGGGGTTGAGTGAATTCAGGTTCAACAC
>Ga0265338_10005522_pt1 | contig 16483 bp, 23 predicted proteins | sample 42126metaG_FD_193579 | JGI IMG/M metagenome (GOLD analysis project Ga0265338, IMG submission 193579) | Rhizosphere microbial communities from Carex aquatilis grown in University of Washington, Seatle, WA, United States - 4-21-26 metaG | ecosystem: Host-associated > Plants > Roots > Rhizosphere... | reverse complement strand
TTCGGCAGACTGACCGCATACTCTACCTTGACAAAGGTCGCGCCCTCGCGGCTCTCTTCGCATACTTCGATGGTGCCGTCCGCTTCGCTGGTCAGGACATAGAACACGGGCTTATAGAAGTGCTTGGCGAAGTAGGCCACACAGTAGCTCTTGAACTCCGTCACGCGATCTTCGTTCGCTTCGTGCTTCACGTCCTCGACAGTCACCGTGACAAGCTCCAAGTCGATGGCAGCCTGCACGTTCGTGTCGACAATGCGACTGGTCATGCATACCCGTTGTGCCAGTGTCAGAACACTGTCGGGCGCCGCTTCCAGAATCTTCAGCTCTTTGTTTGTAGCCATGATGAGTCATGCTCCAGTTGGTTGGTGATGATGATCTAACTTGTTAAACAGCCGCTGGAGGGCTAGCCTTCAGCGTGGTTAGATAGTCTCACATTTCGTTGGATTAGTCAAGTTTCCTACCATGCGGTAGGAATTAGAACGGCGGACCCCTAGGGACCGCTTTTCATGAAAGCATGCTTGCTCCCCGGCCCGGCTTAGTTTTGCTCAAATGGCCCCCTACTTTAGAAAACACCCCCTTGGTCTTTATGGTTCCATCATATTTCTATGCTATATTAAAAATATGACCACCATTGCGTATAGATTTAATATACTGGCGGCCGACTCCCAAATATCTGTAGACACAGAGGGTGGGGGGTCTAGAAAATTTAAATGTGAAAAGCTCTACAACAAGGACGGGGCTATTATTGCCCTAGCTGGTGACAGCACTTCAGGGCTTATCTTTCTAGACTGGTATGGCACAGGTAAGCGGCCCAGTAGCCGCTTAATAGACGGAGACGCCGACTTTACTGCTTTGGTCTTACGCCGCGATGGCCTATTTGAATATGACAAGTGGTGTCGTGGGGATAAAATTTCGGAAGAATTCTACGCAGTAGGATCTGGCGCCAAGGCAGCACTTGGTGCGATGCACATGGGAGCTGATGCAGTGCGTGCTGTGGAAATAGCTTGTCTAATTGATACTTATTCATCGCCGCCCGTTAAGCACATGAAGCTAGGAGAAGATAATGCCCAGTAAATCATCTGATCAAGAATTTATAAATACATGGAATAAATTCAAATCTCCTACATTAATATCAAAATACTTAAATATCTCACTAAGGCAAGTATATACTCGCAGAGCCGCCCTAGCTAAAAAATATAATATACCACGGCCGACAGTAACCGATAAAAAAGGTACCGAACAATACGGCTGGCAAGTACCTCAAGAACCCTTTAATCCAAGCTTATCTTTCGATGTAAAAAACGGTTACGCGTTCTTTTTTGGAGATGCTCATTACTGGCCAAATATACCGTCAATTGCTCATGAGGCGTTAATCCGCTTAGCAAAGACTCTGGGGCCTCAGTTGAAACTGATATGTGCCAACGGTGATTTGTTCGACGGGGCGGGGATTTCGAGACACGAGCCATTAGGTTTTGTAAAACTTCCTACAGTGCTGCAAGAACTCGATGAAGTAAAAACCAGACTAGCAGAGATAGAACGAGCAGCACCTAAAGCCAAAAAATTCTTCTCGCCCGGTAATCATGATACTAGGTTTGATCGTAGACTAGCAACCGAGGCTAGCGAATTCGCCGGGGTACCGGGGTTTCGTATCCAAGATCATTTAAAGAATTGGCCGATGGCCTACGTAGGAATTATTAATGAAGATTCGGGTTATCCCGTACTTGTCATGCATAACTTCAAAGGCGGTATCCACGCGCCATATAATAACTCGCTGTGGTCAGCTTCCACAATCGTCACAGGTCATCTACATTCCCAGCAACGTACTGCTACAACTACCTTCTTCAAGACATGTTATGGCGTTGACCACGGTGTATTTGCTGACCCGGATTCACCAGCCTTCTCTTATACGATGGGGCGCCCTAAGAATTGGCGGTCGGGTTTCGCGGTAATTAAATTCGACAGCCAAGGCCGGCATTACCCGCCAGAACTCGTGGAAGTCCAAGTTTATAAAAAATATAAAAGGGCTGTATTTCGTGGAGAAGTTATTGTAGAATCCAAGATTAAGTAAGTTAATCAATTGCGGGGTAGCTCAGCTTGGCAGAGCGTCGGACCCATACTCCGAAGGCCGTAGGTTCAAATCCTACCCCCGCTACCACACTTATGAAAATAGACTATATACCCGAGATCGACCACGACATTCCGCTGCCCAAGTCAGCTACGGAGGCCATGCCTGAGCTGACCCCATTCGATGAACTGGAGATGCGGGCTAGGACAATAAAGCTACTGTCTGACTTAACAACGGCGCCCTTAGAGCCCAAACAGACTGATAAAAACGCCGCGCATGAACTTGCTAAGAAAATGATCCAAGATCCTAATTTTAGACCAGATTTTGCTAAGTATTCTGATCCGACTATGGCTTATTTGGCGGGCATGATCCAACGTAGTAATGTTCAATTGGTTGACGAGTTGTCAGAATTAAAAAATTATGTAATTAATAAGCTATTGCTAGAGGTAGAAAATGCTACAAGTGCCAAAGATAGAATCTCGGCACTCAGTAAACTTGGTGAAGTAGACGGCATAGACGCATTCAAGCGTCGATCCGAGATGACTGTAAAAATAAAGCCTATTGAAGAGGTCGAGCGAGAGTTAATAACGGTTATACAGGGCCTAGAATACAAGGTTTTGGAGGATAAATCGCATGAACAAATCCCTGAAATTAGTCCCGTTAGTGCCGAAAGCCAAGAAAGAGAAGAATCAGGACGACAGGGAGTTCCGGATATTCTTCCACAAGTTAATGAAGGCCCATAGAAAAGGCCAAATAGAGACTATGTGTGCTGTTTATTATACTCCAGATGGAGAATGCTTTACTATTATACCTAGTAATATGAAATTATCTCAGTTGTCCTACTCTATACATTGTTTACAATCCGAAATGCACAGACATATTAGTGAATAGTCTTAAAATAACGCCGGAAGCCCTTGAGAAACTTAAGAAAACTCTGCCTACAATGGCAGAGAAAGAAAAACGGCGTATTGCTGAGCTTTTAAAGAGTTATCAATCAGAAACTCTTAAGAAAAACGGCAAAGAGAACTTCTTAGACTTCGTAATGCATGTGTATCCCGGCTATAAAATCGGGCCACACCATAGACGCCTAGCTAAAATCTTTGAAGAAATATGCGATGGCAAGAAAAAACGGGTAATAGTAAACATAGCACCGCGCTTTGGTAAGAGCGAGATGATTAGTTATCTCGCCCCGGCGTTCTTTCTGGGAAGATTCCCCCAGAAGAAAATTATTATGTCATCGCACACTGCCGATCTGGCAGTAAATTTTGGTCGTAGAGTCCGCAACCTTGTCAGCAGCGATCTATATAAGGACATCTTCCCGCAAGTTGAGCTTCAGGCGGATAGTAAGTCTGCCTCTCGATGGGGAACCAACTTTAACGGTGAATATTTCGCAATCGGTGTGGGTGGTGCTCTCGCGGGAAGGGGTGCAGACCTTTTTATTATCGACGACCCCCACTCCGAGCAGGAAGCCAAACAGAACCGACCCGAGGTTTTCCTGCCAGCTTGGGAATGGTTCCAGTCTGGTCCTCTACAACGTCTCATGCCCGGAGGGGCCATTATCGTCGTCATGACGAGATGGTCCCGGCTTGACCTTACAGGCCAGATTATTGACCACATGACCCGCAACGACGATGCGGATCAATGGGAAGTCGTTGAATTCCCTGCGGTTTTGAATGAGAAGTCCCTGTGGCCTGAGTTTTGGTCCGTGGAGGAGCTATGGGCTAAGAAAGCCGGCATGGACCCGCGATACTGGCAGTCGCAGTACATGCAGAACCCCGTGTCTGAAGAAGGCGCTCTTATTAAAGAGGGTTGGTGGCAGATATGGAGCGAGGAGCGGCCACCACAGTGCGAGTTTATAATCATGAGCTTGGATTCGGCTCAAGAAGCGCACAACTTGGCGGACTTTAATGCTCTTCAGGTGTGGGGGGTGTTCTTCAACGAGAGAGTTAATAATTTTAATATTATATTATTGGACGCTTTTAATGAGCGCCTAGAGTTCCCAGAACTAAAAGAGTTAGTATATAAACAATATACAGAATGGCAGCCTGATAGCTTCATCGTAGAGAAGAAATCTTCTGGGGCGGCGCTATACCAAGAGATGCGCAAACTGGGGCTACCTGTTTCGGAGTTTACACCATCGCGTGGTTCTGATAAGATCGCGAGGGTCAATGCAGTATCTGATTTGTTCAGTTCAGGAATAGTCTGGGCACCGGATAGACGCTGGGCTCGTGAAGTAATTATGCAGTGTCAGGACTTCCCTAGTGGACGTAACGATGACCAAGTGGATGCTATGACACTGGCACTATTGAGATTTCGACAAGGTGGATTTTTAAGATTACCTACCGATGAGCCAGAGCCGATTAAGTATTTTAAATCGTCAAGGCGCAGGGAGTATTATTAATGACTTTCTGGACATGGTTTAAGACCGATGGCGATAAAGTATTTACGTTCTTTTCCTTGGCTTCCCTAGCCCTACAGGGAGTTACTGATCTACCCGCTGCCGTAATGAGAGGCGCGTTGATAGCTGGCATTCTTGCTACAGCGGCCCACCAGAGTTTTTTTCCTACCAATACCCCGGAGACAAAATGAGTGATCCTAACCCGCTGCTTGTCGCAGCCGCCCCGTCCCTGATTGCGTCGTTGCAGGCGCTTCAGACCTTCGTGACTAATCTCGGTACTGACCCCACTCAGGTTGCTGTGAAGTTTCCCGGTGCTTCCGCGATTCTTCTTGGGCAGCTTGAGCTTCAGCTGCCAGCACTGCTGGCTAGTGAGTTTGGCGCCGCGCAGGTAGCGGTGAATGCTCAGATTGGCACGCTGATTACGAAGCTTCAGGCCGCGACGACGGCTCCGAAGGCTGCGTAATAATGCCTAAAGCGCCCCCCGTCGTAAGGGAGATTATTTATGCTCCCGCCCCGAAGGACTCAAGGATCACTTTGCAGTTTGTTCGGGGGACCGGGATATCGTCTAGTGCGATAGCTTGGTTCGGCGGGGGGATTTTTAGCCACGTAGATGGCGTGTTGGATAATGGGCGCCTGCTGGGCGCGCGTAGCGATGCGGTAGGCGGGGCCAAGCCGGGGGTTTGGACTAGAGCCCCAGACTACGAGAAGTGGAAGATAAAAAAGACTTTCACTCTTCCTTGTTATAAAGCCCAGCACGATGCGTTTTATAGATTCGCTGCCGATCAAATTGGCAAGCCATATGATAAAAATTCTATTGTGGGGTTCTTTACAGGTCGAGAAGTACGAGAAGACTGGCGTAACCCTTCTGCATGGTTCTGTGCAGAGCTATGGGCCGCTGCTTTAGAAGAATCACTTATTTCCGGCCAGATATTTCTCCCAGTTAATAAAGTATGTCCTAATAGTCTAGCTTTTATCTTGTCTTCGATGGGAGCGACTATTAGTTAATGAGTATAGACAAGGCTCTTACATCGCCCCCACAGGGTCTTGGGGACTTACCTAATGCTTCTGAACCGGCGTTAGAGATAGTTATTGTCGCTGATGGGGAAGAGAGTAAGAAAGAAGAAGAACAAGAAGAAGAGGATTTCAATGAAAACCTCGCTGAAAAACTCCACGAGGGGGCACTAATAGGTCTCGCTAGTGAGCTGATTGCCAAGCACAAGCAGGACGTTGGGGACCGCAAGGACTGGCTGGAGACCTATGTCAAAGGTCTTAAGCTTCTCGGGCTTAAGTATGATGACAGGACAGAGCCATGGATAGGGGCGTGTGGTGTTCACCACCCGCTGCTTATGGAGTCAGCCACTAAGTTTCAGTCAGAAACTATCATGGAGACTTTCCCTGCGGCTGGTCCAGTTAAAACTACTATTATTGGCAAAGAGACACCTGAAAAAGTAGCCAGTTCAATTCGTGTCAAGAACGACATGAATTATGAACTCACCGAAGGTATGCCGGAGTATAGGCCAGAACATGAACGAATGCTGCTATCTCTATGTCTCTCCGGTAATGCGTTTAAAAAGATCTACTATGATCCTTCTCTGGATCGCCCGACTGCTCCCTACATCCCAGCAGAAGATGTTGTGGTCCCATATGGTGCGACGAGCATTGAGGCGGCGGAGCGAGTGGTACACCGAATGCGCAAAACGAAAAACGAATTGCGCCGTCTCCAGATCGCAGGATTTTATCGAGATATAGATCTTGGCGACCCCGTACAGGTCATGGATGAAGTAGAAAAACAGAAAGCCATGGAGACGGGGTTTACGGTAGCCGTAGACAAGAGATTCCAGATTCTGGAAATGCACGTTAACCTCGACCTAGAAGGTTACGAGGATAAAGATGAAAAAGGTGAAGAAACTGGAATTGAACTTCCATATGTTGTCACCATCGAGGAAGGCACTGCTACCGTCCTTGCCGTTAGACGTAATTGGATACAGGACGACTCGCTTAAACTACGACGACAACACTTCGTGCATTACGGCTATATTCCGGGATTCGGGTTCTATTACTTTGGGCTCATCCACCTTATTGGGGGCCACGCGCGAGCAGCTACTAGCCTTTTGCGACAGCTTATCGACGCTGGAACACTTTCTAATCTTCCGGGCGGGCTTAAAGCCAATGGCTTGCGTATCAAAGGTGACGACACCCCCATAGCTCCGGGCGAGTGGCGCGACGTAGATCTTCCTAGCGGCCCTATCAAAGACAATATTCTCCCGCTGCCATATAAAGAACCGAGCCAAGTGTTATTGGCTTTGATGAATCAGGTCATTGAAGATGGCCGGCGATTCGCGGCAGTAGCGGATCTTAAGGTGTCTGACATGTCCAGTCAGTCACCTGTTGGTACGACGCTGGCGATTCTAGAGCGGGTTCTGAAAGTGATGAGCGCCGTGCAGGCGCGCATTCACTACACGATGAAGCAGGAATTCAAGCTTCTAGCAGCGATTATTAGAGACAATACTCCAGAGGATTATGATTATGAGCCTGAGCTGGGGTCCGCAAGCGCCAAAAGGGCCGACTATGATTGTTGCGATGTTATCCCTGTGTCTGATCCTAACGCTAGTACTATGTCTCAGCGTGTGGTGCAGTATCAAGCTGTGCTTCAGCTGTCTCAGACGGCTCCTCAGATTTATGATTTGCCATTCTTACACCGCCAGATGATCGAGACACTGGGGGTTAAGAACTCCCAGAAGATCGTCCCGATGAAGGACGACATGAAGCCGCTGGACCCCGTGTCTGAGAACATGGCCATCCTTATGGGTAAGCCTACCCGCGCGTTTATGTATCAGGATCACGACGCGCACTTGGGTGTACACATGGCTGCGCTACAAGATCCGAAGATTCAGCAGATTGCGTCGCAGAATCCGCAGCAGGCACAAGTACTTATGGGCGCTGCACACGCGCATATCATGGAGCACGTGGCGTTCAAGTATCGTAAGGATCTTGAACAGCAGCTGGGTGCGAGTCTACCTCCGCCGCCAGACTTCTTCGGTGAAGATCTTGATGTTGGGCATCTTCCGCCAGAAGTCGAGGTTAGGGTTTCAGCCCTCGCCGCGCAGGCCGCTGGCAAGCTTCTTCAGAAAGATAAGCAGGAAGCGGCAGCTCAGCAGGCTCAGCAGCAAGCTCAGGACCCGCTTATCCAGATGCAGCAGCAGGAGCTTCAGCTTAAAGCGCAGGAACTCCAGCTTAAACAACAGGATATGCAGCAGAAGGCTCAGATCGCTCAGCTCCAACAGCAGCTGGCACAGCGCGAGCTGGAGATGGAGCAGCAGATCAAGCAGGCAGAGCAGCAGCGCAAGGGACAGAAAGATGTTATGGACGCGTCGGCCAAGAAGGATGACTTGGACCTACGCCGACAGCAGATGCAGATCGACGCGCACGGTGACGGTGCCAAGTTGGGCGCACAGATAGCCCAGCAGCGGCAGCAGGCGGAGACATCCCGGATGCAGGAGGAGGGAAAACAACATGCGGAAGGCGCGAAACTCGGTGCGGACATCGCTAAGACAAAGCTTCAGACGGCCGCAGACCTACATAAACATTCTGTTGATACTGCTACTAGTCACTTTCAACATAGCAGTGATCAAGCGGCCGACCTACATAAGCATGTTTCTGGTCAATCCGCAGACTTGCGGAAGCACGCCTCAAGCCTTAATACCGAACTCCACAAACATGAGACACAGCAGGATCTAGACCTCCATAAGCATGAGTCTCAGATGGAGCATGACGAGAGAATGGAGAAGATGAAGGCGGAACAGGCCAAACTTGCTGCAAAGGAAGCGGCAAAGAACAAACCAAAGCCGGGAGCTACTAAGAAGTGAACGATACTGACTTAGCGCTTAAGGTCCTCGGGGAGATAAATAGTAAAATTCTAGAGTTGGAAGACACTAGGATTAAAAATATATCTGCCGGGCGCCCAACAGACTATAGCGACTATAAATATGTAGTCGGACAGCTCAAAGGGCTGCAAGAAGCACGGCAGATTTTAGAGAATATCCACAAAAGACTAGAGGATTTATGACCGACGAGACCGCAACGCAATTACCGACCCCCACAGGGTACAAAATACTCTGCGCAGTTCCCAAGGCCGATGATAAGTTTGGCGATACGCTGGTAAAACCGAGTGAAGTAGCTCGTGTAGAGGAGCAAACGACCATTGTGTTGTTTGTTCTGAAGCTTGGCCCTGATGCTTATAAAGATAAGGCTAAGTTCCCCAGCGGGCCTTGGTGCAAGGAACGTGATTTTATTATTACTAGGGCTTATCAGGGCACTAGAGTAAAAATTCACGGTCATGAGTTCCGGATCATCAACGATGACACCGTTGATGCAGTTGTAGACGACCCACGCGGCGTTACCCGCGCAGGCTAAGGAGATAAAAATGGCTGAGAGTTACAAGTTTCCTGACGAAGAAGGCGTTGATGGCCCCCAGAAGAAGGCCGCCGACAACGAAATCGAGATCAAAATCGAGGACGATGCCCCTCCAGAAGACCGAAACCGTGCCCCGCTACCCGATAAGATCAAGGAAGAGCTTGATAATGATGATCTTACTGAGTATGGCGAGAAGGTTCAGCAGCGAATTAAGCAGCTAAAGAAGGTTTGGCACGATGAGCGGCGTGCTAAGGAAGCTGAAACGCGTGAAAAGAACGAAGCTATTAGGTTCGCGGAGTCAAAAAACAAGGAAATTCAAGAACTTCAGAAGCGTTTGGGTACTGGCGAGAAGATTTTCATTACCGAGGTAACGAAAGCCGCCAAAACCGAGCTGGATAACGCTAGAACTAAGCTAAAAGCTGCTTATGAGTCAGGTGATGCTGAGCTAATCACTAATGCTCAGGAATTAATGACTGAAGCGAAGCTTAAAATGCGGGAAGTTGAAGGTTATCGGCCAACTACCCCTTTACAGGAAGAAAAAGATGTAGTAAAAGCTACATCACAGGCTGAAGAACCTCAGCGTCGCCAAGCTCCGGACCCCAAAGCCGAGGCTTGGAAAGCAAAGAACGCTTGGTTCGGTAGTGACGAAGAAGCCACGGCTGCTGCGTTAGGTCTGCACGAAAAGCTTGTTAAGGCGGGTGTAACACCCAGCTCTGATGAGTATTTCGAGAAAATCGACGCCACAATGCGCCGTCGCTTCCCGGAGAACTACGAGGAAGCCCCGGAGAGTAAGAAAGAACCTACTCCCCGCAAACCCACGAATATTACGCCGGTAACTCGGTCTACTGCGCCAAAACAGGTACGCATGACGGTAAGTCAGGCAAATCTGGCTAAGAGACTAGGGATTACGCCTGAAGCGTATGCGCGGGAATTTTTGAAACTTTCGGAGAATGCCAATGGTTGATGCTGCAACGAACAGAATTGCACGTGAACTTGAGAGTCGGGAAGCTACGGTACGCAAGCAGGAGTGGAAACCCCCGCAGTTGCTGCCAGACCCGAACCCAGTAGAAGGCTGGCGGTTCAGATGGGTGAGGATTGCGTTGATGGGTCAGAATGATCCCACCAATACCTCAGCGAAGTTTCGAGAAGGATGGGAACCGTGCGCGGCGGCGGATCATCCTGAGATTGCGGGTCTAGCGGACCCGAATGGTCGGTTTAAAGGGAATATTGAGATTGGTGGACTGTTGCTTTGTAAGATGCCTGCTGAGATGGATGATCAACGCAAGCTGTACTACAAGAAGCAGTCCGATGCACAGATTGACGCGGTAGATAACAGCTTTATGCGACAGCAGGACCCTAGAATGCCGCTGTTCACAGAAAGACGCTCCACTACGTCGTTTGGTAAAGGCAAGTAATTAGGAGTATATAAATGGGTTATCCATACGTTGCAGCCCCTTATGGCTTTAAGCCATATAACCTTGTTGGTGGGCGAGTTTATTCGGGGTCTACCCGTATGTTCCCCATTCAGAGTGCTTATGGTACGCAGCTTAGCTACGGGGATATCGTAGCTATGAGTGCCACGTCTACGTCGTTGGGTAACATTATCCAGACTTCGATGACCACGGCGACTACTTCTGCTGTCGCTGGAACGTTGGGTATCTTTCAGGGCTGTGAATACACCACGACTGGTGGCCCAATCTTTGGTAAAAACCGATACCAGTTCTGGGCAGCCTCGACGGCTGCGCAGGATGCGGTGGCTTACGTGGTTGATGACCCGCAGGCGCTGTTTCGCGTAGCGGTCATCGCTCAGCCGAGCGGTGGTATTTCTAACACGTCGCAGACGGTCGGTTATGTGAATCCTTACTACGTCGGTACCAACATGTTCGCGGTTACGGGTACGGCGGGTAGCTCCACGACTGGCGATTCGGCCATGGGTGTCTCGGGTAATATCCCGACCACGGCTGGTACGGGTACCGGCGCCCGGTTGACGACTTCGGCTCCGTTCCGTGTTGTTCAGGTGATCCCGGATACGGCGATTACCTTTACGGCGGTGGCCAGCACGGCGGGTTCTTCGACCACGGTTACTACGGTAAACGCGGCTAGTACTTATGGACCGACGCTCCCCGGTGCCTCGGCTGCTCTGGGTATCATCCCCGGTATGCAGCTGATCAGCACGGCGTCTACTTCGACTGGTGCCAACGTGTCTAACCTCATTACGGTGGTTAGCGTGTCGGGCAGTACTTTGACGGTGAATACGGCCATTACTCTAGCCGCCAGCACGACTATTACTCTCGTCGGGTATCCAGAAGTGGTTGTCGGTTGGAACTTTGGGTATCACGCTTATCTTAACGCGACTGGCGCATAAGGGAGTTTATAAATGGCTATTTCACGCGCACAACTTCTTAAGGAACTGCTCCCCGGCCTGAACGCGCTGTTCGGCATGGAATACGCCACTTATGGCGAAGAGCATAAGGAAATCTACGAAGTAGAGACTTCCGAGCGTTCTTTCGAGGAAGAGACTAAGCTGTCGGGGTTCAATGCGGCTCCCGTAAAGAACGAAGGTCAGGTTATTGCGTATGACAATGCGCAGGAAGCTTGGACCGCTCGTTATAACCACGAGACGATTGCTCTAGGATTCTCGATCACGGAAGAGGCAATCGAAGATAATCTTTATGATAGTCTCTCGAAGCGCTATACGAAGTCCCTTGCGCGTGCGATGGCTTATACCAAGCAAGTAAAGGCTGCGGCCATTATCAATAACGGCTTCAGCATTGTTCCGAATGCCCCGGTTGGTGGTGATGGTGTTTCGCTGTTTAGCACGGTTCATCCGCTGGTCAACGGCGGAACGAACTCCAATACGTTCTCGACTGCTCCGGATCTGAACGAGACTTCGCTGGAAGCCGCCGTTATTCAGATTGCCGCGTGGACGGATGAGCGCGGACTGCTGATCGCGGGCAAGCCGCGTAAGCTGGTGGTTCCGCCGAACCAGATGTTCGTGTCTAAGCGGCTTCTGGATACCGAGCTTCGTGTCGGCACGACTGATAACGACATTAATGCTCTGAAGGCGATGGGTGCTATTCCCGAGGGCTTTAAGGTTAACCACTTCCTCACGGATACCCACGGCTGGTATCTGCTGACGGATGTCCCGAATGGCCTTAAGCACTTTGTCCGTACTCCGCTCCAGAATTCGATGGACGGGGATTTTGATACCGGCAACGTGCGCTATAAGAGCCGCGAGCGTTACAGCTTCGGCTGGAGCGACCCGCTGGGCATCTTCGGCGTTGCGTAAAGATCAGGAGTAGTAAATGGCTGGATCAATCGGCAACATTGCGCAACATTTTGGTCCTTTTGCGATTGGGACGCAGAAAGAAACAAACCCGCAGTTTAGTACGACTGCGGGGTATATCAGAAACATGGGTGTTTCTGATGCGTACCAGTTTGGCACGCTTGCCTATACCAACAGCACTGCGAACTCTAACCTAGGCTATACGCAGACTAACGCTGCCAGCCCCGCTGGTATTGTTATTATCCCAGCTGGTGCTTACATTGATAATATCAATATTGACGTTACTACGGCGTTCAATGCGGGTACTAATAACACTATTACTGTTGCGCTTTCGCCCACTTCGGCTACCGCTGGAACTACGCTTGCTACGGTAACGGCTACTGGCGCGACTATTGGTACTGGGCGATATACGCTAGGTATTACGATTGGCTCAGCGGCGTTCGCGTTGTCCAACGTTGCTTACTGGGCTAACGTGAGCAATGGTCAGACGGCGCCTACCGATCAGTTTGTCCTTGCGTGGTTTACTGGTACAGGCACTGGCGCGACGACCGGCGCTGCTACGATTGCTGTAGATTATGCGCTTCGGTTCCCGGATGGCTCGTGGTATCAGCAGACGCCTGTGTCACCCATTACGTCTACTACGATTCTGCCGTTTGGTACTATTTAATAGGTTACTAATGTGTCTACTCAGACAGATGTCAAGAGTGTATACCTTAGTAGTACTGGACTAGCTGGAGTAGGTTCAACTAGTCCTAGTCTTGGTGTGCGCCTGAAGGGTATTTGGCTAGATACCCCGGCCGTTATAGGCAGTATTGTGATTACCGACGGGGCTTCCGGTGGACCCCAACGCCTCAAGATGGATACTGATGGCGTGGCATCAAATGATTATATTTGGATACCCGGCGAAGGTATTAGATTTAATAATGATATGTATGTTACACTGACAAATATTACTTCTGTTACATTGTTTTACGGGTAATAGATGCCGTCTACAAGCCCCGCACAGGCTAGGCTCATGCGCGCCGCAGCGCACGGGTGGAGAAAGCCGGGTGGCGGTGGGCCGAGTGAGAAGGTAGCTAAAGATTTTGTTGCAGCCGATAAGGCTCAAGGAAAGCACATGAAGAAGGGTGGACATATGAAATCACTAAAGCCGAGGCTCCCGGCCGCGCTGGCCGATCAGTCTGCCGCGCCTCCGCCCAATGCCGCAGCCGGCCCATCTACTGATGGTGGTATGCCGCAGATGAAGAAGGGCGGGAAGGTTAAGAAATTCGCCGCTGGCGGTGAAACCCTGAAGAACGAACAAGAGCCAGAAAAGAAGTGGCCCCTCAAGGGCGAAGATAAAGATCATCATGGTAAGAAAGTAGCTATGAAGAAAGGTGGACGCGCCAAGCATCATTATGCTAAAGGTGGTAGCGTTCGCGGTGATGGTATTGCTGAGCGCGGTCATACTCGTGGGAATTTTCGTTAAAAGGATATAGATATGGCACATTCTAAGCATGGTGGACGCACGGTTAAGTCGCCTCATTCCCCGAAGCACTTCGACGGGATTGAGACGCCGCCCATTGAGCACCCGATTGACAGTCCGGGGCCGTTTCATGGTTCGCATCCGAAGCACTATGAGCAGCATCAGGACCACGTTCGGGGCACCTATCACGGGAAGTAATCCCCATAAGGGTGGGGTAAACCCATGACTACGCCCACCTACCCGACATCGGGTACGACGAACTTTAACCTCGACACCAGCACGCTGGTCGAAGAGGCGTTTGAACGCTGCGGTCAAGAACTTCGCTCAGGCTATGATTTCCGGACAGCCCGGCGTAGCCTGAGTTTAATGTTTCTGGAGTGGGCGAATCGCGGCATTAATATGTGGACCATTGATGGTCCTTATAGCGTGACTCTCGTTCAGGGCACCGCTACCTATAATCTGCCCAACGATACCGTAGATTTATTGGATATGATTATCCGTACCAGCTCTGGTTCGGTTATCCAGCAAGACCTGAATATTACTCGGATATCCGAGAGTACTTATATAACTATCCCTAATAAGCTGGTACAGGGAAGGCCAATACAAGTCTGGATTAACCGTCAGGGCGGGAATAATAACTCTAATGTCAGTCTGCCCAGTGGTCCTTCGCCGCAGTTTACAGTGTGGCCTATTCCAGACGGATCAACGACTTGGACGTTTGTATATTATCGTATTCGCCAGATTCAGGACGCTGGCACGGGTATTCAGGGGCAGGATATCCCGGCAAGGTTTTTACCCGCTGCCTGCGCTGGCCTTGCGTATTATCTGTCCTTGAAAATTCCGCAGGCCCAGATTCGTATCCCAATGCTTAAACAAGCGTACGAAGAGGAATGGCTGCGCGCGGCTAGTGAGGATCGCGAGAAAGCCAGCACTAGGCTTGTACCCCGGATAGGGTTTATTTCATGAGTAGTAAATATAGTTCTGGCAAAAATAGCATCGCAGAATGCGATGTTTGTGGGTTCCGGTATAAGCTTACTGAACTAAGAGCCTTGGTGATTAAAACTAAAATTACGGGTATAATGGCTTGCCCAGAGTGTTATGATCCTGATCATCCGCAGTTACAGCTTGGCATGTATCCTGTTGAAGATAACTACGGGGTCAGGAATCCTAGACCAGACCAAGCTGGCTATTATGAGAATGGTAATGATGGTACCGGGGGTAGCAGGATGAGCCAATGGGGATTTAACCCGGTAGGCGGGGGATTTAATTTCGTTGGAAATAATGAACCTAGTACTGAACTAAATATTCCGAATGCCTTGGTTACAGTGACTTCCATAGGCCATATAACGGCTACAGCGAGTTAGGAGATTTAGATGAAAGCGAAGAAAGAAGTGAAGATGAAGAAGGGCCATGGTGTGACCAGTGAAGCCATGAAGAAGTATGGGCGCAATTTGGCTCGGGCTAAGAATCAGAAGGGTAAGTAACATGGGTAACAAGCACCGTGTAGAACGGCCGTTTAAGTATTTCTCGTTTGACGAAAGCCCGCTCGGGAAGTACAAGCAGCCTATTAAGAACGACCAGCACCCCGGTTCTGGTTACCCGCAGACGGGTATAGATAATGATGACATCACGGTCTATAACCGGCTGACTCCGGGTACTAAGAAGAAAGAACGCATGGAGATGAAGGGTACGGGAGCCGCTGAAAAAGGTAAGAAGTTCCTCGTGGATGAGCGCGAGCGGGATACTTTTGCGCGGGATCGTGCGGCGCGGAAATGATAAATGGCGTTTCCGCTGACCTATACTGTCGGGGTTAATTCGCCTAGTAATTTGTGGCAGTTAATTCAGGATTATTGTAATAACCAAGAAAGTACTTTCTTGGCAGATATCCCTACGTTTGTTCAGACTGCTGAGCAGCGTATTTATAATACGGTCCAGATACCGGCGATTAGAAAGAATCAGGTTGCTGCGTTAAGCGCGGGTAATCAGTATTTGCTACTTCCATCGGATTGGCTGGCGACTTATTCGATAGCTATTACCGACACAACCCAGTCGCCCAATGCTTATGTATATCTTGTGCCTAAAGACGTGAACTATATTCGTGAGGCTTACCCAGCGCCGACCGCGCAGGCTACGCCTAATTATTATGCTCAGTTTGATTATCAGACTTTGATACTAGGGCCAACACCGGATATCGGATACCCTGTAGAGCTTCATTACTATTATTACCCTACGACTATTGTCACTGCCGGTAGTTCGTGGCTTGGCAATAACTTCCCAGAAGTGTTGCTATATGGATCGCTAGTAGAGGCGTATATCTTTATGAAAGGTGAAGCCGACGTACTCGAAATGTATGAGAAAAACTACATGTCGGGTATGCAGAGACTTAAACAGCTGGGCGATGGTAAAGATCGTCGCGATGCTTATCGAGAGGGACAAGTCAAAGTCCCAGTGACTTAATATGGCTATTATTCAGACGAAAACTAATAGTTTCTTACTGGAACTATATAGTGGGGTACATGCGTTTGGAAGCATTTACCGGACGCCGGATACATTCAAGATCGCTTTGTATAACTCCACTGCAACGCTAAATGCGTCAACAACGGCGTATTCTGCGACAAATGAAATAACAGGTGTTGGGTACGCAGCTGGGGGTCAGGCACTAGCTGTAGTAGGTCCAGCGGTGTATGGTACTACCACTAGTGGTATAGCATACTTGAATTTCGCGACTGTGATTTGGAATCCAGCAAGCTTTACTACGGCTGGAGCATTAATTTATAATTCTAGTCAGGGCAATCGGTCAGTGTGTGTATTAGCTTTTGGGAATAACATTACGCCCCAAAATTTATTTACTGTTAC
>Ga0265338_10005520_pt1 | contig 16487 bp, 21 predicted proteins | sample 42126metaG_FD_193579 | JGI IMG/M metagenome (GOLD analysis project Ga0265338, IMG submission 193579) | Rhizosphere microbial communities from Carex aquatilis grown in University of Washington, Seatle, WA, United States - 4-21-26 metaG | ecosystem: Host-associated > Plants > Roots > Rhizosphere... | reverse complement strand
CCGGCCCAGTTGTTGCTCGAGGCGTTGATCGCCAGCTTGCTGGCGGTCGTGTCGGTGACGCCGCTGATCGTGACCGAGGACTTGCCGGTCTCGTTCAGGGTGACCGTCAGGTTGTCGCCGTTCAGCAGGTTGATGCCGTTGAAGCCGGAGTCCTGCGCGAGCTGGTCGATCTGGCTGCGGATCTGGTCGAACTGGGTGGCCAGGCTGGCGCGGGTGGTGGTGTCGGAGGTCTGCTGAGCCTGGCTGACCAGCGACTGGGCCGACTGCACGAGCTTGGTGATCGCCGAGATACCGTTGTTGGCGGCCTGGATCGTGTTGATGCCGGTCGCCATCGAGTCGAGGAGGTTACCCAGGTCGCTGGCGCGGTTGTTGAGGCCCTGAGCGGTGAAGTAGTTATTCGGGTTGTCGAGGGCGGAGTTGACGCGCAGGCCGGTGGCCAGCCGAGTCTGGGTCTGGGTGATCGCATCCGACGTCTGCTGGAGCTGCAGCAGGTTCGAACGGACGCCCGCCGAGAGAACGATAGAGGACATAGTCGGTACCTTTCTGGTCTATATGCCGTACTGGCGCTTGAATTCGATCCAGTGGATCGGTGCCTGTGATCTCACATACGTCCAAACGGGCGCTTAAAGGTTGTGGTTAATGTTTCGTTATTTTTATTGTCCGCGCCTGCTTTTGAATCAAATTCAAATTTGCGGGCGATTGAATTTGCAATCTTAATCCGCGTGGCAAGCGGGCTATGGGTTCTGCCGGGCACAGTGTCGCCACGATTTGTTAAGGACAAAGGCGGTAGTGGTAGCGCTTCCCGCGGGCGTTCCCATGAGTATTCAGAGCAGCGGTTCGTGGATTGCCGGTGCAATGGCGGCCAGCCAGAGCTCGCTCGGCGGCATCTTCGACGCATTGACGAGCGGCAATGACGGCTCGGTGAGTTCATTCTTGGGCCAGGCATCCGGCTACGCCAACACCTTCGCCTCGATCACGCAGAATACCGTGACCAGCGCGACGAATTTCTACGCGCAGATCGCGGCGAACAACCAGCAGACGCAGCAGCAGCAACAGCTCATGGATGCTCTTGCCCAGTTGCAGGCCCAGCAGTCGATGGTTCAGCCGCAGAACACGCTCGATCCGTATATCTATTTCTCGAACGGCTCGTCGCTCGATACGACCAACAATATCCTGACGATGCCGGATGGCAGCCAGATCGACACGACGACCGGGCTCCCTTATGTGGATCCCGCCGATCTGGTCGATCTCGGCGGCGGCTCCTATCTCAACAGCAAGACCAATATCATCACGCTTTCCAACGGCACGCAGATCGACGCCGTGACCGGTCTCAAGGAGAGCCAGGTCACGAGCACGAGCAGTAGCGGCAGTTGACGGGCCTAAAGGCTGCGGCTGACGGCCAGCGGCTGGCTGTTGCGCGGGGCCGGCGCGTTGGTGCGGCCGCTCGCACCGTAGGTCGAGGGCGCCTGACGCCGGTTCATCTCGCCGGAGACGCCGCGGATGATGCCTTCCGACACGGCGTGCGCGGTGGCGATCACCGTCAGGTTCGTTTGCAGCAGGCTCTGGAAGGCGGCGTGCCGCTCGCGCAAGGCGGCGAGGGCCTGCGGCAGCGCCTTGGCGATCGCCGGCTTGGCGGTGTTGACGCGCGCGCTCTCCGCGACGTAACGCTGCGCGAGCTCGGTCTTGCGCGGCTCGAGCGCGACCGCCTCGCGCAGGCGTCCCTTGCGCATGTGCGCGGTCTCTTCCTCGACCGTCTCGATCAGGCTGTCCATGATCGTGTTGAGGTTGGCGATCGCCCGCTCGGCTTCGGCCGCGGTCGAGATCGCCATATCGGTTTCGCTCGCGCTCACTGACGATGCTCCTGATGGGCGAGCAGGCTCTGATAGACTTGGCTGGCAATGCCGATGCCGCCGGCCTTGGAGAAGCTGCGCGCATACTGATCGGTCAGCATCGAGCGCCAGACGCCGGTGGCGCCGCTGCCGCCGAACGGGCCGTCGCCGCCGATGTCGGTGTACATCTGCTGGAACATGGAATTGAGGAAGACGGCCTCGAAATCGCGGGCGGCGGTTTTCGCTTTGGCCTGCGTCGAGGTATCGACCTTGCCCTGAAGCTGCGCGTTGTTGATGAGGTCGAGCGGCGTCAGGCCGGGCGGGGGGAGGGCGACGGTGGCCGACATCACATCACCTCGATATCGGCCTGGATGGCGCCGGAGGCCTTGATCGCCTGCAGGATGGCGATCATGTCGCGCGGACCGATGCCCAGCGAGTTGAGCCCGTCGACGAGTTGCTGCAGCGAGATGCCGTTCTTGACCACGGCGAGCTTCTTGCTGTCCTCCTGCACGCCGATGCGCGTGCGCGGCACGGTGACGGTCCGACCGTTGCGCGAGAATGGCCCCGGCTGGCTGACCTGCGGCGTCTCGGAGATCGTGACGGTGAGGTTGCCCTGCGCGACCGCAACGGTCGACACGCGCACGTCGCGGCCCATGACTATGATGCCGGAGCGTTCGTCGATGACGATCTTGGCGGCCTCGTCCGGCTCGACCTGCAACTGCTCGATGTCGGTGAGCAGCTTGACGACGTTGCCGCGGTACTGCTGCGGCACGGTGAGGCCGACGGTCGCCGGATCGAGCGGCTCCGCCGTCGGCACGCCGATATAGTCGTTGATCGCGGCGGCGACGCGCTTGGCGGTGGTGAGGTCTGGATTGCGCAAGGCGATGCGCAGTTGGTTCTCGCGATTGAGATTGAAGTCGATCTCGCGCTCGATGATGGCGCCGTTGGCGATGCGGCCGACGGTCGGCACGCCGCGGACGATCTTGGCGGCCTCGCCCTCGGCCGCGAAGCCGCCGATCGCAACCGAGCCCTGGCCGACGGCATAGACGTTGCCGTCGGCGCCGAGCAGCGGCGTGACCAGCAGCACGCCGCCCTGCAGGCTCTTGGCGTCGCCGAGCGATGACACCGTAATGTCCATGCGCGTGCCCTGCGTGCCGAATGCCGGCAGGTTAGCGGTCACCATCACGGCGGCGACGTTGCCGGTACGCAGCGTCTGGCCGCGGATGTTGACGCCGAGGCGCTCGAGCATCGCTTGCAGCGACTGCTTGGTGAAAGGAATGTTGTTGAGGGTGTCGCCGGTGCCGTTGAGACCGACCACCAGGCCATAACCGATGAGCTGGTTCTGACGAATACCCTCGATATTCGCCAGATCCTTGATGCGCGAGGTCGCCCCGGCGCTGACCGGGATAGATAAAGCCATCAGTGCCGCAACGAGTGCGGTACGCAATGTCCTCGTCATCACTGCTCCCCAATGTGACGTATGACTGCACATCCTTATGCGATCCGCGTGCCACGTCGGCGCGGCCCCGCAAGGTCTTGAGTCAATGTGATTTTCCTGATTCGCCGGCGCAGTAGCCGCAGGGTCCGTGTCGGCAGAAAGCGGCTCAGGCGGCAAGTTTTGCCGGGCCCTTTACCCGCGGTTAACCATACGCGGGCAGGCTGTCACGCACGGGGGCACAGGCACTCGGCCGCTGTGGGGGATTCGATGCGCATCTATGGAGCGGGCGGCACCGCGCTCGCCGCCAAGCCGGGCGCCGCGCGACGCACCGCCTCCGGCGGCTTCAGCGTCGACGAGCAGGAATCCGCGCATGGCACGGCGCAGACCGGCGGTCTGCGTTCGATCTCCACCGTCGACGCGCTGCTCGCGCTGCAAGGCATCGAGGACACAACACAAAAGAAGAAGCGGGCGGTCGCCAAGGGCCGCCATGCGCTCGACGTGCTCGATCGCCTCAAGGCCGCGCTGCTGGACGGCACGCTGGATCAGTCGGCCGTGGCGCGCCTGAAGGTCGCTGCCGAAGGACTGACCGAGGAAAGCGGCGACCCCGGCCTCGACACCGTCCTATCGGCGATCAATCTCCGGGTTGCGGTGGAACTCGCCAAGGCCGGCGTCCAGTAGCCGGCTCCGGTATCCGCAAAGGGTCGGCGGAACTGCCTTCGGCGCAGGCAGGCGGCTGCCTATCCCTTGGCAAGTCACTGAATTGTCATAGAAATCTGGCTATGAACATGCCGCGCGGAAGGTGTTGTCCGCCTGCGGACGCGCGTATATAAGCCTGCCGCAAGTAGAGGGGTAGCACTCTACTCAACGACACAAGAAGACCGAAGAAGACAGGGGAGTCAGTGGGATGTTGGCCAAGACGGCGAACTATCGGCCCTCGGACAAGGAGCCGTTCATGAACGAGCGCCAGCGGGAGTACTTCCGCACGAAGCTCCTGGCATGGCGCGAGGACATCCTGAAGGAAGCCAAGGAGACCCTGCAGCATCTGCAGGAGGAGAACCAGAATCATCCGGATCTCGCCGACCGCGCTTCCTCGGAAACCGATCGGGCCATCGAGCTGCGCGCGCGCGACCGGCAGCGCAAGCTGATCGCCAAGATCGACGAGGCTTTGACGCGCATCGACGACGGAACCTACGGCTACTGCGAGGAGACCGGCGAGCCGATCTCGCTGCGCCGCCTCGAGGCGCGCCCGATCGCGACCTTGTCGGTCGAAGCGCAGGAGCGGCACGAGCGCCGCGAGCGGGTCTATCGCGACGACTGAACGGCCGCGCACGATCCATCCGCATTCATGAAGCCCGGCGCGCGCGCCGGGCTTTGTCGTTTCGTCTATCCTTGCGGTCGTGATTCTCCTCTGACTTAACGACTCGCTGCCCCAATGGCGCTTGCCCAGACCGCAATTCAAGGCGCGGACCTCGCGCCGCTCTTCGAGAAGGCGCAGGCCGCGCATCGCGACGGCGCGCTGGCGCAGGCCGAGAAGCGTTACAAGGCTGTGCTCGCGCGCGATCCGGCTCACGTTGGCGCGCTGCATCTGCTCGGCTATCTCAACTATCAGACCGGCCGTCCGGCGCAGGCGCTGCATTATCTCACCCAGGCGCTGAAGCAGAATGGCAACTCGTCCGAGTTGCTCTCCACATACGGCCTGGTGCTGCATACGCTCGGCCGCCTCGACGAGGCGCTGACGCACTACGACGCAGCGCTGGCGCTCGCGCCGGGCGATGCCGATCTCATCAACCGCCGCGGCGCGGCGTGGCTGCGTCTCGGCCGCGCGGAAGAGGCGCTTGCAGCCTTCGACCGCGTGCTCGCGTGCGACCCGCAGCATGTCGACGCGCTGGGCAGTCGCGGCAACGCGCTGGTCGCGCTCAACCGTCCGGAGGAGGCGATCGCGAGCTACGACGCCGCGATGCATGCCGGCGGCGAGAGCGCGCAACTGCTGACCAATCGCGCGCACGCCTTGCGGCGGCTGGACCGGCTCGACGATGCCGTCGCCGATCTCACGCGCGCATTGGCGCGCGATGCGAACTTCGCCGAAGCGACGTTCGAACTCGCGCTGGCGCAGCTTGCGCGTGGGGACACCGCCGAGGGCTGGTCGAATTACGAGCGCCGCTGGCAGACCGGCGCCTTCGCCGGGCACCGGCGGGATTTCAAGTCGCCGCTGTGGACGGGCGCGCAGAGCCTCAAGGGCCGCACCATCCTGCTGCACGCGGAGCAGGGCTTCGGCGATGCCATCCAGTTCGTCCGCTATGCGCCGCTGGTGGCCGAACGCGGCGCCAGCGTCGTGCTCGAAGTGCAGCCCGAGCTCGCACGGCTGATGGAGAGTGTCGCCGGCGTCGCGCGTGTCGTGGCGCGCGGCGATAAACTCGTGCCATTCGATTTGCACTGTCCGCTGATGAGCCTGCCGCGCGCGTTCGGGACCAGCGTCGCCACGGTGCCGGCTGCGATTCCTTATCTCCGCGTCGGCGCGGCGGAGGTCACAGCCTGGGCGGCGCGGCTGCCGCAGGGCAGGCCGCGCATCGGGATCTGCTGGGCCGGCCGCAGTTCGCACAGCAACGACAGCAACCGCTCGCTGCCGCTCGCCCGCTTCGCCGACGTGTGGGCCGGCATCGACGCGGATGTCGTAAGCCTGCAGTACCCGCCGAGCGACGAGGAGCGCGCGCTGTTGCAACGCCGCGGTGTCGTCGATGTGTCGGCACACCTGCATGACTTCACCGACACCGCCGCCCTGATCGAAAACCTCGATCTTGTCGTGTCGGTCGATACGGCGATCGTGCACCTTGCCGGCGCGCTCGCTGTACCGACATTGCTCATGCTACCCTTCGCCGCCGACTTCCGTTGGCTGCGCGAACGCACCGACAGTCCGTGGTATCCAAACGCCACGTTATTCCGCCAACCGCGCTTTGCCGATTGGCAGCCTGTGATTGAGGAGGTGCGGGCGCATCTCGTGCGGACGCTCGCCGCTCGGCGCGGGTAGCCGGCGCCTTCATTGCGGTCGCGGTTGCCGCATGCAAGGCTCGCCCACTGCGCTTGCGTCGATGCCCGATAATGGAGAGTGAAATGCTCCCTCGTCGTTCTTACGGCTCGATGGAGCAGACCTGCGCGGCAAAGATTTTCACGGCGATGATCCGAGCCGTCGTCGTCAGCGCGGTCCTGTTCGCTGTGCCACATGTCGCGTGGGCCGGGGATATCCGGGTCATGGCAGCGGTCGCGGTTAAGACGCCGCTCGATCGCTTGACCGCAGCCTTCACCAAGGCCACCGGTCACAAGGTTGATGTCAGCTACAGTCTGACCGGCCCGATCCTGGCCGAGATAAGGTCCGGAAAGCCGGTGGATGTTGTCGTGCTGCCGGATGCCGGACGACGAGCGCTGGAGAAAGAACATCTGTCCGTGTTGCAGACGTTGGTGTCGTCGAGCCTGGCAGGCCTTGGCGTGCCAAGTGCCATGCCTTCGCCGGACATCTCCTCGCTGGAGAAGTTCACAGTTCTCCTGCATGCCGCTCCATCGGTAGCCTATACGGATCCCAAGAGCGGCGGCGCATTCGGCCAGAGTTTCGACCGCACTTTGGTCCAACTCGGGTTGGCGGACGAGGTTCGGCGCAAGGCGTTGCTGGTCAAGGGCAGTCAGGAGATCGTCGAGGCGGTGGCGCAGGGAAAAGCCGCGATCGCGATCAGCTTCAAAAGCGCGATCGTGACGATGCCGGGTCTGACGTTTGCGGGCAAATTGCCGGCTCCTTTCGACAACGAGGAGCCATTCACCGCAATTGTGCTGAAGGGCGCGCGCTCGCCTGACATCGCCCGCGCATTCGTTGCGAGCCTGATTGCGCCGGATGCGCGAGCGATCTGGGAAAGGCTGGGTTACATTCCGGCCGCTCCTGCAGCGCATTGAAACGCCTGTTAGTCCGCCAAAACGAGCACGGCCTCCGGCAGGGGGAGTGCTTGTTTCAAGAAGTGCCCGTTTTACGTGACTTTCTTGATGGTCGCGCAAGTGGCTGTGTCAACGGCGTGTCAAATATGCGCTCGTTGAGCGTGATGTCCTCGATGGCGTGCGCATAGGTTTCCATGAAGTGGCGAATGTTTTTCCAGCCGCCGAGCCATGCTCCGGTCTTCGGATCGATGCCGTTGCGCAGGATCGTTGTGGCAAAGCCATGACGTCCGCTGTGCGGCGTCAGACGCTTCAGACCGGCGCGCTCGACAGTCTTGTCCCACAAGTTGTGACAGTCGCCGCGCTTACGATAGAAAAACACCGGCCGATCTTCGATCTTCGGCAGATTGGCCATCGCCACGACAAGACGCGGCGGCAATTGCACCTTCCGCTGCTCTGCGATCTTTGACCGCGGAATAATCGCCGTGCGCCGTTGCAGGTCGACGTGCTCCCATTCGACTGCCAGCGCCTCCGAGATGCGCGCCCCGGTGGCGAACATGAACAGTGCGAGCGCGCCGAGGTGCGGCGAGGCATGCCGGCAGAATGTCTCAACCCATTCGACTGTAAACGGCGACTTGATTTTCTTTTCGACCTTGAAACGTCTGACCGTCAACCGCGCGCAGAGATCGGACTCGGCCGCGTTATTGATGATGGCCAAGCACGGCACGATAGCCTGCCGATTGCGCGTTGCGTTCGACGCATCGGGGTAGAGGGCCATCGCCATCGCGCGGACGCCGCTCGCCGTGATCTCCTTGATGGGCGTGTCCTTCCAGTGGTCCTCGACCTTCTCAAGGAAGCGCGTGGGCTTGCCGGCCGCGCGGTAGAGCAGGGCCGCCTGGGCGAAAGTCAGGACCGCCGACGGCCCGTCGAGGTTGCATTTCCACTCAGTTGCTTCGCGCTCTGCCGCGATCCGCGCTGCGATGTCCTTATCCGCAGCGCCTGTAGAGCCGCGTACCCGCCGACCGGCAACCGTCCCGCGATAGTGCCAGATTTGGCCTCTCCGGTAGATTCTAAGCGGCATGGGCGGCTCGCCTCCATAATCGCGCCTACGTCTTCGGTCGTCAGCACCATCCTATTACCCAACAGGCGGCACGCGCCAAGTCCCCTGGCCATTTGTCGCACGCGCCGCGGCGACCAGCCAAGATGCTTGGCCAGCTTCTCTGGGGTTGTGATCTCGGGCAGGGCGCTCATGCCATAGTCCCAGTCTTTTTTAATTTCTACGTCAGAATCTGATATTCGCTCCCAGCGATACAGCGCTGACCTCACGGGCAATATGGCTTGCCGAGACGGTGAGTCTACCGGAGGAAAGGGGATTTCCCCGCCTGCGGGGATGGTGGCCTATATGTACGCCATCAACTCGCAAATCGTGGACGTAATCCTTGCGACGAGTGGCATACATGTATGCAAAATTGATAATTCAAAATGTAGGCTGGAGAAATGGCGCGACGGCCGATGGTGGAAGCATCGGCCGCCGCTGAGCCAAGACACCATCAGAAGGAGTAGTGCCATGACCTGTCTCGAAGTTAACCACTCAACAGAAATCTGCCAACGGCTCGCAGATGCGGATGAACGATGCGTCCGCGCGGACCGCGCCCTTATCGGCGCGATCTTGCGCCGCCTGGGCGGGACTGCAGGCCTGGGTGATGCGGATTGGCCGGAAACGGCCGAGGCGGATCGGGCGGATGATGAGCGTTTTGAACTAGAGGAGCGCGCGATCCAGTCGGGAGACGCGGAGGCTATCGGAATGGTGCGGCGGCGTCGTCAACGTGATGACGTCTAATAGCGGGCGATGCTGCCTGAGAGAGAAGCGGGCGCGCCCATCGTGGCGCGCCCCTTTGCTTTGGCGCGAAGTCGGTGCATGCAAAACAGGAAACGCAATCGGAGCCGGGAAATGCGCGGCATTCGCGAAAGCGAGCGCCACGGTCAGGCGGTCTTGCTTGCGATCAGCCGCGCCACGGCGCTTAACGCGGCTTTCGGCCCGGAGGGCGGCGGAGGGGCGTAGATTTTCGGCGTCAGGTTAAGCCCCGACGTGGTTGCCATGTGCTGGCGGAGGCCGTCGGCCATGTCACTCAGAAGATTGGCGGCGGGACGGTCGCTGATTTCGTGACGTTCAAGACTTGTCAGAATCTCGCGGCGTGCTGCGTCGCGCCGTTCGAACCAGGACTTGGTCGGGGGCGGAGATTTCTTGAAAATCATCGGTCGGTATTCTCGGTTGGCGCCGTAGCGCGGGGGAGGAAGGGTTGCCGGTCGCGGGCTCATCACGACCCCACCGGCACTGGCCATGCTTATCCAAGGCTGCCAGCACTGCGCGTGGTAAAAAGGAGAACCCGCGCGCAGGTGCACCGACGCGAGCATGAGGTCGCATCGATGCGAATGATCGCGCCGGGTGGCGCGTGAATTGTGGAAGACGCCGAGCGGCGACTGACCTCAGTCAACCACGGCCGGCCTGATACGACAATGTAAGAATTGGGGGCGCGCCTTTTGCAGCGCTTGGCTCGGCATGGCATATTCAACGGCGCCAACCTATCGCTGGCTAATAGGAGCGCTCTTGCCGGTCTGGAAAGAGGGAAGGACCCATTTCTTTGCATGCGACGTCTGTGGTCACCAAGTGACCGTAGACGAACCGAAAAACGCGTCGTGGGATGAAGTCCGATTTATCTCTACAGGCCTAAAAGAAGACGGGTGGCGCCTCGAAAAGAAGCGAGGCGGTCGCTGGGAAGCCCTTTGTCCTAATTGCTCCCCGCACAGCGGCTACACCATGGGCCCGGAGGGCTTGGACTGGGATTGAACTACTGTGGCCGCTATCCCGCAGTGGTACCACCGAGGGCACCGATCACCGCGTCTACGAGCGGCAGGAGTTCGTCAGCGCGGGACGAGAGCGTATTCATCGCGCTATTGACGACGTTCTCGCTTTCAGGATGGCTTTCAAGCCAGCTCAGTTCCTTCTTGAAGATGGGCTCGGCATCTTCGACACCTTTACGTGCTCGCAGTAAAGCGAGGGCGGACGAGAAGTCCGCCAACTTCCGCATATCTTCAATCTCTCGCACGACGTTGAGAACGTCCTGCATGCGGGAAATTGCCTCTCTCATCACCCTCGCCGTCTCTTGGGAGGTGCCGCGCGCAAGGGCCGGATTGTGCGCTGGGGCCGTCACTGGTAGTTCGCTGAGTTGTTTTAACGGCGACAGTAGGCTGCGGAACGCTTCGAGGAGAAGTCCGCGGTACGCGGCCTGGTCACGCTCTCGGACTCGGCGATCCTTGGATGCGATGTGCTGGGTCAATGCGAGTGAGCCGATGACACCGAGTGCTTCCACCCAGCCGGCGAGCCCGTGATGCTGTTCGACCCAATCCAGCAAAGGTCCCACAATGTTCATGCTCAGTCAGTCCCGGACTCGGACGCCCCCACCTAGCGATAGCACATGCGACGATAGGGTATCCGCGGTGCTCCGCAGAAATGGTTGCTGATGGGCGCAAGTGCTGGCGGCCATCACGGGGCGGAATCGTCGGAAAGTTCGCTGCGCGCGCCGGAGAATGGCGCGGCGGGGGCGATGCACAGCGATGGAAGGTGAGGTGCGTTGGGGTGGACACGGGAGGGTTGATCGCTCGCATTGCCTTGTGCGGCCGATTCATGACCGCCACCTCGCTCCAAAAATTCTGAGCGCAATTGCGACGAGGACTAGTGAGACCGGAATGACCAACCACAACGCCGGCGCACCCTTCGCGGCGAGCGTGATTGTCGGAAGACCTAAGACGATTTCGTTGGGCATGGTCGCACCTCTCCATAAATTTGAGCGGTGCAACCGGGGTTATAGGGGGTGATTTCTCTCCGTAAGGCAAGCCCACTCATTAACGCTGCGAACAGCCGCGACGTAACGCGTTGAAATCGCTGCAACAAACATTCCGCGCGAGAGGTTTGTGTGCCCCAACGGCGTCGCGTGTGTACTAAGTACCTGTCGCCGCAATGGGAATCTCTGCGCGTTTTTCGAAGAAGGAATGCCGCCGGGCAGATTTTCCGGGGTCGTCAGCTATCCGGGGCCTCAAATTATTTTTGGCTATCCACCGCCGTCCCCCGAGATTAAGCGAGCGAGGGCTTTTGGGGTGCCATGCGCGCTCGGGAATGCGCTCAACGCCAGAAATCCTTGAACCGCGTCGGCGACAACTCGGTGTAGCGCACCGTGTGCTGGATCGAGCGGTGTCCGAGCCAATCCTGGATCGCGCGGGTGTCGTGACCATCGTTCGCTAGCTTGTAGCCGCAGCCGTGCCGTAGCATGTGCGCATGAGCCTTGAAGGGCAGGCCGGCCCGCTCGCCGATCCGCTTGACCAACCTGTTTATGGCATCCGGCGTGAACGGTCCGCCGCGTTCGGTCGCGAATACGAACGCCGAGTCGGGAAACTGCCGGCGCAATTCCCGCAAGGCGCGGATTTCATCGCCGCGCAATGGATGGGCTGCTGGTTTGCCGTTCTTGCGGCGTCTGACATGCAACGTCGCGCCGCGCCCCAACTCCACCTGCGACCATTCGAGATCGGCGATCTCGCTGGCCCGCAACCCGTGTCGGTAGCCGATCAGGATCAGCGTCGCGTCACGGTGGCCGTAGCGGCCCTCGCGCCGGGCCGTCGCCATCAGCTTCTCGATTTCGGCCGGGGTCAGGTACTCGCGCGTCCGTAGATCGGAATTGGCTGGCCGCACCGGTACTGTCCGGTTTTCGTTACGCGGCTCTACCAGGCGCAGGCGCGTGACCATTGACGTTTCCTCCCGCATCCGACGGTGGCTGACCGGATAATGTACCTTTTCCGGTCAGTCAGCCATGGGCGAAACGTCGCATGAGGGAAGGCAGCGCGAGGCAGTACGTCCGTGCCTCGCGCCGCCAGTGCTCGCAAGGGAGGCCGGGTGCGAAGAAAAGGGCGCCGTCGCGGGGTCGCGCCGCTGCGCCAGTTGGTCGTAGGGAGAAGCAGAGACCCACGGCAATTCGTGTCTGAAAGTGGCAGCGAACGGTGCCCAATGTGGCCGGCGACCAGCGCGCAGTTCTCAGGCGGTCGTGGCAAAAATGCCGAAGACGTTGCATTGTAGATAGCTGACAGCCGAACGAAAAAAATGCCAGCGTTCGCACGTCGAGAAATGGAATGTTTGCGGTCGTCACCTATTGGCAATGACGCAGTCAGCCAACCTTCCAATGCCCGAATTGGTAGGCGATGAATAACAGGCAGGCTACAAGGATCATGTAGCAGCAATAGTATATATTCAATTTGATGAATGCCGACCTTGCTGCATCGACTGCCTGCAATCCAGCCATCTGTCGTTTGTCCAATGCAATCCAACCCTCACGGCTGAGTAGAAGTTGATTCGTGCTTCCCCAGGACTTAAACTGCCGCTCCGCAGCCTCCGCTTCCTCCGCCTCGGCTTCGGCCATCGAAATTTCTCGCAGCGCTTTGCGCCTCAGCCGTATCATCTGGATAAACGGCACGAATGGGCCTCCCAGAAACACTAGGCCCGGTTGCAGCGCCCCCAGTTCCTTGAACGTAAGCAGGTATTTTTCGGGTTCGAAGGCCATAAACAGGCGGTTCGAGATGAAAAAGCTTGATTGGATGATCAACAGGTCTACCAGCCAGCCCGGAAATTTGGGCCACGACGGTGGCCACACATGGAGCACCACCGATAGAACGGGGTCTCTTACCAGTTGCTGATACGTGTGAACCGCTTGAGCCAGGAACCCGGCCCAATCGACAAACCCTTGAATGATGCTAGCAATCCCAAGCAAGTTCAAAAGCGTCGAGAGAGCAAGCCAAATGATCAGGTAGGGCTTCGGGATGCGCATTGGTGGACGTCGGGGAATCAGAGCGACGAACCTAATCTAATCGCGGGACGCTCGAAATCCCGATTCAGTGGGTGTTGAGCTTCCGCTCAAGGTCCTCGATCTCGGCCTGTATCTCTTCATCGGTCATCTGTAGGACCTTGTCCCACATCTCTTTGCGTTCGGCTGTCGGCATCTCGTAATGGGAAGTGACAGCGATCTTCCCGAGTCTCGCAACCGGCCGTTCGCTCGCCGTGCCATCTTTCCAGACCACGCGCGCCACGTCATTGGACAGGACCTCTTGCACCTTGCCCGTGTTCGTACCGGGGTCGAGGTCCTTGTCAAAATCCAGAACGATATCTCCGCGCTTTATCATTCAGTACTCCCCGGTTTTCGGATGACGGAAGCCATCATCAGGAGGGTCACGGAATGCCTCGGCAATTCATGTCGTGTAATTGTCGATCAAGTTGCGTAATTTTTGCGCGCTGGTCGGGTGGCAATAATGATGCTTCACCGCCCTGTGGAGTCCAATACGTTAGCGCGATGTTGCCGGTTTCACCTTGCTCGGTCCGATATTGCATCATAATCTCGATGCTCTTGTTTTCGCCCGAGTCCTTGTCGCCCGGCTCGGGTCCGGAAATCCACGTAGGAATAATCGTAATTGGACGGGATGTGTCATAGGTGCCTGTCCGTCCTTTTTCTGCAAGAGCGGTGATTTGCTCGTAGGTCTCTTTGGTCGGGTATACGACGAAAGGTATACCAACGCGCCATTGAGTTACGGGGCCTGTGGCTACAAGCTGACCGTGAGGCGCTTCGTTGGGCGCCATGACCCCAAACCAGCAGTCGTTAGGGACCGATGGCGTCGACTGGACGGGCGCAGTTGATATGACAGATGCGAACAGCGCGGCGGCAAGGGTGCGTGTCATGGCTCAACTCCCCTTGACCCGGATATTCGCAGGCATCCGCAACAAAGGCGAGATGAATCTGCCACGGTCAGTTCGCGGATTGTGCGCTCGGACTTCGTGATGGCCGCATTGATGGCGGTGACATCTGGCGTGACAATTCGCGCCGCGCGTCGGTCGCTGCCTGAATGTCTTTCCGATTGCGCGCGCCGGCGCCGAACGTCGCAGCCTTCGGGGCGGTACCGTTGCGGTAACTGTCGATTTGGAAAATGTCTTTTGTTGTTATGATGAATCCTGAGAATTAGAGTTGGGTCGGACGAGGGCGTGCCAGGCGTCCTCCTCGTGACTTAGATTGCCAGGGACGGGGTGTGCGCGAACGGATCGGTCAGGCGGCCCGAACGCGATGGCTTGTCGTCTTCGCGGGCGACGGGCCGTGCGGTGCGCGTCTTACGTCGACAATACGATTATGATGGGCCGCGAACCGGCAGCCAGGGTAGTCCGGGTCGGGCCAGTCGCAGACACTATGCGTGTGGCTGAGCCTTCGCCCCTCTATACTTCGCCCACCACTTATGGACAACTTCGAGGTAGTGCTTGCGAGTCATCAAAAGCCGGAGGTCGCGTCCTTCCGCATTTGCCACAAGCACTACAGCCGCGTGACTGAGGCGCATTGCCGTCTCTCCCAGCCAAGACGAAAGTTTCTGCGCGTCGAAGAACGGTCCGACTTGGGCCATGTTGGCAGGTCCGGTCGTCGTTAGTGATATTCCAGAATATGACGCATGCGACGCAAGCTCTGAGATCAAGTCATAAATCCTCTTTCGCTCGCCGGTCGTGTAGCCATCCCTTTTATCGAGTTGGTTGCGAATAAAGCCGGGACCAAAATGCGAAATGCGCTTCTTCTTATCTGCTCGTTTCCATTCATCGATCTTCTCGGGGTACGTGGAGAGGTAGTCCACGAGAAAGTAAGTTTCGATCACGTCTCTAACCTGGTCGAACGCCTTCTGATAGTAGCCTGACAATGCAAGCTTAACTGACGCACCGGCCGCGTTAAAGAGCCGGACGCCGAGGTATTGCAGCGTTAGCTCGTTGTCGCTTTCATGGACGTGGTCGTGAGTGAAGGCATAGATCGCGTTCATGGCCTCGCTCACCAATTTCCAGTGGTCGGAGAGAACAGCATCAGATTTGATGGAAGCTAAGCTTATCGATCTCAACTCCTCCTCGTGTTGGTGCAACGAAGCGAAATTGTCGGTCGCTACCATTCACGGCTCTTCCCATGGTCAGTCTTTTTATTGACGATGTAATTCAACTCCCATTCAGTTAGAATGCCAGCGCGTCCAGAGAATTGATCAGCATTCTTCCTCCACTTGATTGGGTAATATAGCCACGGTGCTAATAGCAGAAGAACAGCACTCAGCAACATTTCGGTCGAATCGTACTTTGGAGCGATCCAATCGAAATGGTTGAGAAGGAGAAACAAACCAATGCCACTAAGCAAGAAGCAGCGGCCAATCAACATTTCTTGAATCAAGTCGTAACGTTCAATCTCAATCCTACTAAGATACGATTGGACTTCCTCGGGTAGGTCACCGTAGCTTGCAGAAGGATGCGCGCCGCCTTCGGTCTCCCGATGGCGAAATGAGTCAAGCTCACGCTTCTCAACTTCTGTAAGGTCTCCCTTGTAGCCTCTGGCGCGATACCACGGCAAAGGCTCTTTCCGCTCTTTCTTCCGTCTAAACATTTCCCATCTCCAAAGCGCTCAGAGCCCATAATCTCACGGCTTCCCTCCATTATCGCGTCAATGGTGCCCTGAGGCTCCGGGCTAGTCATCGTACCGCCTAAAGCCGCAATCCCGGAAGTGGTTGGTCATGACGGTGGATTTCCCAGTTGGGTTAATACCAGTAATGATCTGAGCGCGCGGTCCGGTCTGAATCGGCCCCGAAAGCCGACACCAGCTCAAAATGAAGATGGGGCCTGCCGGCCCCCCCGTTGTGCGCGCCCGCGATGGCCAAAGTCGCGCATTGCGCCGGCCGCGGACACGAAGCGCGGCCGGCGCCGAACCTAGCGAGGCAGGCAGCCTGCGAGGTAAAGTTCGTTTTTGATCGTCATGCGGTCGTCAATTGACGCGCGGCTGCCTTCGAGAAGCTTGTTAAGATCGTGAACATCGAGCACTTTGTCGGTCGGCAGCGAGACTCCGCGGTGCTGCGCGAATGCAACGATGCGACTTAGTTTCCCAACGAGTGTCGAGTCGGCGCAGGCAGCATTGATGCTGCGCAAGCGCGTGGACTGCTCTGCGGCGGCATGGATTGGTCCGCCGTTGCCGTCTTCAACGAGGCCATCGGCCTTGAGTCCGTCGGCGATTTCACGATGAACTGCGCTCTGCAAATATGGGACGCGCTTCTGGAGCGATGCCATCACTTGAGCGTGAGTAGTCATTTCAGTAATTCCTTTGGTCGCGGGAATGGAAAGACGGCGCCGGTCTCGACCGGTCACTCGGCATCGTCGGGCCGCGGATCGTCATCGGCGGCTTGGGGAGGTGTAAAGAACGGTGCGCGGGGTGCGGGGC
>Ga0265338_10005519_pt1 | contig 16487 bp, 19 predicted proteins | sample 42126metaG_FD_193579 | JGI IMG/M metagenome (GOLD analysis project Ga0265338, IMG submission 193579) | Rhizosphere microbial communities from Carex aquatilis grown in University of Washington, Seatle, WA, United States - 4-21-26 metaG | ecosystem: Host-associated > Plants > Roots > Rhizosphere... | reverse complement strand
CCCGACAATAAAAAAGGGAACAACAATGTTGTTCCCTTTTTTCGTTTGATGTGGACCGTAGCGGGATCGAACCGCTGACCTCGTGAATGCCATTCACGCGCTCTCCCAGCTGAGCTAACGGCCCTTAGAAGTCGACCAATTATACAAAATTATTTCAGCAAAATCAAAACCTCTTCTGCGATCCGGGGAATTTCATCCTCCTCGTCAATATCGAACCAACGAATCCTCTCGTCCCGTCTAAACCATGTCAATTGGCGCTTGGCAAACCGGCGGGTGTTCTGCTTCATCAATTCGACCATCCGTTCGTAGCTGATTTCTTTCCGCAAGAAAGCGAACGCCTCCTTATATCCGACCGTTTGAAGGGATTTGTAGTGGCCGTCATAACCACGGGAGGCCAGTCCTTTTACCTCATCCAAAAAACCGGCGGCAAGCATTCTTTCGACGCGGGAATTGATCCGTTCGTATAATTTCTTCCTTTCCCAATTCAATCCGACAAAGACCGGATTGAAGAATTGCTTCCGATCATGTTCGTCATGATGCTGCGAGATGGGCTTGCCGGTCGCATAATAAACTTCGAGCGCACGTATGATCCTCCGCTGATTCGACGGAAGCATTCTTGCAGCCGCTTCGGGGTCAACGCGCCGCAATTCTTCAAGAAGAACATCAACTCCCTCCGACTCCAACCTGGCTTCCAGCCGTTCGCGGTACTCCTCCTTTCTGCCTGGACCTGAAAATAATCCATCGACAAGCGAGCGAATGTAGAGACCGGTCCCGCCGACGATGATCGGCATTTTTTTTTGCCCGACGATCGTATCGATTATTTTCCTGCCGTCGATGCCGAACTCCCCCGCGCTGAAGTGCTGGTCTGGGAGGATTTCATCCACAAAATAATGCTTGACCTCCTTCAGTTCACCGGGAGTCGGTTTCGCCGTTCCGATAGTCAGATATTGATACACTTGGCGGGAGTCTGCGGAAATGATCTCGGCCGGCATGCTGCGTGCAATTTCAAGAGCAAGAGAAGTTTTTCCCGATGCCGTCGGGCCGACAATAACGAGAATTTCAGGAAGCGGGCTTTTCAACTCCATCCATTTTTTCCGACGAGGGGTACAAATTTGAAGCCGAAGGTTTCTTCGGTAGAGAATGAGTCGCCCGTTCTTCTGATCACCAGCACTTTCTGAGCCTCACGGTCGCCCACCGGGATCACAAGCCGCCCGCCGTCGGCGAGCTGCTGCTTGAGCGATTCCGGAACATCGGGGGCACCCGCGGTAACAATAATTCCATCGAACGGAGCAAATTCATTCCATCCGATCGTACCGTCTCCTCCCTTCGATGCAATGCGCAGGTTCATCTTATCGAACATTTTTCTTGCCTCGGAGAGGAGTCCGAGATGGCGTTCGATCGTGAACACCCTGCATCCCATCTTCGCGAGAACGACCGCCTGGTACCCCGACCCCGTTCCGACCTCAAGCACCTTATCTCCCGTTTTGCAGGCGAGTGCCTGCGTCATGTATGCGACGGTATACGGTTGAGAGATTGTTTGCTCGTGGCCGATCGGCAGTGCACTATCCTCGTATGCACGGTTCACAAACGGCTGTTCCACAAAAAGATGACGCTCAACTTTTGTCATTGCCGCCAGGACGTTGGGGTCGGTGATTCCCCTCGCTTCCAACAGCGATATCATTTCTTTTCGTTCAGTCTCGAATCGTCCCAAGGGTTGCCGTTGTGGTTATACAAAAAAGATTCTCACGCGAAGGCGCAAAGCCGCTTTGTTATCTTTCTATTTTGCGCCTTGGCGGCTTTGTGTGAAATAAATTTTCCTGATTCTTTAAAAAACATCCATCAATAGTCCTGAAACAGCACTTTTACAAAATTAACGGTCGTTGCAAAATTCGTCATATGACTCTTCTCCCCTGCATAGATCGTTCGTATTGGAATCGATCCGAACCGAAACCCGACTGCAGCAGCTTTGATGATGAACTCCGTCTCGGCCTCAAACCCCGACGATTTCAGGCGAACGGCATCGAGTACCTTTCGATCTATCAGGCGGAAGCCCGATTGGCTGTCTTTGATCTTCTTTCCGGTACGTGCACTAACAAGAAACGTCGTGATAGTGTTTGAAAGAACCCGATGGATGGGCATCCCTTTTCTGTTATGAAGTCTGCTCCCGATAATAATATCGAACCCACCCGATGAATAGAGGCCGGTAAACTGCGGGATGAAATCAGGTGGATGCTGGAGGTCGGCGTCCAGCGTAATGACCGCGTCGAGCGTGGTTTGAAGCAGAGAATCAAAACCAGTTTGGAGCGCAGCCCCTTTTCCTTTGTTTTCCGTATGCCGCAATACTCGAGCATCGAGCGATGCCGCCACTGAAGCAGTCGTATCAGAAGAGCCGTCGTCAACAACGATAATATTCTCGCGGCTGATATATTTTGCAACTCCGGCGATCACAGCGCCGATTGTCCCCCCTGCGTTGAACGCAGGTATGATAACGCCGATATTCTTCATTAACGCTCGATTCCGTCAAGCTACACTTCGTCCTGAACAGCCTGCCAAATGTTTTTCCACGATCGTTCCATTGAGAGGACAAGACGTCCGCGCAATTCTTTTCGCAGCTCTTGCGATTTCAGTCCCCGGAGCAGAGTGCCGTCTTCGGCGAGCGAAATTGTTCCGGTCTCTTCCGACACCACAACAGCAATGACGTCCGCCTGTTCCGAGATGCCGAGCGCCGCGCGATGACGCATTCCGAGCACGATGTCCCCCATTCTTGTCACAGCCGATAACGGCAGCGTGCACCGGGCAGCTTCGATGGTTCTGTCGTTAACGATGACAGCGCCATCATGGAGCGGCGATTTTGGATTAAAGATCGAGAGGAGCAGAGCCCTGCTCACCCTTGCCTGGAGTATGATACCCGATTCGCTGACGCTCTTCAGACCTGTCCCGCGCACGATGATGATCAAGGCACCCTGTTTCTTCTTTGCGAGATCGACCACTGCACTGGCTATTTCTTCGATCGATTCATCGACATCGATCCGCAGAAACATTCGCACAATTCTGTTCCGGGCGATGGTTGAAAGCAAGCGGCGAATTTCAGGCTGGAATAAGATCACGAAGGCGATGACCCAGATGTCGGTCAGCGTGTGCAGCAGCCACCCCATCGCTTTCAAATTGATGGCTTGAGCGAGAAACGAAAAACCGACGATGACCATCATGCCGACGAATATCTGCGCGGCAATGGTCCCGCGCATCACCACATAAAGCCGGTAGAAAATGAACGACACGACGGCGATGTCGAACACGTCGATCAGCGAGACGGAAATAAAACCGATTTTGAAAAGTTCCATAGGACGAGTCTAGGAGTACTTAAGCGGCTCTCACAATGGCATCGGAAACAACGGCGACGCGTTTCATTTCTTTGACGTCATGGACGCGGAGAACATTCGCTCCTTGAACAATAGAAGCAGCAACCGCGGCGGCAGTTCCTTCGATCCGTTGATCGACGGGGAGGTTGAGAAGCATTCCAATAAATGCTTTTCGCGAAGGTCCGACGACGATCGGGCAGTGCAAGTCCGCGAGGCGGCGCAAATTCTTAATGAGGGAAAGATTGTGTCCCAGTTTTTTCCCGAATCCCAATCCCGGGTCGACCCACACATGTTCGATACCGGCTTCCCTCGCTCGTTCGACTGAATGGGAGAGGCTCGAGGCCACTTCTTCAACGACATTTTCGTAAACGGGATTTTGCTGCATCGTCTTGGGCGTCCCCTTGAGATGCATCGCGATCAATACTGCTTCGTAGGAAGCCACTACTCGAGCCATCGCAGGATCATAATTCAATCCGCTGATATCATTCACGATCGCTGCCCCCGCTTTCAACGCAGCTTCTGCAACAACCGCCTTGTATGTATCGATTGATATCAGAACATCCGAGCGGGAAGCGAGTTCCTCGATCACGGGAACAACTCTTCGGATTTCTTCCTCAGCGCTGACTTCCTCAGCGCCTTCGCCGTAAGGACCTTTCGGTCTTGTCGATTCTCCCCCTACGTCGATGATGTCCGCTCCATCTGCGGCCATCAGGAGCGCATGCGCAACAGCTTTATCCTTGTTAACGTATTTCCCGCCGTCAGAAAACGAATCGGGGGTGACATTCAACACACCCATCACGTACGTCCTCGAAGCGAGGTCGATCAATTTACCGCCGCATCGAAATGAGAACGGTGAATGGTGAATGTCTGTTTTTACTGGTGGCATTGACGTCGAACGTTCATTTCGTCAGAATATATCGAAATGATGAACGATTAGCAATAAATAGCAGAGTGCACTGTATTATTAACGAACAACCTCGTTCCCAAACTCCGTTTGGGAACGCTGAACACTGCACTCATTGACTTTCGTATTATGTTGAAGCGGAGCTTCTCGCCATTTCGTTCCCAACGGGACGTTGGGATCGAGGAGAAATGATGAACGATTAGCAATAAATGAGCAACCCTCTCGGCAGAGAGGGTTGTGGATTACGCTGATTGTTTTTTCTTATGAGAAAGCATCTCTTTCAACTTTGCCTTCTGTTTGCGCTGGCGCTTCCGATGCTTTCTGCTGACCCGTAGTCCTTTTTTATTCATTGAAGATACTTCTCCTTAGATTGTATATTATGGTTCGCTGCATGAATGATAGAATCCGCATTTGGGACAGTACAATTTACATTTGCGGCTGTCGAGTTTCGTTCCGCAATTAACGCAATACTGCCAGTAGTGGGGCTCCGCCGCGGCAGGCCGTACGGCAGATTTCAGGATCGATCGAATTTCAGTGATGTTCTGTCCCTTGTCCATCCTCATTCAAAATAAAAAAATGGATGTCGGAAATCAAGGAGCATCTTACGACGGCGAGAGGTAGCCGTCGTTCATGACAAGCTTGTCATATTTTTCGCGCGACGTGAGAAGAGGAAGCATCGACTCGAAATGACTGTTCAACGTGGTCAGGCGTTCGTTCTCCGATTGCAGGGCAAGAAACTTCTGCCTGTCTTTCAATTCCAGCCCCGCCTTCTGAACCAGCAGAAACGATATCTTCGTGTCGGAAGAGGCTTCGTTGGCCGGCATGACCGTTCCTTTGAAGGCGGTTTCGACAAATCGGTTATACAGTTCAATGGCGCGACGGCGGAGGGAATAATTGACCTTCTCTGCCCTGTCTTCGAAGAATGTGACTTCGCCGACAAAGTACGGAGCGTCGCTGTCGACTAGATGACCCAGCGTGTAGCGCGTTCTCCCCTCCACGGCTATGTCCAGTTGCCCATCCTCGTATTCTTTAACGATGCTCTTGACGATTGCACTGCACCCCGTCGGCTCAATCTTGTCGTTCTCGATCAGATTGATTCCAAATTCCGAATGGTTTTCGATGCATTCATGGATGAGCGTTTTGTACCGTTCTTCAAAAATATGGAGGGGCAAGAGCGATCCGGGAAAGAGAACGACTTTGAGAGGAAAAAGAGGAAGATTTCGAATCCGATGTGAACTCATCGTGTCAATATAAAAACGGGAGACGATTCTGATCGTCCCCCGTCGTGATCATGATTCCTTATCGCGAGGCCGCATCAAAACGGTCGGAGACGTCCGACCAATTGACCACACTCCAGAATGCAGTGAGATAGTCCGCGCGGCGGTTTTGGTACTTTAAATAGTACGCATGCTCCCAAACATCGCAGCCGAGAATCGGGGTAATGCCGTCAGTCAACGGATTATCCTGATTTGCGGTCGAGACGATCGCAAGCTTTTTGTCTTTACCGACAACGAGCCATGCCCAGCCGGATCCGAAACGTCCGAGGCCTGCCTTGTTGAATTGCTCTTTGAACGCCGCTGTCGACCCGAACGCGCTGTTGATCGACGAGATGAGGCTTCCGGATGTCGGCTCCTTGACGCCGGCTTTCAATTGCAGCCAGAACATCGAATGATTGAGATGACCGCCGCCGTTGTTGCGCACTGCCGTCCTGATCGCATCGGGGAGTGAATTCAAAGATTTGATCAATTCTTCCGGAGTCTTATTCTGCAGCTCGGGGTTATTCGCAAGAGCATTATTCAAGTTCGTGACGTACGCACCGTGGTGCTTGTCATGATGAATTTCCATCGTTTTAGCATCGATGTATGGTTCGAGTGCATCGAATGCATATGGAAGCGGGGGAACGGTAAATGGCATTGGGGATTCTCCTTGATGTAGTTGGTTAGTTTTAGTTGAAGTTCTCTACCGTAACTGCTGAAATAAGAATGTCAATACATGTTCAATGCAAGCTTCGCTTCCTCGGACATCATGCTCGGATCCCATCGGGGTTCCCACACGACATCGACCTGTGCTGAGGTCACTCCTTTTACCGCTTCGACTTTTTGTTTCACTTCCGGCGGCAGGCTTTGCGCTGCCGGACACGCAGGCGAAGTCAGTGTCATTTTAATCTGCACGGCTCCCGCCTTGTCGACATCGACCGAATAAATAAGTCCCAGCTCGTGGATGTTCACCGGAATCTCGGGGTCGAAACACGTCTTCAACGCCTGCACCACCTGGTCTTTCACGATCAACAATTCGAATGTATTAAAATCGGAATCAGCCATCGTCTCATCTCATTTTTGATCAATTGAGTTTCGCATCTTCTGTTGAAATAACGGCGCCGTTCGCCTTCAAGGCTGAATGGAGCGCGTGCCACGCAAGGCTGGCACATTTGATCCGCGCCGGAAATTCCGCAACCCCGGCGAGAGCTCCCAGACAGCCTAGGTCCTCGAGGTCGTCGACTTCCTTGTGAATATCGCGCGTAACGACGGCGTGAAATTTTTCGAAAAGTTTTTCTGCATCTTCTTTCTTTGTCCCCTTGACCGCCGTCGTCATCATCGAAGCGGATGCTTTCGAAATCGCGCATCCCGAACCTTGAAAACTCACGTCCTTGATGACGTCTCCGTCCATTTCAACAAACACGGTAAAGTGGTCGCCGCACAAAGGATTGTAACCTTCGGCATGATTCGTTGCATGTTCCAGCTTCCCGAAATTTCTCGGACTTCTGTTGTGGTCGAGAATCAATTGCTGGTACAGCTCATTAAGATCGCTGCTCATGATCCAAAAATCTCCTTAACTTTCAAAAGAGCGCCCGCGAGCGCGTCGATCTCTTCTTTCGTGTTGTAGAACGCAAACGATGCCCGCGCCGTTGCAGGGATTCCGAATCGCTGCATCACCGGCTGCGTGCAGTGGTGCCCCGTTCGAATCGCAATTCCTTCACGGTCGACTATCGTGCCGATATCATGTGCATGAATGCTTCCCATAATAAAAGAGACCACGCTCGATTTCTTCTTTGCAGTTCCGATGATGCGGACGCCGTCTATTGAAGAAAGCTTTTCTGTCGCATACACGACAAGTTCGTTTTCCCAGGATGAAATGGCGTTCAATCCGAGGCTGTGGACGTAGTCGAGAGCAACACCAAACGCGATCGTATCGGCAATGTTCGGCGTGCCTGCCTCAAATTTGTAGGGAAGAACATTGTAGGTTGTCTTGTCGAAGGTCACCGAGCTGATCATGTCGCCTCCCCCTTGGTATGGCGGCATGGACTCCAGCAAGTTCGCTTTCCCGTACAGCACCCCGATCCCGGTCGGTCCGCACACTTTGTGGCCCGAAAAAGCGTAAAAATCGCAATCGAGTTCTTGGACGTCCACCGCAAGGTGTGGCGTCGACTGCGCTCCGTCGATAAGCACCGGAACGCCGAATTCGTGGGCGCGTGCGATGATCTGTTTGACAGGATTGATCGTCCCGAGAGAATTTGAAAGATAGACGACGGAGACGAATTTCGTTTTCCTATTCAGCAATTTTTCAAACTCGTCGATCAGCAATTCGCCGTCGTCGTTCATCGGAATCACGCGCAGCACGGCGCCCGTCTGTTCACAGAGAATCTGCCATGGAACGATATTCGAATGATGTTCCATCGCTGAGATTATGATCTCGTCACCCGCCTTGATGAACTTCCTTCCATAACTCTGGGCGACAAGATTTATCCCTTCGGTCGTGCCCCGGACGAAAATGATTTCCTTTGACTCGGCAGCGTTCAAGAAAAGCTTCACCTTGCCGCGCGCTTTTTCATACTCATACGTCGCGAGCTCGCTTAACGCGTGAACTCCCCGATGGATGTTCGCATTCTGTGACGAATAATATTTTGTCAGCGCGTCGATCACCGCCTGCGGTTTCTGGCTTGTCGCAGCGTTGTCGAGATAGACAAGCGGTTTGCCGTGAACCCGCTGTCGAAGGATCGGAAAATCCTCCCGGATACGCGTCACATCAAAAAGCGTTTCGGCCTTTTGTTCTGCTTCTTTCACCATAGTTTCAGTTGGAGGCTTCATAACGATCGTGTTTCGGAGTGAACAATTTCAGGCAATGTCGTCTTGACAACTTTTTCCTGGAGGCGTTCAATAACGAGTGAATCAACGTGCTTGCGCACCGCTTCGTTGTTGATATAGTTTGTCACTTCGCCTGCAAAACCTACCGTCAACAGCGCCCGTCCCGCTTCTTCGCTGATCCCGCGGCTTTTCACGTAGAACAGCGACGCCGCATCCAAACCGCCGACGGTTGCACCGTGCGTACACTTCACATCATCTGCAAAGATCTCAAGCTGCGGTTTGGTGTCGACGGTGGCTTTGTCCGAAAGGAGTAAATTCCTGTTCGTTTGTTTGGAATCGGTTTTTTGAGCTTTCTTCCGTACAAAAATTTTTCCGTTAAAGACAGATCGCGCAGAGCCGGTGATAATTCCCTTGAAAATTTCACGGCTGGAGCAATTCGGTTCCGTGTGATCGATAAATGTATGGTGATCGACAAGCTGTTCGTTCGCGGTCAAATACAGTCCGTCGAGCATCGTCTCGCATTGCTCGCCGTTGACGGCAATGTTGATATCGTTGCGCGCGATCGATGCGCCGAGCGCGAGGCTGAACCCCGTAAATCTGCTCCGACTCCCCTGTTCCACCTGCATCGTGCCGACATGAAAAGCATTTTCACTTTCATTTTGAATTTTCACGAAGTCAACCGCCGCTTCTTTCTCGACAAAAACTTCTGAGACGGCATTCGTAAAATAGACGTCATCTGACAGTGCGACATAGCTTTCGATGAACGTCGCCGAGGCCTTCTTCTCAACAATGACGAGGTTCCGCGGATATGCAACGGCATGACCGTCACCATGTGCTGCCGAAACAAAGAGCAGCTGAATGGGAGATGCAGCGTTTATTCCCTCAGGAATGTAAACGAAGGCGCCGTCATGAGTGAATGCTGTGTTCAATGCCGCGAACGGATGGCTTTGAAGCGGGATATGTTTCCCGAGATGCCGACGAACAAGATCATCGTGCGAAGCAAGCGAATCTGCCAAGCCCCCCGCAACAATTTCTTTCGGGAGCGCCGCAACGTTGGAAAGGTCTCGGCTGTAATGGCCGTTAACGAAAACAAGGAGGCTCTTCGAGCTCCCTTCAACGATGTATTTTTTGAGTTCGTCGGGATTTACATGAGCCGAAGCAATCTTCGAGGCACGACGAAAACTAGTCCTCGTCAACGGAAGAATGTTTGTGAACCGCCAATCTTCTTGTTTGACGGTGGGAAATCCCAATTCCGTAAATTTCCCAATAGCGGCAAGCCTGACACTTTTCAGCCACGCCGGATCATGTCCAGCACCGTTGTTTTCAAACGCATGAAAGTCAGAGACGTATTTTTCGATTTCTTGAGATGACTGCATTTTTCCTATAAACCTTTTTATGAAATCAGCTTGCTACGGATTCTGCTTCTTCCTTCACGTTATCGTACCCGTTCGCCTCGAGTTCGAGCGCGAGTTCTTTCCCTCCCGATTTCACGATTCTGCCATTCACCAGCACGTGGACGAAATCCGGAACGATATAATTCAGCAACCTCTGGTAATGCGTCACCACAATCACCGCATTGTCCGGTTTCTTGAGCCGGGTGACGCCGTGAGCCACGATCTTCAGTGCATCGATATCCAACCCAGAATCCGTTTCGTCGAGGATCGCCAGCTTCGGTTCGAGCACCGCCATCTGCAGAATTTCGTTGCGCTTCTTTTCGCCGCCGGAGAATCCTTCGTTCACAGGCCGATTGATGAAGCTCGGGTCCATTTCGACCAGTTTCATTTTCTCTTTGAGGATTTTGAGAAACTGCATCGCGTCGAGCGGTTCAAGTCCCTTGTATTTCCGGATTTCATTGACGCCGGCTTTGAGGAAATAACTGTTGCTCACTCCCGGAATCTCTACCGGATATTGGAATGCAAGAAAAATTCCTTCTTGCGCACGGATCTCAGGAGCCATTTCCAACAGATCCTTCCCGTCATACATGACCGAACCTTCGGTCACCTCGTACGAAGGATGCCCTGCGAGCACCTGAGCGAGCGTGCTCTTTCCGGATCCGTTCGGTCCCATCACAGCATGAACTTCACCCGCGTTAACCGTGAGGTTGATTCCCTTTAAGATTTCTTTTCCCGCAACATTCGCGTGTAGGTTTTTTATTTCCAGCATTCGATACGTTTCCTTTGTTGTTCTTTCTCAGGTTTTAGGTGTTGGCTGTTCATTGTTGATTGTTGATTGTTCATTGTCAACCAACGCTTCCTTCAAGGCTGATTCCCAGCAATTTCTGGGCTTCGACCGCAAATTCCATCGGAAGATTTTTGAAGACCTCTTTTGCGAATCCGTTGATGATCATTGAAATGGCATTTTCAGTATCGATGCCGCGCTGCTTGCAATAGAAAAGCTGATCCTCACCTATCTTCGAGGTCGATGCTTCATGCTCGACGCTGGAAGATGTATTGCGCACTTCGATATACGGAAACGTATTCGCACTGCACCTGTCTCCGATGAGCATCGAATCGCACTGCGTGTAGTTGCGCGCATTCGTCGCATTCGGTAAAACTTTCACGGACCCGCGGTACGTGTTGCCGCCGAACCCGGCAGAAATTCCCTTTGAGATGATAGTGCTTTTTGTATTCTTTCCAATGTGCGTCATCTTCGTTCCGGTGTCCGCAACCTGGCGGTTGTTGACCACGGCAACGGAGTAGAATTCTCCGACGGAATTATCTCCCTGCAGGATCACGCTCGGATATTTCCAGGTAATCGCAGATCCGGTCTCAACCTGCGTCCAGGAAATTTTGGAATTTTTGCCAAGACATTTTCCCCGCTTCGTAACAAAATTATAGATTCCCCCCTTGCCTTCCTTGTCCCCGGCGTACCAATTCTGCACGGTAGAATATTTAATCTGCGCATCGTCCAGCGCAACGAGTTCTACCACTGCGGCGTGAAGCTGGTTTGTATCCCGAATCGGCGCGGTGCATCCCTCAAGGTAGCTGACGCTCGCCCCTTCTTCTGCCACGATGAGCGTCCGTTCGAACTGACCCGTCTCCGCGGTGTTAATTCTGAAATATGTCGAGAGTTCCATCGGGCAGCGGACACCTTTCGGTATAAAGCAGAACGATCCGTCGCTGAACACTGCCGAGTTGAGCGTTGCAAAGAAATTGTCCGTATACGGAACGACCGAGCCGAGATATTTTTTCACAAGATCGGGATGATGCTGCACCGCTTCCGAGAAGGAACAAAAAATAATTCCGAGCTCGCCGAGTTTTTCACGGAATGTCGTTGCCACAGAGACACTGTCGAAAATCGCGTCGACCGCAACGCCGCTCATCCGCTTCTGCTCGGTGATCGAAATGCCGAGTTTTTCATACGTTGCCAGAATTTCCTTGTCGACCTCCTCCAGGCTGTTGACTTGCGGTTTCTTCCTCGGCGCTGCATAGTAGATAATATTCTGGTAATCGATTGCCGGGTACGAAAAATTCTGCCAGTGCGGTTCATCCTTCAATGTCAGCCAATGACGGTACGCCTTGAGCCGCCACTCGAGCATGAACTCCGGCTCATTCTTTTTTCGCGAAATCAAGCGGATGACATCTTCGCTCAGTCCCTTCGGAATAGCATCGGTGTCGATATCGGTGACGAAACCGTACTTGTATTCCTTGTTAACAAGGGTTTCCATTGACTCTTGCATCAGAACTCCAATTTAATTTTTATGCGGTTCCAAAATTATACGCCGAAGGAACTGCCGCATCCGCATGTTTTTGCCGCCTGCGGATTATTGAAAACGAAGCCGCGTCCGTTCAGTCCATCGGTGAAATCCAAAACGGTTCCTGAAAGATAGAACATGCTTTTCTGATCAACGAAAACCCTGATGCCGTGAAGCTCGAGCACATTATCTTTCTCATTCGCTTTCTCGTCGAACGCGAGCACGTAGGTCAATCCCGAGCATCCTCCGCCTTTCACGCCAAGCCGAAGGCCGTGCGATTCCGGGATGTTGTTCGAAGATTTGATATTTCTCACTTCTGCAGCGGCCTTTTCCGTCAATTGGATCTCATCCGGAATTGCCGTTTGTGTTTGCGGTCCCTGTGCTGTAAGTACTTCAGACATGGTTGCTGCTCCTTGTTGATTGTAAGTTTTTAATTCCTAATTCAAAATTCATAATTCCTAATTTGGCTACGATGCTTTCTTCGCCGTAAACTCCGGATACTGCAGCACCCATCCCTGCTGGTTCACTTTCTTGAAAATGTTTTGCTTTTCGAAATGCTGTGCGACCTCCCGAGCAACATGCTCGGCATCCCCGTACCCAATCTTCAGGTGTTTCTGTTCAAAAAAACTTATGATGCCGTAATGCAGATCCCTGAAAAAGAAATTCGATAAATGATACAAGGGGAATTTTGCCTTCAGAAAATGAAGGAACTCCACTTGATTATTGATGATGGTTGCTGATTTTTTCATTACGAAAGTATTCTTTCTTAGTGAGTCAGCGCCGTAACAGGCAGAGACTTTTTCTTCGTCATTAGCTGGTACTGCGGTGATACATCGCGAAGCCGCAGAGCTGCCGTTACGATTTTTTTTCCGGCATATTCGACTTCCTCTTCCGTGTTAAACCTGCCAAGGCCTATTCGAATCGTGCAGCGGGCAAGTTCATCTTCCAGACCGATGGCGCTCAGGACATGCGAGACCTTATTTTCTTCGAGGTCAGCTGAAGAACATGCCGAGCCTGATGAGAATGCCGCATCATCCTTCAATGCCGTCATGAGGTCGGCGGCATGAACGTACGGGATTGTGATATTCACATTGTTGTATAATCGTTTTGCGGGATGACCGTTCCGGCGCGCACCCTCAATCGAGAGCAAAATTTCTTCCAGCCTGTCCCGCAACGCTGCGATGCGTGCCGATTCGACACCATAGTGCTCAGACGCGAGGCGCACGGCTTCTGCAAAACCAACGATCGCCGGCACGTTCAGTGTTCCTGAACGCAATCCATGTTCGTGCCCTCCGCCATCCATTTGTTGGATGATCTTTACGCGCGGATTTTTGCTCCGCACATAGAGCGCCCCGATTCCTTTCGGACCGTAGACTTTGTGAGCGCTGAGGGACATGCTGTGGATATTCAACAATCGGACATCAATCGGAATTTTCCCGATGCACTGTGCCGCGTCGGTATGAAGAAGAATTCCCCGCTCCAAACAGACTTTCCCGATTTCCACAAGCGGAGCGATTGTTCCGATTTCATTATTTGCCATCATAACCGAGACAAGGATCGTTTCGTCGGTGATCGCTTCGCGTACAGATTGCGGGCTCACCATTCCAAATTCATCAACTGTAAGGCAGGTAATGCGAAAACCGGATCTTTCCAGAGCAGAGCAAACATCGAGGACCGACCTATGTTCTGTATTGGCCGTAATGAGGTGCTTTCCTTTCATCGAGTATGCTTCGGCGATACCCTTGAGCGCAAGGTTATTCGACTCGGTGGCGCCGCTCGTAAAAATAATTTCTTTCGCATCTGCATTAATTTCCCTGGCGATCAATTTTCGGGCGTTCTCCACTGCCGCTTCTGCAATCCAACCGAACCGATGCTGGCGGCTCGCTGCGTTGCCGAAATGTTGTGTAAAAAATGGAATCATCGCATCGACCACCTGCGGGTCAACTTGCGTTGTTGAATGATTATCCATGTAGACCGGGAGTTTCATTGTCACACAATCTCTGAGAGTTTCATCGTCTGAAACACTTGTTCGATGTTCAACTGAATTTTTCCAAGGGGATTCTTTATCGTACAATTGTCGTAGATGGAACAGCTGTCCGGACTTTCGGCAATGCATTGCGTGATCGCGGGGAGATGGTCTTCAATGGCATGGATAATCGCCGAGATTGAAAGCTCGCCTGCACCTCTCGCCAATGTGTAGCCGCCGTACACTCCCTGATGGGAAATAATCAACCCTCTTTTTGCGAGGCGCTGCATTACCTTCGCCAACAGTTCGTACGGAATTTTGTAATGGTCGGCAATTTCCTTTGCGGTCGTAATCCTCCCCGACTCAGCTGCGGCAATATGCCGTATTGCGATCAATCCGTACTCCACCCTTTTGGACAACTTTAGCATCGACACATACCCGACTGATTATGTCTTATTTACCCGCAAAAAAAAATTCAGCTTCAAATATCCTAACAACCATTGCCGATAAATCGTTTCATCCTGCAATGAAACTCCATAAAAATAGTCAAATGACCCCAGAATGTCAAGCTTTTGTACGTGTCAATTACGACCATTAACACCATTCCTATGAAGGCCGGCCAACCACTCGACTTGCAAAGAATCCGTTCAGCATCCGCTGCCTTGAAACACTCTTGTGGAGTTAACATCATAAACGTGAGATCAGATCATGCCGCGTTTCAAGCAATGCCGGCTTTTTGCTTTTGTTGGGCAACTTCAGCCAACTGCTTTTGTGAGCGGACACCACTTTCGATTTTATTGACTTGAGTTTCATTTTTGGGTAATTTGCATTGCGATTTTTATCAAATCCACAAAATCTTTCCGATAAAAAACTCCAATATTATCGAAAATGGGCACTCAAATGACTGGCACTACTTTTGCCCTAAATTATAGACATTTACATTTATTTTCATGAATGGATAATCTGCCAATGGCAACGAACATAAAAATAGAAGACATTCTCAACGATCTTAAGCTCGAAAAAAACGACCAGGACGGCATCAATGCCGTTGCGGTTATCGGACTCGGAATAATGGGACAAGGCATCGCACAGACGATCGCCTCCCACGGAATTGAGGTCGTGGCAATTGAAAAGAATGAGAAACAACTCGAAACGATGACAGGCCTTCTGAAAGAAAGTATGGATAGGGAAATCCATCGCTGGACGATGACAAAGAGCGAAAAGAATTCTGCGCTCTCCAGAATTCACGGTTCGGTCGATTTCAAAAAAGCTGCGCAATGCAACATCATCATCGAAGCGGTGGATGAGAACTTCGAGTTGAAGCGAAGGATCTTTTCGGAGCTGGATGAATTGTGCGACCCAGATACCATCTTCGTCTCGAATACCTCCACGCTCACGCTCTCAAAACTCGCGGCAGCCACAAAGCGATCCGACAAGGTCATCGGGATGCATTTTCTGAACCCTGTTCCCAAAGTGCCGCTGGTGGAGTTGGTACGGGGGACAACAACTTCGGACAAAACATTTAACACCGTAAAAAAATTCGCCGAGAGAATCGGGAAGACGGTCGTCGAAGTCTTCGAGTACCCCGGGTTCGTCACAACGCGGCTCATCGTACCCCTTTTGAACGAGGCGATGCACGTATTGATGGAAGGCGTTGCCACGGCCGAGGGAATCGATACGGCAATGAAGCTCGGCTACAATTTCCAGTACGGCCCGCTCGAGTTAGCCGACATGATGGGGTTGGATGAGGTTCTCGCGTGGATGGAGTCGCTCTTCCATGAATTAGGCGAAGCAAAGTATCGACCATGCCCCCTCCTCAGACGAATGGTACGGGAAGGAAAGCTGGGAAGAAAAAGCGGCGAAGGATTTTTTAAATACAACGACCAGGCAAAACGCACGACCTGATACTCTCTCACATTTCGACCGGCTCTGAAAGCATCATGAATATTCTCATCATAAATTGCGGCAGCTCATCTGTAAAATATCAGCTCATTGAAATTGAATCGCGCCAGGCTCTTGCAAAAGGAATCGTCGACCGCATCGGTATGAACGGCGCGGTTCTCACGAACCTCCGCTCCGACGGTGACGAGATCAAAATAACCGGCGAGATTCTCGACCATACGGCAGCGATCGAGTACATTCTCGCGGTCCTCCTCAGCAAAAACCACGGCGTGCTGACCGATAAAAGCCAGATCAACGCTGTAGGACATCGCGTCGTGCACGGCGGCGAAGCATTCAGCGCCTCCGTTCTGATTACCGACGATGTCATCAAACGGATCAGGGACAATATCGACATCGCACCCCTTCATAATCCTCACAACCTTCGCGGCATCAACGCCTGCCAGGTTCATTTGCCGAATGTTCCGCAGGTTGCTGTGTTCGATACGGCATTCCATCAAAAAATGCCGCCGCATGCATATCTCTACGGTATCCCCTATTCGCTCTACACGCAGCATAAGATCCGCCGCTACGGATTTCACGG
>Ga0265338_10005517_pt1 | contig 16488 bp, 11 predicted proteins | sample 42126metaG_FD_193579 | JGI IMG/M metagenome (GOLD analysis project Ga0265338, IMG submission 193579) | Rhizosphere microbial communities from Carex aquatilis grown in University of Washington, Seatle, WA, United States - 4-21-26 metaG | ecosystem: Host-associated > Plants > Roots > Rhizosphere... | reverse complement strand
AATAAGAATATTAAAATGAAATGCGATGGAGTATTGCTGCAAACAATAATAAGTGCTACGAAAAATATTCTGATTCATTTGTTTTAAAATAGAGTTGTTTTAAGTAACTTATTATATCATATCTCAAATACCTGTCAGATGGTTCATCATTTATCACAGGAAATAATTAAAGTTAGTAAGCATTGCGGTAACGGCAATTCTCGTAATTGCTTTCCTTTTGAACAGGTTGAAGTTCTTCCGGAACCAAATGATGATTGTAAAAACAATCGTACATCGCATGAAGACATAAGAGCATAAGTTTCTCTAATACTTTAATGTACTTAGTAATGTTAATGAAATTAGTATGACAAATGTAAGTGTAAACAACGTTAATGTTAAACTGTCGGACGTTTTGCAAATCGATAGAAGGGATGATTGTTTTTGTCATAGAGCAATCAATAATGCATTTAGTAAAGATGATTTCTATATAACTAAAAACTAAAAACTAAAAGTAATGTTAGCTGGATTAGATGTTCAATTTTCTAAAATTGCGATGACTTAGTACAGCATTTAATAATAATAATAAAAGAACTATTTATGCAACCATTCATAACTGAACGGAGCTCTAATCAAAAAAAGCATTACTAACTTGCTTTAGAATAAAAGAAAATCAAGACGTTCAACACATTTGAGCTATTTGAACGCCTCTATATAAGTAACCGGTTAAATAGATTAACCGGTTCAAAATAAATTCACGGTACGCAGTTCCGCATATTTCGAAACGTTATTGTTTCATTCATGGAATATGTAGGTAACAATTCATAAAGAGGTAACCGGCATATACATTCTTTCTTTTCAGAAGAAAAGGTTAAAAAGGAATTAAATTACTAGACAAAAGTTTATAAAACGCCTGTAATAATGTAAATGAAACGGGGCTTCAACGTACGGCTAAGTTCTAAATGTAAATAAAAAAATTCCTTATAAGCTAACATCACCCAATTAGTAACAATTAAAATATATTATTATGAAAAAGACGATAACAACATTATATTTAATATGTATCTGTACCTTGTATGGAACAGCTCAAACAGTTTGGTTATCATCAACCAACTATGGTATTGGAGCATTGGTAACGATACCAGTTACAGCAACCAATGCTGATGGAACAACTACTACAAGCAATTATACTTTTATCAGCATGGCAACTCCTAACACAAATAACAATGTAAGTAATGGAAATTATTGGTCTGTTGCAAGAACAATAAATGCATTGCCACTTTTAGATAATTATCGCTATGCAGTTGTAGGAACTTTGGCAACTTATAATGGCAAAACCTATTATTTAGACCTGACAAATCCGAACAACTCCTTTGGACTTCAACTTAATAACAGTAACCCGAAATTTCCGAATGTCATTTCGTGGTCGTTGTCCGGTTGGCCTCGTTGGGTCAGCAATTCCGGTGTTAGTTATGCTTATAATAGTAAAGCCTGTGAGTTAATTGACGGAGTATTATATTATTTTGTATGCACTAAAGTTAATTCAAATCAGGATCCGGCAACGTCACCGGCTTTCTGGACGGTTTCTGATGTTGTTACGGTGCCATATAGTAGTAAATTACATTATACTATTACCGGTACATCGGTAACATACCCCGATGCTAATACAACATATAGTCTTTTAAGCGAAGCACTACCCGGACAGAGTCCTTCAACAAATCCACTGCTTTGGCAAAAATGGCTGAACAATTCAACACCTCCGATTTTAAATTCTTGTTTTGCTTCAATCAATTGTACCGGCATAACAGGAGATGATAAAACAACATTCGGTTTAAGTTACCAACCATCATCAGCTCCTGCCTTGATTACCACAGGACTATCATATTACGATGCTACACATGTAATGTCGGGTACAACTACCTATGTAAATCTTGGAGAACTCCGAAAACCATATTCACCGCTCATATTAAATGGTAATGATTTGTTATTACGTGGATCTAGTGATATTTATCATGGTTTGGGATATTACGGTTCGGCAGGCAATCAAGATGCAACTATACCTAAGAAACGCAATTTTGCCGATACTCCCGTTGATGGTCCGGTATTGTTCGGTTGGGCAGGAGGAGCCTTAGGATTACGTCAACGTTCCGATGTTGGCAATCTAAATAGCGGATCGATCGAAAAGATTGCACTTCGTTGGGATTGGGCTAATGTATATATAGGTTCTCCAATAGTATCGGGTGTAAAATCGCTTAATCATAATTTAGTGGTTTATGGTAACAGTACGTTTGGATCAGTCACTAGTCCTGCTACGATTACTATTAATGGAACTTTAGCAGGACCTGCAAATGGTACTATCAATCTACCGGGAGGTGGCTGGATCAGACAGATGGATGGAGCTGTCAATCTTCCTTCATATGTTGGAATTGGAGGAACAAATTGTCCCAATGGATTTAAGCTTGCTGTTAAAGGTGGAATTATTGCCGAATCGATAGAAGTGCAAACGTTTAGTAATTGGCGATGGTCTGATTATGTCTTTAAGAAAGGATATCAATTGCGTTCATTACAAGAGGTTGAACAATATATAAAAACTAATTATCGTCTACCCGAAGTACCCGGTGAAGCTGATGTAATGATAAAAGGAATAAATCTGGCTGAAATGGATGCTACGTTATTAAAGAAAATAGAAGAACTGACCTTATATATTATAGATATTCAAAAACAACTTAATGAAACTAAAGCTGAAGTAGCACGATTGAAGAAAAGTCAAAATTAAACATTACTCTACGATATAACTAAAAACTAAAAACTAAAAACTAAAACAATGTTAACTGGATTAGATGTTCAATTTTATAAAACTACGATGACGTATTAACTGGAAATAATAAAGCACATTTAAGCATAAACGTATGAAACATATATATATACTAATACTAACAATTGTATTGCTCATTTCGTTGGTCGGTAAAGCTCAGCAACCTACCGATGTAACAGAGCAGTCAACGTATGACGACGATACGGTGAGTGCAATAGACAGTCCGTTATATTTGGACAATCGTCAGAGGTATCTTTCAAAACTCGACAGTACATTATTTCCTACGGGAATACTTATTGATAGAACAGTTTTTAGAAAAGATATTCATGATTTTAATGGCGACGACCGGGTAAAGACCTGTGACTTTTTTAACTGGAAGCAGTTGTATAATAACCTTGCACAATCGTGCAACGACTCATTTATGATTCCTCGATACGATGCCTTTAAACAGTATCTCGTTAGTATGGGGCGATATCATTCTATTTATATTCTACCAATATTGAATATGCGATTCAATACTATTGACAAGAAGGCTTATGTAAAAGGCGACTTTACCGAAACCGATAGCTTTTTGGTAAGTTCGGGAGCAACCACAGCTTCATTTCTTACAAGCCGTCTACTTGTAACAACTCCCTTTGCAGGTCGTATTCATGGCAACAAAGCAATGTTTATGATCGATAGTTCATTATATGTTAGTAATATTCCCAATGAAACGATCAAAACGGTGGATGCTGATTTTGATGATGGAAACGGTTGGCAAAATATGCAATGGAATACATCATTTGCGGTTAATTATGGTGCCGAAAGTCGATGGGTTATGGCTAAACTACGGTTAACGATCAATCAAATGACTTTCGTAACCGACAGTCTTGGACGGATGAGTTTACAATCGGATAGTTTGATTGAACGCTATATACATTTTACCTTTCTTCATACAGGCACCCAACTCGTACCTGAACCCACAAAGCTTATAGATACAACAACTGTCGATAGTACCGGTTTAATACAATCGGTAACCTTAAAGGATTTTGTTGAAGAAGGAGTAACATGGAATGCTCCTCCTTCTAATATACTACATTATGGCGGTACAGTCGATAGATTAAGATCAACAAGCTACAGTGTAAATAAGAATATGATTATTCCCCAATATATAAACGATCCTAATAAAAATGATGGCAGTCAAATTGCTACGGGATATTGGATATATGTTGTTTCGGGAAGCCGACTAACCTTTACCTGGTGGGAGACTAATGGTAAGAAATTTGATTATAATATCCTTTTTGGAACAGGAAATAATTCGGGTAAACTTCGAAAGCCGATAATTGTTGTCGATGGCTTTGATCCCGATAATACACGGAGCTATTATCAAACCGTATATGCAGAGACACATAATAATTTAACCGACGATTATCGCGGACTCTATGAAAGGATGAACGGTTCAAAATCACCGTGGACAGACGATGAAGCACATTTATTAGAAGAACTGACGGCGTCGGGATACGATTTGCTTTTTATTAATTGGACCGATGGAGCCGGCGATATACCAACCAATGCTCTATACCTGCAACAGTTTTTATTAGATAAGGATGTAGGTCCTAATTCGCCGCTTTTGCGTGATAACCAAACAGAAGAAATTATTTTGGTCGGTCCCAGTATGGGAGGAGTTATTACACGTTATTGTCTAACAATAATGGAACAAGCTTATCAAGAACATCATGTTAAACAATGGTTCTCTTACGATAGTCCCCAGGAAGGAGCGAATATTCCCATTGGAATGCAATGGTCAGTAACCTATTTGGAAGCTTCCGGTACTAGTCATTCCGGTACCGATAAACTACAAACCACCGCGGCACGGCAATTGCTTTTATATCACTATGAGGCTTTTAATGGACATTCGCTTCAGCCCGCCAACCATTTGCCGGCATTCGATTCTTTATATTCACATTTTCATAATCTGCAATATCCTTATCCTCTTTTATCCAAAAACATAGCTATTTCGAATGGTGGAACACAAAAGCTTTATCCCGATAATACACCCGACGAGATATGTAGATTTCAACAAAGCATTTTATTCTTAAAATATAAAGCAAGTGGCTATAAAACACATAACGATTCTGTTTCACATACCATCTTTAACGGAAGTAAAGCTTTTTCAGGATATTCTTTCTATACCGACAATCAAATTGGGTTTGATAACGGATCTGGAGGTTATACAACGTTTTTATACGATTTTAATCAGGATCCGAGCAATGAGAATAAGCCGAGTTACGACTTTATTAATAATCCCAGATATTCAAAGTCATGTTATGTATCGACCGCTTCGGCTTTTGGAATACCGGTTACCCGCGATAATGTTTATAAAACATGGGATCAGTTCGATGGAACCCAAACGCCATTCGATGTGATACATGGAACGGGCTTGTCGGCAAGTGAAGAACATTGTAAAGTTACACAAGCTACATCGGTATGGTTACAGAATTTCTTATCAAGCGATAGACAATTTGTACAAAAACCCTTTAGAACAGCAGTCGATGAAACGGAAAGTAATAAATGTCTCTATACGGCAACCAATTCTATTACGTTTTGTGGGAATAATTGCCGGTTTATAATAAAAGCTCCTGCCTTCGATGGTTCAACATCGGGTGCCGACGTTAATGTAATTGCTCCGCATATTATTTTTTCACCGGGCTTCAGGGTTGAAAACGGAGCACATTTGAGTGCTAATCCGAGAACTGTTGCCAATGGTTTTAAATCGATTGTTGAAATTGCAACACCAGGCTATTCCAACCAAACGGTAAAGAGCTACTTTACAACTACCGAATTTACCGATAAAGTTTATGATTATTCAAGTAAAAACAGTGCATTACCTTCTGAAAGAACAAAAATAGCACAACAAAAGATAACGGTATATCCGAATCCGGCTAATAATGAACTTTTTATTGATTGTGCCGATAGCATTACAGGCAAGATGAACGTGTCGATTATCAATGTATTGGGCGTTGTTGTTCTAGCTCATGTTTTTGATCCTACTACAGCAATTAAAATGATCGACATTTCGTTCGTTCCTCCCGGTATTTATTTTGTTAGAGTGAATTATAATTCGAAACAAGTGGGATATACGGTGGGGGTTAAATTATGAATGGTGAATTATGAATGGTAAATGGTAAATGGTGAATGGTGAATGGTGAATGATGACTGGAGAAAATGGAGAAAATGGTAAATGGCTGTTTAATTCATAATTCATAATTAAAAAAGTGTATTTTTGCCAAAAAAGCTTTCATGCAATTTACAATACAGCATAACGATACACAAACATCAGCACGAACCGGCGAATTGGTTACCGGTCATGGAACAATAAAAACACCGATATTTATGCCGGTAGGCACGGTAGGCTCGGTAAAAGGAGTGTTTCATCGTGATTTGGTTGATGATGTGAAAGCACAGATAATTTTAGGAAATACTTATCATCTTTATTTACGACCCGGACTCGATGTGATACGTAGTGCCGGAGGTTTACACCGTTTTAGCGGATGGGAATTGCCGATACTAACCGATAGCGGAGGCTATCAGGTTTTTTCGTTAGCGGCTAATAGAAAACTCACCGGCGAAGGCGTTGTATTTAAATCGCACATCGATGGTTCGAAACATTTGTTTACACCCGAAAATGTAGTCGATACACAACGTATTATTGGAGCTGATATAATAATGGCATTAGACGAATGCACACCTTATCCGTGTGAATATGTCTATGCAAAGAAATCGATGGAGCTAACCCATCAATGGTTACAACGGGGAGTCGATCGTTTCAGGTCAACCGAACCGATATATGGTCATCAGCAAACGTTCTTTCCAATTGTTCAAGGTAGTACCTATAAAGATTTGCGGGTTCAATCGGCTGAATTTATAGCAGGAACCCAATGCGATGGTAATGCAATAGGAGGATTGAGTGTGGGCGAACCCGAAGACGACATGTATGCCATGCTTGAGGTTGTAAATGCCATATTACCGAAAGAAAAACCACGGTATTTGATGGGAGTGGGAACTCCGGTAAATATTCTCGAAGCTATAGCATTGGGAACCGATATGTTCGATTGTGTAATGCCAACCCGAAACGGTAGGAATGGACAATTGTTTACCTGGAACGGGACAATAAATATCAGAAACGAGAAGTGGAAGAAAGATTTTTCGCCCATCGACGAACAAGGAACATCGTTTGTCGATTCGGCTTATTCAAAAGCGTATTTACGACATCTGATCATAGCCGGCGAAATGCTCGGTTGCCAAATAGCAAGCTTACATAATATAGCCTTTTATTTGGATCTGGTTACCGAAGCCCGCAAAAAGATTGAAGAAGGAGTATTCTCTGAGTGGAAAACAAAGATGGTGAAACAATTACAACAACGACTATAATGCAATTTCGATTTTTAAATACATTGGATTGGTATATTATCAAGAAATTTCTTGGTACCTATTTCTTTTCAATAGCATTGATTTTAAGTGTTGCCATAATTTTCGATATTCAAGAAAAGATTGAAGATTTCATATCAGGACATGTTCCATTAAAGGAAATCATTTTTAATTATTATTGCAATTTTGTTCCCTATTTTGCTAATCTGTTCAGCTCTCTCTTTGTGTTTATCGCCGTAATATTCTTTACCTCGAACATGGCTTCGCATACCGAAATTACAGCCATGCACGCTTCGGGAGTAAGTTTTAACCGTTTTCTTCGCCCCTATATGGTGGCAGCATCGGTTATTGCTTTATTCTCGTGGATCTTGATAATGTATATTATTCCTAACTCCAATAAAGTAAGGCTCGACTTTGAAGATAAATATATTAATGGTAAATGGGGTAACTACGATAAAGATATACATCGTCAAGTACAACCTAATATCTATTTATATATAGAAAGCTACAGAACAGAACCTAAAATAGGTTATAAGTTTGCACTAGAAAAATTCGATAACGGTAAGTTGGTTTCAAAAATGATAGCCGATGCCGTTAAATGGGATTCAACAAAAAAGAAATGGACGGTTCAAGATTATTATATCCGCACGATTACCGGAGTTAAAGAAAAACTTGTGTCGGGTAGGGAAATCGATACACTTTTTTGGGTGCTACCAGAAGATTTGGCTGAAACGGATATCAATGTAGAGAAAATGACAATCAAAGAATTGGAAAAGTTTATTGCATTGAAAGAATTGCAAGGTGCCGATAATATAAATACCTTCAAGATTCAAAAATATAATCGATGGGCATGGCCTTTTTCTACCTTTATATTAACAATACTTGGCGTGTGTATGTCGAATAGAAAACGACGTGGAGGTATTGGGGTAAATATAGGTTTGGGCTTGTTATTAAGTTTTACGTATATCTTATTTATGCAGGTTTCAACTACATTTTCTATTAACTCCGGATTAAGTCCGTTACTATCGGTTTGGATACCTAATATTATATATGGATTGGTTGCTCTCATTTTATATAGAAAGGCTAAAATATAAGTTTTAGGGATTTTTATTGGCAAAAAAACGAAAACCGATCTAAATTCATTCCTTTTCCTTATATTTGTTTGCATTACGAATTTATACATTTACATGATTTTCTTTTTAATCTTAGTTCTAATAATAATAAATGGATTTTTCGTCATGGCTGAAATATCGGTCGTATCGTCACGAAAATCGAAACTTGAAGTTGCTTCCCAAAAAGGCAATAAATTGGCTAAAGAAGTTGTCAAACTGATTGAAAATCCATCACGTTTCTTATCAACAGTACAGGTCGGTATAACCGTTATTGGAATACTTACCGGAATTTTCTCGGGCGATACCCTTGCAGAACCTTTGCAGAACTATTTATTGCATTTTCCTTATTTAGCACATTTTGCCAGAGAAATAGCAGTAACCATTGTGCTTATACCAATTACCTTTCTTGCTATAATGATAGGCGAATTGATACCTAAAAGAATCGGTTTGACCAATCCTGAAGCGGTAGCAATGTTCTTTGTAAAACCGATTAACTTCTTATCAAAAATAGCTTCGCCTTTTATAAAGGTTTTGGAATGGACATCAAGTATTGTGCTTAAAACATTGAATATTAAACAAGCAACCGATGCCGAAATTATTGAAGAAGAGATAAAGTCGCTCGTTGAACAGGGAATGGCAAAAGGAACAATTGAGGAAATTGAACAGGATATTGTTGAAAATGTTTTTCTTGTGGGCGATAGAAAAATAGGTTCGATGATGACCCATACCTCTGAAATTAATTGGATTGAAACCGATTTTACAAAAGAGAATCTTCAAGATTTATTACAAAACACACTCCATTCCGTTTATCCGGTAAAAGATTCAAGAACAGGTGACGTTGTTGGAACGATAAGGGTCAAAGAAGTGTTATTAAACTTTTTTTATAATACCGACGACTTTTCAATTTCTAAATTTATAAAGGAACCACTTTATATTTCAGAGTCGATGTCTGTTTATAAAGTACTTGAGAAATTTAGAACCTTAAAAGCCCGCTTTGGATTGATTGTTGACGAATACGGTGCATTTATCGGCATAGTAACCATGCACGATATTCTTGATGCCATTGTTGGCGATTTAGATGTTATAGAAGGAAGTTCCGAAATAACACAAAGAGAAGATGGAAGCTGGCTGATTGATGCTCAAATATCGTTTGCCGATTTTTGCAGCTATTTCGAAATAAATATGCAGTTTGTAGAAAATAAGGGATTTAATACCTTAGGAGGTCTTGTTCTTGAAATATTACAACATTTACCTGTTACCGGCGAAAAACTTATCTGGCGAGATTTTAGCATCGAAATAGTTGATATGGACGGAATGAGGATGGATAAATTATTGCTCTATAGGGTTGTAGATTAAATCGCGTCATTCTTAATCTCCTTAAGATAGTTCTTAATAGCTTAAATATAAATAGGTGAAATACTGTTTTTTTTATAAAAGAGTAGCGTTTCATGTTTTTTTTTCAGATATTTGCAGGGCAGTATATATGAGTATTAACGTAATCTGAAAAATGGAAGTTATAAGTTTTCTGTGTGCTCTTATTGGAGCTTATTTACTTGGTTCAATACCATCGGCAGTATGGATAGGAAAAGCCTTTTACGGTATTGATGTTCGTCGTCATGGAAGTAAAAACGCCGGTGCCAGCAATACTTTCAGGGTTTTAGGCATAAAAGCGGGAATACCCGTTTTATTGATAGATGCATTAAAGGGAACAGCAGCTTGTTCGCTTGCTTATTTACTCGACGGTATAATTCCCGAAACACATGAATTTATAAATTGCCAGTTTATTCTAGGTGTGGCAGCCGTGATGGGTCATGTGTTTCCAATATTTGCAGGTTTTAAAGGAGGAAAAGGCGTTGCTACAATCACCGGTATTGTTTTAGCTATAGCACCAATACCAACATTATTTGCAATGGCTATATTTGTAATAACATTATTGCTTTCCAAGTATGTTTCGTTAAGTTCGATACTTGCAGGATTATCATTCCCTTTCCTGGTGATTTTTGTGTTTAAAACACAAATTAATTCGATGATATTCTTTTCAATTTTGATATCTATAGTGTTACTTCTTACCCATCGAAAAAATATTGAAAGACTTATTCATAGACAAGAAAATAAAGCGAATCTCTTCAAAAAGCGAAAAATGGAAGATTAGGTTTACCTACCTGTTAAAAAGCCCATTTGGATTATATCTAAATGGGCTTTTAAATTTTACATGAGTCAAAAGTGGTCTATAAAGTTACAAAAGGAAACATTGGATAACGTGTATAGATATATATTTGTAGTTGTAAATAAGATAAGCAATCATTCTTGTAAACGTTTTTGACTATTTGAAAACACTGTTGTCCAGTAAAATGTTTCTATAATTGGGCTAAAGCCCATGGTGACTGCATTTTCAATAACCCCCGACTTAAGTCGGGGGTTATTGAAAAAACTGCATGAAATGGGCTTTAGCCCAACGTGTAACTTGCAGGTATACTGAATGATCCTTTTTGTAATTATATTAGAAATCGACGTATATGGTTTTTATAGGACAATATTGATCTATTAATATTCAAAGGTGAAATGTGTTAATTATTGTGATAAATGTACTAGAAAACAGTAATAATCAAAAAGGACTGAGAATATCAAAATGTCGGTTAAGTAAATTGACACAAAACTTAACTATTTGGATACAAAAGTATACAATAGAAATAAATAGAACAGACTATTTTTGTTCACATAGTACTATTATTAAAAGGATGAAGAAATACATTGGATTATTTTTACTTACAATCGTCTTAACAACAGGAAGCCTGCATGCTCAACGTAAAATGGAAAAGTTGAACAGGGGACTAATTGCCGTTAAAGTAGGTACGGGTTATTTCCTTAGCTGGCGTTTGTTTGGAACCGATACCAGCAGCACCGCATTCAATGTATATAAAGGCACTACAAAGCTTAATGCCAACCCTATCACCGCATCAACAACCTATACCGACAATGCTGCAACAACGGGAATATATACCGTAAAAAAAGTAGTAGGTGGGGTTGAAACCGAAACCTCGGAAGAAGCAAAAGTATATGCCAATAATTATTTTACCATACCTTTACAAAGACCTGCCAGTGGAACAACTCCCGATACGGTGGCATATACCTACACTCCAAACGATTGCAGTGTGGGCGATGTTGATGGCGATGGCGAATATGAAATAATATTGAAATGGGATCCTTCAAATTCTAAAGATAATTCGCAATCGGGATATACCGGTGATGTATATCTTGATGCATATAAGTTTAATGGAACACATCTATGGACTATCGATTTAGGCAAAAACATACGTGCAGGAGCCCATTATACCCAATTTATGGTTTACGATCTTAATAGCGACGGAAAAGCTGAGGTTGTTTGTAAAACGGCACCCGGCACAATTGACGGAACAGGCGGTTTTTTAAGCAAAGGACCCGCTGCAACCGATAACGATGCTGCCGATTACCGGAATACTTCGGGCTATATCCTTACCGGTCCCGAATATCTTACCGTATTTAACGGACAAACAGGAGCCGAAATGGCAACCGTCAATTATAACCCTCCCCGAGGTACGGTAGCCGATTGGGGCGATACCTATGGCAATAGGGTCGATCGGTTTCTGGCATGTATAGCCTATCTCGATGGCGTTCATCCCAGTGTGGTGATGTGCCGTGGCTATTATACACGAATGGTTCTCGTGGCTTGGGATTGGAATGGAACCGCTTTAACACAACGTTGGATATTCGATACCAATAACGGTTACTCTAATTATATGACCGAAGGGAATCATAACCTTAGTGTTGCCGACGTTGACGGCGATGGTAAAGATGAAATAATATACGGTCCCGCAGCTTTCGATCACGATGGAACGCCAATGTATACAACCGGACTCAAACATGGCGATGCAATGCATGTGAGCGACCTCGATCCCGATAGACCCGGTATGGAAGTTTGGGATGTACACGAAGATAAAGTCGATACCATGAAAAGTTCCGAATTGCATGATGCCAAAACAGGCGAAATAATTTTTGGATTGCCTGCAAATACTGATGTTGGAAGAGGTTTAGCTGCCGATATCGATGCCACCCACCGGGGATTTGAACTGTGGTCGAGTTCTTCAAATGGCGTGTATTCTTGCAAAGGAACCCAAATTTCGACTGTTACACCTTCGGTAAATTTTAGAATATATTGGGATGGCGATCTGCAAGACGAATTGCTTGATGGTACGAAACTTGATAAATGGACCGGTAACGGAACATCACGTCTGGCTACGTTTTACAATTTCGACAATGCCAAAGAAATAAATGGAACAAAAGCCAATCCTTGTTTACAAGCTGATTTATTTGGCGATTGGCGCGAAGAATTGATTTATTATAATTCGGTAACAAATGCCGATTTAATTGTATTTACATCAACAATCGCCACAACAAACAGACTGTATACCTTGATGCACGATCCTCAATATCGCGAAAGTGTGGCATGGCAGAATGTGGCTTACAACCAACCTCCCTATCTTAGTTTTTACATTGGCGATGGACTGGCAAATGTACCGAAACCAAATATCACCCTCGTTACGGCGGTAACAGCCAAAACCCAATCGATAGCATTAAAAGCCGGTTGGAATCTTATATCGTTTAATGTAACACCTTCGAATCTTTCCATCGATAGTGTTTTTAGAACGGTAATAACAAATGTTGCCGAAATAAAAACCTTCGATTCTTTTTGGCGAAACGGACAAAATGGTTTGTTCAACTCATTAAAATCGATAACAGATGGAGCCGCTTATTTAGTAAATATGAAAGCTGCAGCTACTATATCTTTAACCGGTGATCCGGTCAATTTGCCGTTCACAGCAACACTTAAGTCCGGCTGGAATCTGGTTGGATTGCCTTCGCAATCGGCTGTAACCATTGCAACCGAAGTTAACGGGAAACCGGTTTCGTCGGTTAAGAATTTTGACGGTTACTGGCAATCGGTGGGCACAACCTCAATCACAACATTTGATGTAGGGAAGGGGTATTATGTAAAATCAACAGCTGCTACAACCTTGAGTTGGTAATGGGTATATACCGGCATCGTTGCTTTAGTGTCTGTTTTTAAGGAAGTTCACTAATGCTATTGACTTATTGCTTTATACTAATGGAGGCTTAGCCCAGAAGCTAAGGTAATACAATATGTTTTGAAAAAATAAGGTAATAAGGTTGAATCTCTCTTATGTAACTAGATTTTATGAAGTGAGTCAAAGCTCATAGCATTGGTAATTCTTTTTTAAGCTTTTATGCAGTATGGTTTAATACAATAACATCATACTGTTATGAATACTATTTCATAACCGATTGTCTTTCAATTACCCCGACATTTATGTCGGGGTAGAATATGACGTCATTCTTGTGGCGAAGCATATCATTATTTCCTTATTCTTCTTATCATCGCCACGAACGATAACCTGCATTGTTTTACTTTCGTGGCGATGAAAGGTTGAATAGTAATTAATTGATCTGCTTCGCCACAACTATCACATTGATTTAACCCCCGACATGAATGTCGGGGTAATTGAAATATACATTATCTATGATTGCAAAATTATCGTTACGTGAGTTCTAAAAATCCAATTCTATTCAGCCTTTAATTTTTATTTTGGTATGAATGAACTCCCTTCGGTCGGTTCTGCGTTACGTTATTTTTGTAAAATCCTCATTTACTATAGTAAACTCCGGTTTTCCAAAAATAGCAAGCCTTGATAATTGAATTTTTAGAAACCCCCGTTATAACATTTGAATGCACGGACTGCAAGTCCTCGCAAGCTAAATGCCTATAAACAATATTGTGCTATTCTTAAAGCAGTTGTCAAAAAAAAACTAATGTAGGGTATAATAAGAGTATCGAATGATGAAATTAAATATTAATTTTGTCCATTATCTAATTACTTTAAAGCAACCATATGAATTTGAAACTTCTTAGTCTCTTTTTAACGATAAGTACGGTAAGCTTTGCACAAAATCAAATTATCGGCAAATGGTTGACTCAAGATAAAGATGCAAATGTTGAGTTGTATCAACAAAAGGGAAAGTATTATGGTAAGATAGTATGGCTTAAAGATCAGAATAACAATAAAGGCAAACCTAAGGTAGACGAAAATAATCCCAATCAAGCGTTACGAAACACTCCGATCATCGGACTGATATTCCTCAAAGATTTTGTTTATTCACCAAACGACAAACAGTGGATAGACGGATCTATTTATGATCCGAAATCGGGTAGAACCTATAAGAGTACCTTGTGGCTCAACGATAACAACAGTATTAAGGTTCGTGGTTATTGGGGTATTTTATATAATACTGCCACGTGGACAAGAATAAAATAAACATCAGCATATCACAATGTTAATCATAGTAGAACCTACTATCAATAAGTAACGGTATCCGATAATAGCAATGAAGACCCCCAATAAAACGACCATTACGAGACCCCATTTAGATTAACCAATTACCGTATAAGGTAGAGACGTTGCACGCAACGTCTCACGGTATTACCTAACATCTAAGCACTAATATGGCAAGCTGTTCCCAATGTAGCAAGGCATCTTTAATATAGCAAGTATCTTAGCTTGCAGTCCGTGCATTCAAATAGTATAACGAACGGACTGCAAGTCCGCTCGCAATGTCATTAAGTTAAGGAATATACAAAAGAAATGATAATTTATTATGTGACGTGAACACCCCAAACCCCTAAAAGGGGCTTTAACAGCCTAACTGTTAGGCTATGTTGTTTCTTTGTTTGCCGGTAATTATATTTCTTATTATTCAATGATAAAGGAATTAATTGTGAGATATCTTAAATCTTTTAGAGAGCTTGTTAAAGCCCCTTTTAGGGGTTTGGGGTGCTTTTCGTACTATCAATAAATGATATTTCTTAACGTAATGACATTGAGTCCGCTTGAGCCTTACCAAGTCTTAAATACGACAATAATTCATTCTCATAACTTATATATAATAAAGCGATAAGACTTTTCATTTAATGCAAGATCGTAACAAATACAAAACTAGAAACCAGCTTTTTGCTATGAATTTTAATAATCACCCTCGAAAAGGTGTAGATTAAAATCGAAGTATTTGTTGTTGAAGATTGTTACAAAGCCTTACTGCTGCTGGGTTTGACGTGGTAATTGTTTGCATATAAAATATACCGACAAAATGATGGTATATTAAAAATGATATGACGGAATAAAATAAATGACAAAATACTTGCATTTTGAAATAATGTATTTTACATTTGATATAACACTAATATATGTGATATAACATGCAAGTAAAATACAAAAATACCCCTGTTTATAACGGAAGCGAACAATTCGAGATCATTGAAATGTATTCGTATAATGTTGGATATAATGAAAATAGTAGCGGTTTTACCTATTCTTATAGTAAGCAGTGCATGTTCCTGTTAAATCAGGAAGTATTGTTTGATAGTCTAAATATACTATTGACGGTCTATCCATATATATTGAACAAACCCGCAACCACAACGGATAGAACCGCTACCGGATATTCGAAACCTAATTCATTTTGTAATTATAGCTGTTCTTTATTGAACAATCACGAATTATTAAGCAATAGACCCAATACTACAAGCAATCACCTTGATACGATATCGAATCGACCCGAAACGATATCCTTTACACCCGAAAGTATATCCTATCCACCCGAAAGTATATCCTATCGACCCGAAACGATATTCTTTCCACCCGATAGGATATCCTTTCCATCCGAAACGATGTTCTATCCACTCGAAACAATATCCTTTTCACCTGAAACGATATTCTTTCGACCCGATAGGACATCCTATCCACCCGAAACAATATCCTTTTCACCCGATAGGACATTCTTTCCACCCGAAAGGATATCCTTTTCACCTGATAGGACATTCTTTCGACCCGATAGGATATCCTATCCACCCGAAACGATATTCTATCGACCCAAAAGGACAAGGAATCGTCATTTTAGACCAAAACGAAGCTCCAAATGTCGGCATATCAATCATTTAATAGTAACGTCTCTCATTTCTTATATAGTATAAATTTAAAATTTTTCCCCTATGAAAACAATTAAAGTATTACTTGACTTCATTTCGTTGTCAATCGCGTTAAAAATTACATTCTATCGAAATGTAATAAA
>Ga0265338_10005516_pt1 | contig 16489 bp, 16 predicted proteins | sample 42126metaG_FD_193579 | JGI IMG/M metagenome (GOLD analysis project Ga0265338, IMG submission 193579) | Rhizosphere microbial communities from Carex aquatilis grown in University of Washington, Seatle, WA, United States - 4-21-26 metaG | ecosystem: Host-associated > Plants > Roots > Rhizosphere... | reverse complement strand
CTTCCAGTAATTCTTCCCCGTCGCGTTGAAGTTCTTATCGAACTTCTTCAGCAGGTCCATCATCTTGAAGTGCGTCGGCGCCTGGAACGGATCGTAATTCTTCATCAAACACAGCGCCATTCCCACCACAGTCCAGAATTTTCCGCGCGCCGCATCGTTCACCTTCGCGATGTCCCGCGCCAATTGATCACCCTTCAGGAATGCCGTGACCGGCACCGCTTCCTTGGTTTCCTTGTCGATCATGACTGCCATCCCCGTCCCGCAATTCGGATGGCAACCGCACGACAGCTGGCCCCAATCGTTTTTCACATCGTTGACGTGCATCAGGTCGGCCCAGTCGCTGAACGTCCCCATGAATGAAATCGGGAACCAGTCACGCGACGGCTCGCCCAGCCCCGTCTGATTCTTCACATCGTGCGCCAGGTGCGACAGCGTATAGCGCTGCGCCGCCCGCCGGTCATCCGTAACCGCCTCGTCCCGCCCGGTAAACGAAACTGGCTGGAACGACAGGAAGCTGATCGTTCGCGGATTGTCCAGCGCGAACTTGATGATTCTTCCCACCTGCTCGTTGTTGATCCCGTTCACGATCGTCACCACCGGCACGATCTCAACCCCGGCCTTATGCAGGTTCTCAATCGCCTTCAGCTTGACGTCAAACAAATTCCCCACCAGCCGATGCGCGTTCGCCGCGTTGCCAATGCCGTCAAACTGCAGGTACGCATACCGCATGCCGGCCTCAACCGCCTGCTGGCAGAACTCAAAGCTCTTCGCGAACTCGATGCCGTTGGTCGCAGCCTGCACCGAGTTATATCCAACCTTCCGCGCGTACCGCACGGCATCCAGGAAGTACGGCGACAATGTCGGCTCGCCCCCCGAGAACTGAACGCTCATCTGCCGCCGCGGCTTGATGGTGATGGCGTTGTCTAGCATCGTCTTGATCTCTTCCCAGGTCAGCTCGTGCACAAATCCCACCTGGTTCGCATCCATGAAGCACGGATCGCACATCATGTTGCAGCGGTTCGTCAGATCGATGGTCAACACCGACCCACGCCCGTACTTCACCGTCGACGACCCGTGATGGTGCAGGTGCTCGTCTTTATGCGCAACAATGTCGCGCCCCGGGAATACGTCCTCCAGATGCTTCGAAAACTCGGTATCGATCGACATCAGATCTTCGAAGTGGCCGTGCTTGGGGCAATCCTTCACCATCAGGATCTTCCCGTCGCGCTCGATGATGGTCGCCTTGATCTCGCCGACCTTCTCGTTCATCAACACTTCATGCGGCAGGTGCCCATCCAGAATCTGCTGCCGGATCTCCGGCACGCACTTCGGGCACAGCGAATCGGTCGAACGCGGCCAGCCCAGCGGCGGCTTCGACTTCTCGTACGACTTGAGCAGAGGCTTCTCAGACCACTTCGGCGTGGGTGACGGATTCGGCTTGATCCGGTTCAACCGCTCGAATACAGCCCACGTTCCCTTGGCGGCCATGACGGCTGCTTTTTCTACGTACTTGATCGGCTTGCGCATGTTGGCTCTCAGCTCCTGATTTTCGTACTCTCGCCGGCAGTTCCTGTCAGAGTCTGCCGCTTTTCCACCAAACTCGTTGCCCTTCCAAACCGCCGTCTCCGGCTAGTGCTATCCCTCAACTTGCCCAAAACTCTTGTTATTCCGACCCGTCGCCTCAGATGAACCTGAGATGACAGATCACCCAAAAACTACGGCTCTGCCCGGGATTTGCCCTGGTTCTAACCTGGGTACCTACACTTTTCCCTGGGTATTGGACTGCACCTATCCTATTGCAGCCCATGGAAATGGCGCATCCATATCCCAACGAACGGTGCAAATTTGGGGTTTAGTGGTGCTACGCAGGATTATACGGTCCTAAACTATTGAAAGCAAAGGGGGCATCGCAGGCGGCATCAAAATACAAACCCCACTCCGCCCGTCACCATGTCACTCCGCCAGTTGTACAACCCATCCGGATTCCCGGTCCCAGCCCTGAACTTGAAGTACCTCGTCTCGTAGTTCCCCTTCACATAAAACTTGCCCAGGTTGTATCCCACGGTGCCCCGTATGAAATATCCGTGATCCAGAATCGGATGCGGGATCGTCGTTACCGCTCTCGCATGAAAATGAGGCGTAAACTCCGGCCCTACCATCGCCTGCACAAACGCATGCCTCTCTGGACCAAACTTGTATTCCATAAATCCCGGCAACTCCAAAAGCGAGAGCCGGTCGCGGCTGAACACCGCATTGTCGATCGTACTGGCAGGCAGATAGATCCTGTGCACCTGCACATGGAACCCAATCGACAGCCCCTGCCCAAACCGAAACTTTGTGCCCCCGTACAAGCTCTCCTCCCACGCATGACTGGACGTATCCACAGGCAAACGCAACTCGCCCCCAGCCACCACATCCGCACCATATTTTTCGTCCTTACTCTTCAGCACGATCACTTCCCCGTCAACAATGCCTTCCGCGCTCGTGGACCGCGCCAATCCCCCAAACCTGTCGGAAACCTGCCCCACATCCACCCCAATCGTCCCGCGTTGACAATAGGCCGGGACCGCAGCCAGGAAAATCAAACACACACCGATCACAGGCGTCTGCCAGCGCATCATCCTTACTTTCCTCCGTTGTGGGCCGTCGACAGTCTCTCAGAAGTATATCCATTCGTGAACCTCAGCGGTCCCAACCTTCGTCGATGTCGGATTGCCATCCTGCCGTTAGAGCGTTCCCGCACCGAATTGGTTTGCCACTCCAGGCAAACGCCACCACTGAAAGAAGAAAATTAAGAACAAGAAGAAGTTGATAAGAGGAATATGTAGGGACAGCCGCCCCCGGCTGTCCAGCCGCGCAGCGGCGCGAAAGAAGCGCGAGAGGCGCTCCCGAAGATAAGCGCTTTAATGCCGGGTCAAGCTCAAAATAAGCAACTCCCGTCCCGGAGGTACGCTTGAGAATAGCCCGCCAGTTTCACTGGCGGGTACCTGTTCGTAAATAACCCTCGTGCCGTAGGCACGACTGAAATCCTGCGGCGTCTCTTGGCGGGTGGCCATGCCTTTGCTCTCGGCGCGTACAACCAACCAAGTGCACCACGGAGCGGTCACTGCAGACTCAAAAGGGCCACCCGCCACGGCCTTTTAGAGCGCTGCTCTGGCACTGGCAGGCCATTTACACCCGATCCGCGCTGGCGGACGATGTGCCACATTCTTTAACTCCACCGTGTGTGTTGGGGATCATGAAGTAAGTGCTGTGTACCAATTGCTAGTGCCGTTCCAACGCTGGAGCAGCGCCTGCACCGCTCAATCGGAGTTCTCAGACTGGAGCAGAGACCAGAGCGGCCAACGAAAATTCAAGACAACCGAAAAGGAGACAAACATGAAGATCCGCACGCTGCTACTCATCTGCGCATGTTCGGCGACGTTCACTCATGCGGCCTTGAGCCAAAGCCAGCCTCACGCCACGCCTGGGCGCCTCGGCTATCAGGACCCCAAAACCGGGGCGTTCTTGCCTTTGGCTCCGACTGTCGCTGACGCCGGCGAGGCCGCGCCTCCCGTGACCCCGACTACGGGAAAATTCGCCTTTAATCTCAACATCAACATAAAATCTGCGAACATCCGGACCGATGTCCTCGCTTGCTACGCGACTGTCACCGTATCCGACAACCTCACAGGCTCGTACACGATAGACGAGGATGAAGCGTCGGTGGCTGCGACGATCACAGGAAGCACGGCCAAGTGTACTGTGTCCATCCCTTATTCATGGCCGCTCGTTACACCAACTGCGGACATCGTTACGGTCTCTTTGAGTGTCTACGCCAACAGCCCAACCCCCGGTGGGCAACCGACGAGGATCGTCACACAAACGCAGCCTCATATCAGCGTTCCGCTGAACGGTTCTACGACGACATACAACGTGGCAGTTACGATGTAGCTCAAAGGCCAAGGTGCCCATTCGAACGACGCGTTCTTGGCGTCGTTCGAGTGGGGATATTGATCCCTAACCCCACTCACTCAAGATTTTGCCGGGCGCCCTATCCTTTGCGCTTTCCGTAAAGGGTGGGCATTCGATGCTCTCAACCCCCTGGCAATTGCGTTGCCAGAAGCCTTTGATCTCGGCGGCTACAACCAGCAAAGTGGGGTGCCCCACTCTTCGCATCCTTTGCGAAGGGCGGGCGCGATGCCGCAAGCAGCGCCGACTTCAACACTGCGGAAATTTCATGATACCCAACAGCACCCTTGCCAAAGCCATAAGCAAACACAGCCAAGGTGGGCACTCGTCCCTACTTACTGTAGAACTCCTTCCAAGGCTTGCCGCGCTTGAAAAAATCGGCACCGAGTTCTTCGAACGAACTGTAGTGCGGGGAAAACCAGGCCGCGTCTTTCGGAACCTGTCCGTCGACCAGCACGATCACCCGCGGCGTCCCACGACCGTTCTGCTGTTTGTACCCCGGCATTCCGATGACGTCCTTTTTGACGTACCACTCGTTACCGCTCGCGGCGGGAAGTTTGGGCTCGCTGAGGTTGCCGTAGTAGTTGTGATTCTTGTCGGCGTTGGCCCGAGTGATCGTGCCCTTGAGGATCTTGCCCTGCAACTCTCCGAGGGCGTCGCCGATCATCTCGTTGTCACGGTTGTCCTTCCACTGTCGTCCCATCGGGGTCACCTCGGGCGGCGATTGTAATGCGGGCTGTAGGGGATGGCAACCCAAAGCTCTTGTCATTCCGACACGCGTGCCAAGCGAGCTAGGAGAGCATTGCCTGAGGTAGTCGAAGGGATCGCTGGGGCTGGCGTAAGATGCTGCCGAAGAAGTGTTCCTGCAGGAACACATCGTCATGACGGTATGGGATAGACAATTACGTCATGACACGCAAGTCTAAGAAAGCAATGGCCAAAATGGAGATTGAATCGCAGTGGACGGCGCGGAAGCTGGAACAGGTCGGGGTTGTGCCGCGGATTGTGGGAAGTCAAAATCCCTGCCCTGTCGCAAAAACCGCGACAAGGACGGGGCAGCCCAGATTTTGAGATGAGCGAAAGGGTGGGCCAGCCCCCGGAGTAGGATACGTTATGTGTGTTTGTCCGGTTCTTCCTTCCCCGCTGAAGTCCTCTCTGGAGGCGTCTCTCATGCGCAACCTGAACTTGGTCCTCTGTGGTATGGCGTTGCTGGCGACCGGGGTGCTGGCACAATCTCTGCCCACGGCCACACTCACAGCATCCGATCCGGTATTGGGCGGCCAACTGGGTTATTCAGTGGCCATTAGCGGTTCGACCGTCGCGGCCGCCGGTCCTGGCAAAGTCTATGTTTTCAGCAAGCCTTCGGCCGCGCCTTGGACAGATATGACAGAGTCCGCTCAGCTACTCGCGGCAGCGTCCGCGGTTGCAATCAATGGCGATGCCAGTGTGATTGTCGCGGGCGCGCCTGGAGTTGGAGAATTTGGGACAGTTTACGTATTCGTGCGGCCCGACAGTGGGTGGCACGGTACGATTAGTCCGGTCGCCACTCTCACCCCGGGCCCTCCCCCAAAGTCTTGGGTATTGAGAGGAACGGTAGGAGGCTCCGTAGCAATCAACTCCAAGGGAGACACGATTGTTGGAGGAGCCTACAATGCGGGAACCCAAGGGCATCTTTCAAACCATGTGGGTGTAGCTGGCATTCCGCAACAAGGTGCAGCCTATGTCTGGGCAGAGCCGGCTGGCGGATGGGCAAAGGCCGACGGAGCGCCCGAAACGGCGAAACTAACAGCGTCGGACGGAGTCGCTTACGATCTCTTCGGTACCTCGGTCGGAATCGCTGTAAATACAGTCGCGATAGGAGCTCCCGCAGATAAGAGCGGGGCTTCGACCGGCTCTGGCTCCGTCTATATTTTCACCCGGCCAGCGACTGGGACATGGGCAACACCCACTAGTTTCAAAGCGAAACTACAATCGGCAGATGAGAAAGCATTGGATGGCTTTGGGTCTTCAATTGCCGTGGGAAACAGCGGAGCGCTGGTTGTAGCAGGATCAGGTCGCGGTTGCGGGGCCGGCGCAGTTGGCGATTCCTACGTCTTCGTCAGGCCCTCGACGGGTTGGCCGAAGACCATGACGCAGACCGCGGAATTGTCACCATCCGACAGCATGACGACTTGCTTCGGTCTGAGTGTCTCCTTTGGAAGCAACCAAGTCGTCGTCGGCGCGCCAGCGGCTTCGAATGGGATTGGTGACGCATACATCTTCTCTAAACCCTCCAAGGGATGGTCGAACATGTCCATTCCAGTGAGTGTGGTCGGTGGAAGCGGTTCCAGCGTTTTTGGACGTTCAAGCAGCGTCAGTGGCAGAACCACGGCAGTTGGGTCACCCGGCACAACCGTTCAAGGCAAACCTTCAGCGGGAGCAGTCTACCTGTTCGGCAACTAGATCGCGCGGCGTGAGCAGCGCTCAAACCCTTTACTGGGAAATATGGGGACCCCGTTTGTCCCCGCATTCCCCGTCCCGCATCCCCCCGCATTCCCCGCGAAGGAATCCGCGAGCAGATCCGAAAAGGTCTCTTGTCTCCCGACTGCCTGCTGGAAGACGATTTCTCCCCCGCAGCCGAAATAAAGATCGCCGAAACAAAGAAAGGCGGACAAAGTCCGCCCCCAACAGCCAGAGCTAGAAGCTGAGTTCTTACGATCCTTGTTTCTCAAACACGATCTCGGCCTTCTTCGCCGCCAGCTTCTCTTTGCGGTACGCGCGAGCCACGTCGCCAAGCGGCGTCGGTGGCGGCAACATGGGACCGAACTCCCACAGCGGGCGCTCGCCGTGAGCGAACGTGTAGGTCTCGCCGGTGCTTCCGACAAGTGCCTGTTCGCGAGCCAGTGCGTGCTGCTCGGCATGCGCGACATGCTCCGGAATGGAGACCATCTGCACCTGGTTGGGGATAACAGACGCGGTTTGTCCAACGGCCGATGTGGGACAGAGGACGATACAAAGGGCGGTACAAAGAGTAACCAGCGCAAGGAGTGTTGTTTTCATGGCGTTTTTCATCCTGATTCACAGCCAGTGGGTGCAAGCCCCATACCAACCTAAAGGGCTGCCAATTCCAGCACTTACGAGGGCAGCCGAGGGCATGGCGCAACCCTTTGCACATTTAGGGAACGGGCATCCTGAGGCCCAAAACCCGCACTGGGCGCGGGAAGCCGGCCGGAGCCTGAACCATCGCCAGCACCGGGAAACACGGCCGCTGCGACTGCGGTATATTGTTTTCGGGCTCGTGATGGGACGCTCATGATCAGGCTCAATCGAGGGACGATGCACCTCCGCTGGCGGATCAGGTTTGCCTTCTCCGCCATTCTTCTCGTGGCCTCCGTCGCGCGGGCCCAGACCGACTGCGCCGAGGGTAACGGAATCCTCGACACAACCGCGCCCAAGGGCATGACGCCGCAGGAACTCATGCAAAAAGTTGCCGCGGAGGAAACGAAAGTCAAAGAGGCGCGCACCCATTACACCTACACCCAGGACGTGATGGTACAAACGCTCAACGGCAAAGCCGTCGACGGACAGTTTCACGAGGTCACCAACATCTCCTACGACAAGGGCAAGCGCGTCGAGAACGTGACGTTTGCCGAACAGTCCACCCTGCGCGGAGTTCAGCTTTCGGCCGAGGACATGGACGACATTCGTGTCTTCATGCCCTGGATGCTGACCACAGAAGAATTGCCGCAATACAACCTAACCTATGCAGGGCAACAGCACGTGGACGATCTCGATACCTACGTCTTCCACGTTGAGCCCAGGAAAGAAGAGAAGAACAAGCGCTATTTTCAGGGACGCATTTGGATCGACAACCACGACCTGCAGATCGTGAAACTCTGCGGCAAGACCGTCCCCGAGGTAATCCAGAAAAAGAAGAAGGCGCCGCAGGAGATCCGGCCAACCTTCGTTACCTACCGCCAGCCCGTCGATGGCAACTGGTTCCCTGCCTATGTTCGCGTCGACGACACGCTGCACTTCCGCGTGGAAAGCGTGCAACTGCGTGAAATCGTCAAGTTCACCGGCTACAAGAAAGTGGGAGCCGCGGCGCCGGCCCAGTCCGCCAAGCCGTAACTAAAGCATTAACAGCCCGAAATTTTTTCCCGGACTTGCGGGGGGAATCAAAGCGGCACTTGAACCCCGATTTCAGGTGTGTTGTACTTCTCTTCATGGCAGAAGAAAAAAACAAGAGCAAAGACATTGTTTTGTGGATCATCACGGTCCTCCTCATCGGCTTGGCGATCTTCTGGTACATGAAGCCGAGGTAGTTCCCGCTCAGCTCTCTCGCCCCCACGGCCAAGTCACCGCATTCGTCCAGCGGTGACGATTGTATTTCTCCGCCGACTTTCGGCTCTGCTTCCAGCTACCCGCACTTCCACCCTAGGGTTTCCGCCTCTCATCGGGTAAGATACTTCGGCTGCAAATTATGGGACGTTGCTGTAGCGTCTACGACGGGATTCCTACCTTCACGATGAATCGCGAATATCACAAGGGTTATAGCCAGGAACTCCACCGCGACATGGAAGCTCTGGTCTTCGGTCACGCAGGCACGCCGCTGCTTGTCTTTCCGACTTCCATGGGGAAGTTCTTCGAGTATGAAGACCGCGGAATGATTGGAGTGCTGGCGCCAAAGATCGAGCGCGGCGAGTTGCAGGTCTTTTGCCCAGACGGCGTTGATACCGAGAGTTGGTATAACAAGGGCGTTCATCCGCGAGTGCGCGTGCTGCGGCATCTTCAGTATGAGCGCTACATTCTGCATGAGTTCCTGCCCTTCATCCGGTGGAAAAATCAGACACCTCGACTCGCGGCCACAGGCTGCAGCTTTGGGGGATACCACGCAGTGAATTTCGCCTTCAAGCATCCTGACGTGGTCACGCACTGCGTAAGCATGAGCGGAGCCTTCGATATCCACCAGTTTCTGGATGGGTTTTACGACAACGATTGCTACTTCAATAATCCTCCAGACTACTTGCCGAACATGACAGACGACTGGTTCCTGAGCCGCTACCGCCAGATGAAGATTGTGCTGGGATCGGCAGATTGGGATATGTGCCTAGACCAGAACGTGAAACTATCCGCGATCTTGAATGGGAAGGCTATTCCGCACTGGCTCGACGTTTGGAACGACAACTCGAAGCATGACTGGCCGCTGTGGTTGCGGATGGCAACGAAGTATTTCTAACGACGTTCTCTTAGAGACGTAGCTTGCTACGTCTTTCTGGCTCGCTTTTCTGGCTCGCTGACAGACGAGACGTTGCAAGCAACGTTTCTACGGAGTGTGTGATGAAGAAGATTGGAATTTTGTTTGGGATGGAGAATACGTTCCCACCTGCGCTTGTCGAGAAGATCAACTCGATGGGAGTCGAGGGCGTTGAGGCGGAGTTTGTGAAAATAGGCGGGATTCGGATGGATGAGCCAAAGAAGTACGCTGTCATCATCGACCGGATTTCGCAGGATATTCAGTTTTATCGCGCGTATCTGAAGAACGCGGCGCTGCACGGGACGATTGTGGTGAACAATCCGTTCTGGTGGACAGCGGACGACAAGTTCTTCAACTACGCTTTGGCGCACAAGATGGGCGTGGCGATTCCGCCGACCGTGATCCTGCCGCACAACAAGCATCCGGAGGGAACGACGGACAAGTCGATGCGCAACTTGATCTTCCCTCTCAACTGGCAGGAACTGTTTGACTACGTCGGCTTCCCTGCATTTCTCAAACCCTATTCCGGCGGCGGATGGAAGCATGTGTATCACGTGCACTCTCCAGAGGAATTCTTTCATCACTACAACCAGACGGGTGATTTGTGCATGACGCTGCAGCACGGCGTGGTGTTTGAGGAGTATTACCGCTGCTATGTGGTCGGCCAGGAAAAAGTGCACATCATGAAATACGATCCGCGTGCGCCGCATCATGAGCGCTATGTGAAGGGGAATCCTCCACCCTCGTCGACGGAGCTTCGCCATCGCATGGTGAAAGACGCTCTGTCGTTGTGCCGTGCTTTGGGGTATGACTTGAATACCGTAGAGTTCGCCGTGGAAGGTGGAGTGCCGTATGCGATCGACTTTCTGAATCCCGCGCCGGACGCGGAAATTACTTCCGTCGGGCAGGAGAATTTTGACTGGATTGTGAATGCCGTCGCCGAGATGGCAGTGAAGATGGCGCTGAGCGGCGAGAGCCCGGCAAAGGAGTTGCGGTGGGCTGGATTCCTGGCAGGAGCAGCGGTGAAGACAGAGCGCAAGGGCGAACCGGAGTGGGTTGCGGCGCGGAAGCGTGGGAAAGGAACGAAGCAGGCGTCCCAATGAAAGCTCTGTGCATAGCCGGTTTGTGGCTGGTGTGCGCGTCGTTTTCAGGTGCGCAAGCTACCACTGTTCCCGACTTTGCCGATTTCACGAAGAGTTCTTCGGAACACATCATCAATCCGATCGAGAAGCCGTTTCAGGTTTACTCGGTAGCGGGAACGATCCGCACAGAAAGGTCTGGGGATGCGCTGGCGGAGGTTTTGTTTGAGATCGAAGGTCCCGGAACAACGCGCAAAATTAGGCACGCGCGGACCGACAAGCATGGGCACTTTCGGATCTCTCGCGTGCCCAGAGGCACATACCGCTTTAAAGCGACGCTCGAGGGGTTTCAGTCAGTGATGGGAACGATCATCGTGTCGGACTCCAAGGGCGCATCTGGCGAGATGGCGATCCACATGAGCATCGGACTATGAGTGTGGTTGATCTGGGTCGCAAGGCACCAAGCGTACTGAATCGATTTTCGTACGATCGCGATATGTCCATGACAGAGTTCGGGAGGATGCGATGAGAGGCAAAGGGCCGGTCAAGAACGTAGAGGAGTACCTGTCGCAAGTACCTGAGCCGGCTCGCAGCACATTGAAGCATATCCGCGCAGTGATTCGGTCGGTGGTGCCGAAGGAGACCACCGAGGTGATCAGCTACGGGATTCCGATGTTTAAGTACAACGGAATGCTGGTGGGATATGCGGCGTTTGCGAAACACTGCAGCTTGTTTCCGACTGGGTCTGGAGTGCTGGATCGGTTCGACAAAGAACTCAAGGGGTATCGCACTTCGAAAGGAACCATTCAGTTTCCTCCGGATAAGCCGTTGCCGGATGGGCTGGTGAAGAAGATTGTTCGGGCGCGGGTTAAGGAAAACAAGGAATGGGATTGAGTTCGCGTGATCGAGAACAAGACTTTGACCGCAAAGAGCGCAGAGAACTGCCGCAGGGGACGCAAAGAAAACCCAGGTTCGGGAGACCTGGGATGACTTGCAGGCATTGTTATACTGTTAGGACCTTCCGGCGATGGTTCTGCCGCCGGCTAACAGCGGCTTCCTTGCTTCGTTCGGAATGACAAGATATCCGGGAATAACGCCGAGATGAGGTAAGGGACGCGGCTTTGATCCTGTTAGAGGTCGCGGGCGGGGCGCCGGCGCCACATTGACCGCGACATGACTTTTTTATGACACCAACTTTTACGATCGGGATTGAAGAGGAGTATCAGACGGTGGATCCGGAGACGCGGGATCTGCGGTCGCATATTCATGCCGAAATTCTGGAGAAGGGGAAGATGATTCTCCAGGAGCGGGTGAAGGCGGAGATGCACCAGTCGGTGGTAGAGGTCGGGACATCGGTCTGCAGCAATATTAAGGAAGCGAAGGCTGAGGTTAAGAAGCTGCGGAGCAACATGGTGCGCCTGGCCAAGGAGAATGGACTGCGGCTGGCGTCGGCGGCGACGCATCCGTTTTCCGACTGGCGCACGCAGGAAATACATCCCGACCAGCGCTACAAGAACATTGTTGAAGATCTGCAACTGGTGGCGCGGGCCAATTTGATTTTTGGCTTGCACGTGCACATCGGGATCGAGGATCGCGAGACCGCGATCCACATGATGAATCATGCGCGGTATTTCCTGCCGCACATACTGGCTCTATCGACGAATTCGCCCTTCTGGCTGGGGATGAATACCGGGTTGAAATCGTACCGGTGCAAGGTGTTCGACAAGTTTCCGCGAACAAATATTCCGGATTATTTCCCGAGCTGGGGCGAGTACGAAAACTTTATCAAGCTGCTGATCAAGACCAATTGCATCGACAACGCGAAGAAGATCTGGTGGGATATTCGGCCGCATCCATTTTTCAATACGATCGAGTTCCGGGTGTGCGACATTCCGATGCGTGCGGACGAGACGATCGCGCTGGCGGCCTTGATTCAGGCTACCGTAGCGAAGCTCTACAAACTGTACACGCAAAATCAGGGATTTCGCCTGTACCGGCGGGCGTTGATCATGGAAAACAAGTGGCGGGCGGCGCGCTACGGCCTTGACGGCAAAATGATTGACTTCGGTAAACAGACGGAAGTTCCGGCGCGCGACCTGGTGCATGAGTACCTGGAGTTCATCGACGATGTAGTCGATGAACTCGATTCACGAGAAGAGCTGAATTACATACACGAGATCATCGAACACGGGAGCGGGGCTGACCGTCAGTTGCGCGTGTTCCAGGAGACCGGAGATTTGAAGAAAGTGGTCGATTACATTATTGAGGAGACGGAAGCGGGGCTCGAGGAAGAGCCAGCTTCCGTGCGAAAAGTCGGGTAATGAGTATTCCTGTGGAGCCAACCAAAATCCCCACCCTTCGCAAAGGACGCGGAGGATGGGCCACCCTCAGCATTCCTTTTGATCCTGAGTACACGCCGGGAGCTTATAACGCGGTGAATGTTTGCCTGCGAATTCAGCCTTCGGAACAGGTGTGCGTGATTACCGATGTGGCCACGATTGAGATCGCGGGGGCGATGGTGGCTGAACTGGAAAAGATCGGCGCTCCGTATCGGGCATGGGTTTTGGAGGATTTGGCGCCGCGGCCTCTCACGGATTTGCCGCGGGAAATTCTGGAGGATCTGGAGAAATCCCAGGTCTCGATTTTTGCGGTGCAGGTGCAAACCAACGAGTTGCGGTCGCGGATTCAGATGACCGATGTGGTGAACCGGAGAAAAATCCGGCACGCGCACATGGTGAACATCAACCGGCAGATCATGCTGGAGGGAATGCGGGCGGATTTCGGGCGTGTGGACCGGTTGAGCGCCAAGGTGATTGCCATGGTGCGCAAGGCGCGGCAGGTACGGGCTCGGACCGCGGCAGGCACGGACCTGACGGCGGATTTGAATCCCAACTACAAGTGGCTGAAGACGAGCGGGATCATCTCTCCGGAGAAGTGGGGGAATTTACCGGGGGGAGAGATTTTTACCACGCCGGGCGAGGTCAATGGGACATTTGTGATTGATGGCGTCGTGGGAGACTATTTGTGCGCCAAGTTCGGAGATCTGGCAGAGAATCCGCTAACGGTGCGGGTGAAGGGGAACCGACTGACCGAGGCGCACTCGGAGAATCGAGAACTGGAAAGTGATTTCTGGAAGTATACGCATACCGATGCGAACAGCGATCGGGTGGGCGAGTTTGCGATTGGAACCAACATTGATTTGAAGGAAGTGATTGGGCAGATTCTGCAGGACGAGAAGTATCCCGGAGTGCATATTGCGTTTGGGAATCCTTATGGAGCGCATACGGGCGCGGATTGGGATTCGACCACGCATATCGATGTGGTCGGGCGGAAGTTCAATATCTGGGTGGATGACGAGCAGATCATGCGTGAGGGGAAGTTTTTGGTGGAAGCGTAGGGCGGATTTGGTAATTGAGTAATCGGGTAATTTGGTAATTGAAACCGAGTCGGACGCCCGTTAATTACGGGCGTTTTTATTTGCATAAGAATATTCATACGCGATAGAGTGCGGGGACGAGACGGCCTCCAGAATCATGAACTACCCGAACGACGCGAATGGCGATGCACTTCGCCGCATGGAAGCGAATGGAGATGACCTATCTCGGCCGCGCAGTATTGAATTTACAGTGGTGTTCCCCGATGAGAATGCGGCCAAACACTTTGAAAACCAAATTGTTGGGCTTGGATATACTGCCTCGATCGAGTTCACGCAGATTGCTCAAGAGTTCCCGTGGGATGTGATTGTCGCCAATCAAATGATCCCGTTGTATGAAGAGATCGTAGCTTTCGAGGACTTCCTTCAGGAAGCTGCGAAGAGGTTAGGTGGGCACACCGACGGATGGGGTTGTTTCTCTGAGCGTCCGTCTTCCGTCCCAACGCGGCTACAACCATGATTCCTTCTTTACGAAAGCAATTCAACGACAATTTTACTGGCGACAAGTACCGGACGTTCTTGCGGCGGGTGGATGCTGTTTGCGGGACGCACGTGTCGTTTCGGTTGTCGGAGACGCCTTGTTTTTTTCCTAGGGACTTGATTGAGCGGATGGCTCGGGATGGGGAGGCGCTGGTTCGACAGCTTGTTGACAGCCCGTCTTATCTGGCGAAATCGGATTCGGCGGTGCCGGCGGAGTTCAAGGTTCCAAACGAACCGGGGCATCCGATGTTTGTGCAGGTGGATTTTGGATTGGTGCGGGATGCACACGGCGAACTGCAGCCAAGGCTGGTCGAGTTGCAGGCCTTCCCTTCCCTCTACGCCTATCAGCCTTCCCTGGCTGATGCCTATGTCGACGTTTATGGACTGGATCGGCGGCTCAAGTATTTATTGAGCGGTCTGGAGGGTTCTTCTTATCGCGAGATGTTACGACGGGCGATTGTGGGGACGCAGGATCCGGAGAATGTGATTTTGATGGAGATCGACCCCCTGCATCAGAAGACGCTGCCGGATTTTCTTTTGACGGAGAAGATGCTGGGCGTGCGGACCGTCGATATTGTGGACATCAAGAAGGAAGGGTCGCGTCTTTATTACGAGCGCGACGGGAAGCGCGTGCCGGTCCGGCGGATTTATAACCGGGCGATCGTGGATGAGTTGGAGCGGAAGAATGTGAAGCTTGGATTTGATTGGCGGGATGAGCTGGATGTGGAGTGGGCGGGGCATCCGAATTGGTATTTCCGGATCAGCAAGTTTTCGATTCCCTATTTGAAGCATGCTTCGGTTCCGAAGACCTGGTTTCTGGATCGGATGGAAGAAGTTCCTGCGGATCTCGAGAATTACGCTCTGAAACCTCTGTATTCTTTTGCTGGATTGGGCGTTGTGATTGCACCGAAGAAGGAAGATATTCTGGCGATTCCGGCGGAGAAGCGGCCTTACTACATTTTGCAGGAGCGAATGCACTTTGAGCCGGTGATCGAGACTCCGTTTGGCGGGACGAAGGCGGAGGTGCGGGTGATGTATGTGTGGCTCGAGGAGTTGACGCCCGTGCTGACGATTATCCGCATGGGGCGCGGGTTGATGATGGGCGTGGATCACAACAAGAATATGGAGTGGGTGGGAGCGTCCGCAGGATTTTTCCTCGACTAAGAGAAAGGCCCCACCCTCGTTCGCGAAGAACGCGAAAGAAGGATGGGGCAACCCGTTCAAAAGCTGGTTGTACACTGACCTGCTTGACGCATTGTTGAACTTACTTTCCGACGTAGCCTTTTGGACTGCCTACGCCGGTGCAGAGATCGTAGCTGGGTCCGGCGGTGTCTCCGTCGTAGAAGCCGCAGAAACCTTGACTGATATCAAAGTAATCTGCCGCGTAGGTGGACGCCGTAGCGAACGCACCGTAAATAGTGGTGAGTTCGGCGTTGCTCGATGCGGCGAAGTGACCAGCGCGATTGACGATGCCGGCCCAAAGGGGCGAGGCAACACTGGTGCCACCGAAGACATACCAGCAGCATCCGGTGGTGGCGTTGTTGTCGTAGACCCAGACGCCGGTGTTGGGGTTGGCCACAGCAGCAACGTCAGGGACCTGGCGATGACTGGCGCTGGGCAGAACGCTCTGGTAGCTGGGGCGCGCTTCGAATTGGCTCAAGCCACCGCCACCGTCTTCCCACGCGGCTTCGCGGATGAAGTTGCCGAAGGACGCGCCGGAGCCGACTCGGCGAGTGGTGGTGCCGCCGACGGCGACAACATTAGGAGAAGAGCTGGGCCACTGGACACCGGCGAAATCGCCGGTCGAGGCGAAGTAGACGACGTTGGCCGTGGTGAAGTGGGAATCGAGCGTGGTCTGGCCGGAGAATTCGCCGCCACCCCAGCTGTTGGTGACTTCACCGCCGCCGGCGGCCGCGACCATCTTGCTGGCGCAGTCTTCAGCGGCCATCAGGTCATTGAAGGAGTTGGTCTGAGCTTCCACGAGGAAGATTTTGGCGCGCGGCGCCATGGCGTGAACCATCTCGATATCGAGCGCCTGTTCGCCTTCCCATCCAGCATTGCCGGCGGGCTGCGCTCCGTTGCAACCGTTGGTGCCGCCGGCGAAGACAACCTTGAATGTGGAAGTGGTCATCGCGGCGAGACCGAACTGCGCCGAGTAGGCGTTCAGATCGGCGAGGGCGGTTGGGTAGAAGTAGGCGTCGACGATTCCGACGGCCTTGCTGCCGCCGGTGGGATTGGCGGAGGAAACGTTTGGATTGCAGCCCGTCGACGATTTTGTGAGGTGATAGACGCAACCGACCGAGGCCGGGG
>Ga0265338_10005515_pt1 | contig 16490 bp, 4 predicted proteins | sample 42126metaG_FD_193579 | JGI IMG/M metagenome (GOLD analysis project Ga0265338, IMG submission 193579) | Rhizosphere microbial communities from Carex aquatilis grown in University of Washington, Seatle, WA, United States - 4-21-26 metaG | ecosystem: Host-associated > Plants > Roots > Rhizosphere >... | reverse complement strand
TCACCAATCACTCGTTTTGTACAATGAATTCGGTACATCGTTTTCAACAATCCTATTCATTGTCACCCCCCGCATTCTCCATGCCGAACACTATTGGCGAGACGCGTGCGCTCCCCAAAACTGACTGCATCATTGCGGCTAAGCGCTTCTGATTCAGGGCGGGTCGATCCATCAGGAAACGTTGTGAGTCGTTCGAACCCTCTTAAAACTTGCGTTATACAGAGAAGTAAATATACTTACACCAATTCCAAAGGTGTTTGATCCGGCAACTTTTTGCGTCTGGATGGCACTAGGCTGAAGCTCAACATGCTGAATGTCCAAAAAGTTGTCCTTCGCAATTCCACTACTGCGAAATTTCTTCTCATCGGCGCTTTTCCGATTTTTGGATTGCCTGGGTTGCCGGTCGTGAATTTGCGCTCTCAAACGCTACCGGGCCGCTTCGTGGCGCACTCGGGTTGAAGACTACCTATGAAAATATCACACCCCCGTTTTCCCAGTCTGAGTGGCAGGCCTGGCAAGTTGATTTATTTGGCGTCGATTTTTTTGCTGATGAGCGGCCCGGCCCGGGCGGCTTTGCCGTCGGGTTGGAGTGATGCGGATATTGGTTCGCCGGGCAGCGCCGGCTCCGCGGGTGACACGAACGGCGGCTGGACGGTGAGTGGTGGCGGTGCGGATATTTGGAACAACTCCGACCAATTCAATTACGCCAGCACCGCGATCAGCGGCGACGGCTACATCATCGCCCGGGTGAGCAGTCTGCAAAACACCGATTCGGGCGGCTGGTCCAAAGCCGGGCTCATGTTCCGCAACGACAGCACCGCTGGCTCAGCCAATGTGAGCATCATTCAATCATTCACCCACGGGATCAGCTTCCAGTGGCGGAGTACCGCGGGCGGCAGTTCGGCCAATACGACCGTGGCCGGAATCAACGCGCCGATCTGGCTGAAACTGGCTCGCTCGAATGCGAATTTCATCGGCTCGTACAGCACCGACGGTAATAATTGGGTGCAGGTCGGCAGCCAATCCGTTTCCATGAACAACACGGTGCTGGTTGGCCTCGATGTGACCGCGCACAACAATGCCGCGCTGAACACCGCCACTTTCACGAACGTCAGCGTGACGGCGATCGTGGTGACAAATCCCATCGTCATCAACCTGCCCGCATCGCCGGTGCTGGGCAAGTCCGCGACGCTCAACGGCCAGATCGTTTCGCCGGGAGTGAGCACGCCGTTCGTCACCATTTATTATGGACCGACCGACGGCAGCAGCAACGCGGCTGCGTGGGCGAATAGCATTTCGATTGGCCAAACCAACGGAAGTTTTGGTGCGTTAATCACCGGGTTGGCGACGAATACGACTTACTATTTCACCGCCTTCGCGACCAACACCGGCGGCCCGACCTGGGCCGGTCCATCGCTGAGTTTCACCACGTTGGCGGCCGATCCGTTTGTGACGCCGGTCTCGGTGTTGACCTATCACTACGACAACACGCGGCAGGGGCAGAACACCAACGAAACCCTGCTGACACCCGGGAACGTGAACACCAACTCGTTCGGAAAACTTTTTTCGTATGCGCTGGACGGTTACGTCTTCGCCGAGCCGCTCATCATGACCAACGTGGTGATCCCGGGCCAGGGGACGCATAACGTGCTGTTTGTCGCGACCGAACACGACACGTTGTATGCGCTGGACGCCGACAGCAACAAGGCGGGCACGAACAGCGGCGTGTTGTGGAAACGAAATGTGGGCTTGTCGGCGACGAGCGCGGGCGCGCCTTTCGGCGGGCGCTATAACGGCGGCACCGGCTACACCGACATTGTTCCCGAAGTTGGTATCACGGGAACACCGGTGATTGACGCGAATACGGGCACGATTTACGTGGACGCTTTCACGCGTGACGTGGTGGGCAGCACCACAAGCTACAATCATCGCATCCACGCGTTGGACGTGGCGACCGGCGATGAACGGCCTTACAGCCCCGTGATTGTGGCCGGCTCCGTGCCCGGCACCGGCGTGGGCAGTTCGGGCGGCGTGCAGACATTTTCCGCCATTCAGCACGGCGCGCGGCCGGCCTTGTGCCTGGCGAACGGCATCCTGGTGGTGTCTTACGCCAGTTACGCCGACACCGATCCGTATCACGGCTGGGTGTTCGCCTACAACGCGGCGAATTTCAACCAGTTGGGCGTTTTCAACACCACACCGAACGCGAGCGTCGCGGATTTCGGGGGCAACGCGGCCGAGGGCGGCATCTGGCAGGGCGGCGGCGGCCTCTGCGTGGACTCGAGCAACAATATCTATTTTGAAACCGGCAATGGCTCGTTCAGCGCCAACACCAACGGCGGCGATTATGCCGATACGGTCTTAAAACTCTCAATTACCAACGGCCTGGCGGTTGCGGACTATTTCACGCCATTCGACCAGGCGACGCTGGCGGCGCAGGACACTGACCTGGGCGCTTCCGGTCCTCTGCTGTTGCCTGATTCCGTTGGCACGGTGGCGCATCCCCATCTCATGGTTGGCGTCGGCAAGTCGGGCAAAGTTTATCTCATTGACCGCGACAACATGGGCCACTGGCAGGGCGGCAGCGACGGCCAGATTGTGCAATCCTTCAGCTCCGGCGGCGGCATGTGGAGTCCGCCCACGTATTGGAACAAGTTGCTCTACCTGCAACCGAGCAGCGGCACGATGAGATCGTTCAGTGTCAGCAACGGATTCATCAATCCGACCGCCACGGCCACGGCGCCCGCCTCGTTCGGCAGCGGCAACGGCAGCCCGGTGATTTCCGCCAACGGCGCGAACAACGGCATTGCCTGGGTGCTGAACAATAATTCCGGCAACTCCGGCAGTGCGGGAGCGCTTTATGCGTTCAACGCCTTGAATATTTCGCAAATGCTTTGGAACAGTTCGCAATTGGGGTCGCGCGACAGCACCGGGCCGGGGGTCAAAATGACCACGCTGACGGTTGCCGGCGGGAAGGTCTATGTCGGGGGGCAATACACGCTCTCGGTTTATGGATTGTCGTCGTTCCTGACACCTCCGGTCATCACCCCCAGTGGCGGCATATTCACGAATTCCATTGTGGTGACCATCAGCAACACCGCGCCGAGCGCCTCGGTTTATTACACGCTGGACGGCACCTCGCCGACCACGAACTCCGCGGTATACACGGGTCCGATTGTCGTCACGAATACGCTCACGGTTAAAGCGGCCGCGCTGAAAGCCGGCGCGGTGGACAGCGCCGTGACGAGCGCGAGTTTCATCAATAGTTCTTCGGTGGGAACCGGCACGGGCCTCACCGGCGCTTACTATTCCAACCACACGTCAGCCGATCCGTTCTCCGGTTCACCCACGCTGGTGCGCACCGATTCCACCGTCAATTTTAACTGGGGCACCGGGTCGCCGGATGCCAGCATCAGCGCGGACACATTCACCGTTCGCTGGACGGGTTCGGTGCAGCCGCAATTCACCGAGAACTACACATTTTACGCGACCACGGATGACGGCGTGCGTTTGTGGGTCAACGGGCAGTTGCTGGCCAGCAATTGGGTAAGCCAGGCGCCGACCACGGTCTCCGGCACGATCGCCCTGAAGGCCCAGCAGATTTACAGCGTCACGATGGAATATTTCGAGAATACGGGCGGTGCTTCCGCGCAACTGGCCTGGGGCAGCCCCTCGACACCGCAGGCCACCATCCCGCAGACGCAACTCTACCCGTACACGAATCCGCCGCCGGCGGTGGCTCTCACGGCACCGGCCAACGGGGCAAGCTACACGGCCGCGGCGAGCCTCACGGTGACGGCGGATGCCGACGCGCCTTACAATCCGATCAGCGCGGTGAACTTTTACGCGAACGGAACGTTGCTCGGCAGCGTGACGGACCTTCCTTACACGGTCACGACCACCGGCCTGGGCGCGGGAGCTTACACCATCACGGCGGTTGCCATCGACGGCAGCGGCCTCATGACCACCTCCGCGCCGGTCAATATTACTGTCACGGCGGGAAGCGGGCAGGCGTATGGTTTGACGAGCCGCGGAACGTCACCGGCATTTTACAACATGCCGACCACTTCGCTCGGCTCTTTACCGGCGTTGCTTTCGCAGACGGGAGTATTCAGCAACACGCCGAGCATGATTGTATCGAACGGTCTGGTGCCCTACGTGCCGAACACGCCGCTGTGGTCCGATGGGGCGGTCAAGACGCGTTACATGGCTGTGCCCAACAATGGCGGCGCCATCACGCCCAGCCAGCAAATCGCCTTCGGGACCAACGGTTATTGGACGTTCCCCGCGGGCACCGTGTTTGTGAAAACATTCGAGTTGAACACGGACACGTCGAATTCGAACATCCTCCGCCGCCTGGAAACCCGCCTGCTGGTGCGAGACATCAATGGGGCCGTTTACGGCGTGACTTATAAATGGCGCCCGGACAACAGCGACGCCGATTTGCTTTCGAGCAGCTTGTATGAGGATATCGCCATCACGAACGCGACCGGTGTGAACACGCAGAGCTGGTATTATCCCAGTCCGTCCGATTGCCTTTCCTGTCACACCCCGGTGGCGAACTATGTTCTCGGCTTGAACACGCGCCAATTGAACGGCCTTTACACCTACGCCTCAACCGGCGTGACCGACAATCAATTGCGAACGCTGAACCGGCTCGGCTTGTTCAATCCCGCGTTTGACGAATCGGGGATCACGAATTTTGAAAAACTTTCGCCGCTGGGAAATACCAGCGTGAGCTTCGAGGAACGCGCGCGGTCCTATCTCGACGCCAACTGCTCGCAGTGCCATCAGCCGGGCGGAACGGGCATCACCTTCGATGGGCGCTACGAAACGCCGTTGGCCAACCAGAACCTCATCAACGGCGGGTTGGATGGCAACGGCCTGGCGATGATTGTGCCGAGAGACATCTGGCGCTCGGAAATCCATCAGCGGATGGACACGACAAACAGCGTGATCCGAATGCCGCCCCTGGCGCGACAGTTGATCGATTCGAACGCGGTGGCCGTGCTGGAAGGTTGGATCAACAGCCTGCCCGGCACTCCGGCGCAAGCGCCGCCGAGTATCGTGCCGAACGGCGGATTGTTCTTCAACAACGTCGGCATCACGTTACAGGCGGCGGACCCCAACGCGGCGATTTACTACACGCTGGACGGCTCGCAGCCGACGAGCAATTCCTGGTTGTATGCCAGCACCTTTAATTTGACGAGCAACGCGGTCGTTTCCGCGAGCGCGTATCGAACGGGCTACGTCAACAGCATGACCGCGAACGCCTCGTTCTTTGTGCAACCGATCCGGTTCGCGACGCAGAGTTTCTCCGGCGGGACATTCCAGGCGCAGTTTTTCGCTGCGCCCGGCAGCAACTATGTCCTGGAAGCCTCGACGAACCTGATGGATTGGACGCCGATCGTCACGAATCCGGCAATCGCGACGAATGTGCTGAATTTCGTGGACCCGAACGCGAGCAATTTCACCCGGCGTTATTATCGCGTGTTGCAGCAGTGAAGACGGGCGCAAAGCGCTTGCGCCTTTGAAATGCGGCGGTAGGGACGGTGCGCTTGCGCCGTCCCCGCCCGCGCAGTAGCGGGCGGAATCGATGACGCCCGCGGCGCAACCACAACCCGCGCTGCACCGCTGCCGCGCGGTTTGTCTTTTTAATCAAGGGTGTCAGGCCCCGATTCGCGATCCTGGGGCGGGTCCAGTTGTTCGAAGATTTCACACTTAATCGGAATGGATATTTGCAGCGATATGAGATTTAACTTTGCGATTGGATGGAAGCGAACGCGGTCGTTTTGGCTCGTGGCCGGCGCCATTGTCGTCGGCCTGCTGCTCACGGCTCGCCCCGGCTGCGCCCAAATCTGGAACGCCCGTTTTCCCAGCGGGAATTCGGGGGAATACTTTCAGAGCATCGCTTCCTCCACAAATGGGTCCACGCTGGTGGTTGTCTCCAGCGATTCGGCAAACACCGCGTCTTCGATCGGCCAAATTTTTGTGTCCACCAATTTCGGCGTAAACTGGCGGACCGCTGCGGCGCCAATTAACTGGTGGACCTCCGTGGCTTGTTCGGCCAATGGAACCAAGATGGTCGCTTCAGCCATTAATCCCAGCCATTCGGCGCTGGCCGGGATTTACACTTCGTCGGATTCAGGCGCAACCTGGCAACAGAGCGCTGCTTCGCCCAAAGTGGGGACTGGCGGTCCATTCAGTTCCGCTGGAGCCATCGCTTCGTCCGCTGACGGCACGAAAGTGATTTTGGCGGCGGGCGGTATTTTCCTCTCCACTGATTCGGGAGCAACGTGGCAACCGACGGTCATAACCAATGGAATGACGGGCGTCGCGTCATCAGCGGATGGCACGAATCTGGTGGCCGTGGGGTATGGCACGAACGCGGGGGTCATTTACCACTCGGGCGATTCGGGCGCGACCTGGTCCTCATTCACTCTGCCCGCGGGTTTTACAAATGCTGCCAGCTCCGTCGCGTCTTCGGCTGATGGCCGAAAATTGGTGGCGGCCGGCTATTGGATTTACACCTCGACCAATTATGGCGCGACCTGGCAGAAGCAATCGGGCGCGCCGTCCGGCGGGTCGCAGGCAGGATACTGGGCCACGGTCGCTTCTTCGGGCGATGGAGCCAGCCTGGTGGTTGGGGGGCAATTAGGCACCCGGGAAGTCTGCACCTCGCTCGATTCAGGCGTGACTTGGGTGTCCAACAATATCCCGAGCCTCAGCGCCCTCCCTTGGTTCTCAGTGGCTATTTCCGCCGACGGCAAAAAAGTCGCCGCGGTGCCGATGGCCACTGGAATTGGAATCTTCACGGCGTCGCTCGACGGATTGGGTGAGAGCCTCGCGGCCACTCCCACGCGCGTGGATCTGCAAGACCAAATCGAAGTGACCATGACGGTCCACAACGGGACGACCAACACGCTGACCGACGTTCAAGTGGACGGTGCCATCACCAAGAGCGGCGCAGGCGGTGTTTCTTTCACGGGTTTCTCGGGCCCGTCGGTCGTGCTAAGCCTCCCGCCCGGTACCAATGCCATCTTGACTTACGAATACACGGCGACGAATTACGGCGTGGTCACCTTCTCGGCCACGGCGGTGGGGCAGGGGCCGGAAGGCGCGGTGTACGGCATCCCGGCGACCAGCGGCAAGGTGGCCATTTATCCCACGTGCGATTTAATGGTCAAGACGACGGCGAAAGACGACACAAATTTCCTGGGCGTGGGCGAGTTCCAGCAACCGCCTCCCTACAATGACCAGAAGCTGAATCTCGCCATCGGTACCAACGGCGCCGCCGCGTACGTTATGCGGATGCAGAACGGTTCGCGGGTGGCGCACACGTTTGTGCTTCGCGCCCAGACCAACCCCGATTTTCCCAATTGGAATATCCAAGTGCTGGCGAACAGCGCGAACATCCTGGATGCTCTGACCGGCCCGGATGGATGGACGACGCCGTCGCTGGCTCCCGGAGCCACTTTCGACCTGCAAGTGTCGCTCTCGCCAATGGCCAATGCCGGCCTGTCGGACCGACCTTTTGTTGGGATCGGAGCCTTTCCAGACAGCACCACCATTGATTACGCTTTGGATGCCGTCCAATTGAGCGCCCTCCTGGTGCCGGTGCCGATTGAGGGGTCCCTCTACGCTCTCAACGCGAACGGGCTTACGGCGGACAGCATTGCGGCAGGCAATAACGACATCAACGCCCTCCTGGTGCCGGTGACCGACCCCACCATTCTGGCCGCCCAATCATTAATCCACGCCGGACTGGTGGCGGACGGCGTCACGCCGCTGCTCATCCAACTGACTGCCGATCCGTCCGCCCTCGCCCAATATCCGCAGGGTGTGCAGTTTTCCATTCAACCAACCATCGGGGGTGGAACGCTCAACGGCGATCCAATCGGCCAGCGCTTTCAAGTCCTGCAAAATGGCGCCTGGCAACCCCTCACCCCGGCGGACTCGTTCACGTTGACGGCAACCAACAACGTTGGATACCTCGAACTGCTTCCGATCTCGTCCGACGACGTGAGGTTGCGCGGGGCCAACCAGCTCAGCGTGGATCTCAGCGTGGTGGATACGGGAAGCAGCTCGCAATGCGGGGATATCCAATTCACCATCTGCAAACCGCCAATTGCATTGCTTCACGGCTATAATACCTCCGGGGATTGGGGCGACGAATTTAAGTCTATCCTGGGCGCTTCGCGGCCCTATTATCCGCAGGCTCCGAACGATAACTTTGTCGTCACGGTTAAATACCTTCAGGACATCGTGACCAACGGTCTTCTGTCCCGAATTCAGGCCTACAAAGGCATGCCCGTGTATGAGAATACGGTTGCCCGACTGGATGTCAGCGCCCGGGCGGCGTTGGACCAACTGACATCGGCGATGGCCCCGTTGCATGATCAATGGGCGTTCACGCGTTTCGATGTCGTGGCGCATAGCCAGGGTGGTGTGCTCGCGCGGATGCTGTGCAACGCCAATTTCAATGATTACGTCAACCAACCTTTTCGAAATGCGGATAACTTCAATCGCGGACGGTTCCATCGGGTCGTCACCATCGGATCGCCGCACAATGGCACGCGTCTCTTGCATTATTTGCTGGTTTTAAATAACTCGCCGAACCCGATAACCCTCCCTCAGATCGTTGGCAAGTTGGGTGTTTTCTCCCAGATTGCCCAGGAAAAATTTGATCCTTGGGGGCCGCAATTTATGGAAGTCAATGATCCCAGTCCGTCTGCCGATTGGTATCCGGACCCCGCTCCGATTTTCCATCTCGTGCGCCCGACCATTGATTACGGCACCTCGCCGGGGTTCGGCGATCTCACGCCTTCTTATCTGGCTCTCGGATTGGGCGGGCCCGATGGCGGATCTTCAGTTATTCCCCGCGGCTCCGATGGAGTGGTGGATTTTGACAGCATGGGCGCCAACGTGCCACCCGCGTCCGTCGCCGCCAATGTATACACCGTCCCGCCAGTTAACCTGATTTCCCACGCGGGACCTACCCAGCTATTTGGATCCACCAGCGTCGAGACAGAATCCACCGTTATCGCCCAACATGTGGTTGATGCCTTGGATCAAAATCCCTTCGTATCCCCCGCCAACATAATCTTCGACCGTTTTCCGCTGCCGTCGATCCTCGATCTGTCCCAGAAGCAAGCGATTGACGACTACGCCGCGAGCATCACCTTTCAAACATTCTCCAATCTGCTGCAGGCATTGCCGCAGCCGCACGTGGCCGGGGCCAGTTCCTACCCTTACCACCTGTTGTTCCCGACCAACCTGCCGCCGCAGGGCAATGTGGTTTGGTTTGTGCAGGTCTATGGGCCTGCTGGCATCACGAGCGATGGCGTGGAATTATCCGAAAGCGGCACCAACAACAGTCAGGTTATCGTCATAGTGGATAATGGTGTAGTCGGAGACGTGGTCCTGAGTGCAACTTACCAGTCGGCCAGCAACACCATTGTCGTGATTCCGCCCACGCTGGTCGTCTCCATGCAGCCGGCAGGCGTGACGCTGACCGGGATTCAAGTGCTACCCGCGAACATAGCCTTGCCGCCGGGTTCGACAATTTCACCCCAGGTCGTGGCGAACTACAGCGATGGATCCAGTTCGTTGCGCTATGTCACGGCGGATGCGCTCAAGGTTGTTTCCTCAAGACCGGCGACGGTGTCGGTGAGTGATCCGCTCAACTGGCAATTTTCCGCGGTCGGCACCGCGCAAGTCACGCTCACCTGGTCGGGCTTTAACGCGGTGAGCCAATTGACGGTTTTTGATCCGAGCGGTAATACGTCGCCCCCGCTTTCGCTCGTCCGTTCCGGGATTGGCCAACTGACGTATTCGTGGCCGGGCTTCACCACGTCCTATCAATTGGAAAGCAGCGCGGATTTGAAGGGGACCAACGGGTGGCACCCGGTGGCTGCGACACCGTTCAGCGCCGCCGGGCAGAGCTTCGTGACTCTTCCGATGACCAACGCCCAGCAATTTTACCGGCTGAAATTGCTGCCGTAAGGATGCCTTTATCCTGAAATCCGAGTTCCCGAAATCCGAAGGTTGAAATCGGCTTTGCATCCGGGAACAAAGAAAGTCTCAAAGAAATGGCTCGGGGATGGGAACTTTTCTGGTCTCGGAATTCGGATTTCGAAGTTCGGATTTGAGGTTCAGGCGTTCCCGCAGTCATTCTGATTAATTTGCGTCGAGAATTTGAACTATTACGAACGTCATATTGTATCTCTCGGCAGGTTTAAGGGTAGATTGTTGATTAGCCATAAGTGACAGGTCCAAATCGTTTGAAACAAACCACTGAGACCAACTCAAGCGGAAGCTTGGGTAATTCTCGCGCCTGGATCGCAGAAAACATGGCGGGCGCATTTTTTCAGAAAAGAAAGTGAACGGTATCGTCAGGCAATCCTAAAATGAAAACAGCACACACAACTTCAACAGCCGGATCAGGATCCTCCGTGACCGGCGGAAAATATTTCCCAGCAAGTGAAAAACGCCTGGCGGCCTTGAGGGTGTCTGTTTTTTTGGTGTTCGCGAGTTTGTCGATTTCCGCGCCGGTCGCGTTTGCGGCGGATGAAATCTGCGCCACCTGCGGCCAGGAAGTGCGCGTGAACGGAGAGTTCGCGCATCGCAAGGATAACGCGCCCGCCACGATCGAAGGCGTCACCGCCGAGAATACGGCGGCCTATCGTGAAGAGATCAATGGGAAAAACTTCACCGTTACCATCGCGCATTTGCCCGCGGGTCGATACACGATTTCCATCGGCGCAGCGGAAACCTCGGCGAGCGCAGCCGGTGAACGGGTGTTTGATGTGACGGCGGGCGATGTTTCGCTGGCGAAAAATTTCGACATTTTCGCCTCGGCCGGCGGCGCGCGCAAAGTGGCCACGATTACCGGCGCAGTCCAGCATGAGGACGATACGATCAAAGGGCCGCTGACGATTTCTTTTGCCGCGAGCGCGGGCGCGGCCAAGTTCAATAGCATCGAGGTGAAGAATTCTTCGGGCGCTTCAGTCGTGTCGTTGAACGCTTCGGAGTTGGCGGATGCGTTCACCGGTTCCGCCGCGCACATTCCGGAAATCACCGATCCACCGATCTGGCACGATCCCGCGCAGCCATTGAAAGCGCGCGCGGATGATTTGATTCGCCGGATGTCGCTGGCTGAAAAAGTGGGGCAATTGCAGAACGGCGCGCCGGCCATTCCGCGGATCGGGCTGCCGTCGTACGACTACTGGAACGAAGCATTGCACGGCGTCGCGAACGACGGCATTGCGACGGTATTCCCGGAACCGGTGGGCATGGCGTCCACGTGGAATCCGGAATTGCTGCACAAGGAAGGACACGTGGTCGGGGTGGAAGGCCGCGCCAAATATAACGATTACGTTTCCAAGCATGACGGCAACTCCAAATGGTGGACGGGCCTGACGTTCTGGACGCCGAACATCAACATTTTCCGCGACCCGCGCTGGGGCCGGGGCCAGGAAACCTACGGTGAGGATCCGTATCTCACCGGCGCCATTGCCGTCGATTTCATCCAGGGATTGCAGGGGGATGACCCCAAATACATGCTGGCGATGGGATGCGCCAAACATTACGCGGTTCATAGCGGCCCGGAAGCCGACCGCCATCGTTTCAATGCCGAACCCTCGGAACGCGATTTGTATGAGACCTACCTGCCGCAATTTGAACGCGCGGTGCGCGAGGGACATGTGGGCGGCGTCATGGGCGCTTACAGCGCGCTTTACGGCGTGCCCGATTGCGCCAGCACCTTCCTGCTCGACGATATTTTGCGCAAGCGCTGGGGCTTTGACGGTTACATCGTTTCGGACTGCGGCGCGATCGGCGATATTTCGAGCCAGCGCGCGCATCATTACGTGAACACGCCGGAGGAAGCGGCCGCGTTGGGCGTAAAGGCCGGCTGCGATCTCTGCTGCGGCGGCGAATACAATGCTTTGGCGCGCGCGGTGCAAAAAGGATTAATCACCGAAAAAGAAATCGACAACGCCCTGTATCACACCTTGTGGACGCGGTTCCGGCTTGGATTGTTCGATCCGGCGGACAAGGTCCCGTATTCGAAAATCACCATCGCTGACAACGACACGCCCGCCAGTCGGGACCTGGCGTTGCAAATCGCGCGGCAGGGGTTGGTGTTGCTGAAGAATGACGGCATCCTCCCGCTCAATCGCTCCAAGTACAAACACATCGCTGTCATCGGGCCGAACGCCGATTCCGTGGCCGCGCTGCAAGGGAATTACAACGGCTCGGCGTCGCATCCAGTGACGGTGTTGAAAGGCATTCGCCAGGCGCTGACGAACGCGAACGTCGAAGTGACCTATTCATCAGGCAGCCCGCTGACCACGGAAGTTGGTCGCGGCTTTGGACGCCGCGGCGCGCCCGCCGCTCCGCCTCGTCCTCCGGCGGAACTCCAGGCGGAAGCCGTCAGTAACGCGGTCACGGCTGACCTAATAATATATGTTGGTGGCATCAGCCCGGCGCTCGAAGGTGAGCAACACGACCGCACCAGCATCGAACTGCCCCAGGTGCAGGAAGATCTCGTTCATGCGCTTAAAACCACGGGCAAGCCGTTGGTGATGGTTAATTGCAGTGGTTCCGCGATTGCGCTGCCGTGGGAAGCCGACAATGTGCCCGCGATTCTCCAAGCGTGGTATCCGGGTGAGGAAGGCGGACGCGCCGTTGCCGAAGTGCTCTTTGGCGACGTGAACCCCTCCGGACATTTGCCGTTGACGTTCTACCGGGCCACGACAGATTTGCCCGCGTTCACGAACTATTCCATGGTTAACCGCACTTACCGCTTCTTCACCGGCCAACCGCTCTACGCGTTTGGTCACGGGTTGAGCTACACCAAGTTCGATTTCGCGAGCGGCAAACTGGCCTCGAAGAAGATCGCCGCCAGCGGCACCGCGAAAGTGACCTTCACGGTGAAGAACAGCGGCAAACTCGACGGGGATGAAGTGGCGCAGGTTTATTATCGTCACGTCAACTCGGCGGTTCCGCAGCCGAAAATGTCCTTGTGCGGTTTCGCCCGCGTGCATTTGAAACACGGCGAATCCGGCAAAGTCACCGTCGAAGTGCCCACGGAGCGCTTGCGCTATTGGGACACGGAGAAGAAGCAATACGTGGTGGAAGCGGGCCAATACGAGTTTCTCGTGGGGGCGGCGTCGGACGACATCCGGCTCACGCTACCCATGACCATTAGCGGCAGTTGATCGCGATGAATATGATCCCTGCCGTTCGCTCGCTCGTCCTCGGCGCGTGCGTTGGGTTGTTAATCCCCCAACTCATGGCTGCCGAGTCGCCGCGCGAACATCTGTCGCTCGACGCCAACTGGAAATTCCACCTCGGCGATGACTGGCCTGGTGCCGCCCATCTGGAAAATTCCGGTACGGGTTCCGGACCGGCGGGAGAGCGATTCGCCGACTCCGACTGGCGCGTGGTCAACGTGCCCCACGATTGGGCGATTGAATTGCCGTTCGACCCGACCGCCGACGGGGGCCACGGATTTAAAGCACTCGGAGGAAGTTTTCCGAGAAACAGCGTTGGATGGTATCGCCGGAAGTTTGATTTGCCGGCAAGCGATTCCGGCAAGAGGATCTGGCTGACCTTCGACGGGGTGTATCGCGACGCGGCGGTGTGGGTCAATGGCTGGTTCGTCCGGCATCACGAGGGCGGCTATTATCCGTTCCGCGAGGACGTCACAGACCTGCTGCGTTTCGGCGGCACGAATACGATTTCGGTGCGCGTGGACGCGACGAAATCCGAGGGCTGGTTCTACGAAGGCGCGGGAATTTACCGGCACGTGTGGCTGGACAAGACCGCGCCGATCCACCTGACACCGGATTCCACTTTTATCACCACGCCAGAGATCAGCGCAAAAAGGACGACGGTTCATCTTGAAACTCGGCTGGCCAACGACTCATCTGTGGCAACAACCGTCAGCGTCATGGCGACGATTTATGGCCCGCCCAACTCTGCGCCGGATGGAAGTTATGCATGCGGGGGAGAGTCCCCGTCCATCGTGATTCCCGCTCACGCGGCAACGGAGGTTGCGTTCGACGTAACAATTCCGTGGGAGGCCCGTTTGTGGAGTCCTGAAAAACCGGATTTGCACAGCGCCTGGATTCGACTGAGGGCCGCTGGCGAAACGCTTGATGACGCAAGGATTTCTTTCGGCATCCGCACCGTGGGCTTTGACGCCACGAACGGTTTTTTGCTGAACGGGAAGCATTACGAACTTTACGGCACCTGCAATCACCAGGACCACGCCGGCGTCGGCGCGGCGATCCCGGATGCGTTGCAGGAATTCCGCGTCAAACAGTTGAAAGCATTTGGATGTAATGCCATTCGCACGTCGCATAATCCGCCCACGCCGGAATTGCTCGAGGTATGCGACCGGCTCGGCTTGTTGGTCATGGACGAGAGCCGGTTGATGGGCAGCGACTCGGAGAACATGAAAAAGTGGGATGACCAGATCCGGCGCGACCGGAATCACGCGAGCGTGGCGATCTGGTGCATCGCCAATGAGCAATTCGCCGTGCAGGACACGCCGCAGGCGGGAAATGTCGCGCGGACGATGCAGGATTACGTCAAGCAACTCGACCCGACGCGCCCGGTGACCTATGCCGCGCCGGAAGGGAACGTGTACCGCGGCATTAATTCGGTCATCGAAGTGCGCGGCTGGAATTATCATTACGGTCCCGACGTGGATAAATATCATGCGGAGCATCCCGGCCAACCGAACGTCGGCACCGAGCAGGCCAGCGTCGTCGGTACACGCGGCATTTACACCAACGACCGGCCGCATGGTTATGTCGCCGCTTACGATGTCGTGTGGCCGGGTTGGACGACGACCGCGGAAAGCTGGTGGAGTTTCTTCGCCGAACGTCCCTGGCTCTCGGGCGGCTTTGTGTGGACGGGTTTTGATTATCGCGGCGAGCCGACGCCGTATGGGTGGCCGTGCATCAATTCGCATTTCGGCATTCTCGACACGTGTGGTTTCCCGAAGGATGTCTTTTACTATTACCAATCCTGGTGGACCACGAATACCGTGCTGCACCTGTTGCCGCACTGGAACTGGCCGGGCAGGGAAGGAAGCGAGATCCTGGTGGAGGCCTTCAGTAATTGCAGGCAGGTGGAACTCTTCTTGAACGGCGCCTCACTCGGCAAGCAGGAGATGAAACCGAATTCGAAGTTGAGTTGGCAGGTGAAATACGCGCCGGGAACTTTGAGCGCGAAAGGTTTTGACGCCAATGGCCAGGTCATCGCAGAAACCAAAGTCGAAACCACGGGCGACGCCGCGCAAATTCAACTCATACCCGACCGCAAAACCATCAATGCCGACGGTAAGGACGTGGCCGTGTTCACCGTGGCGGCGGTCGATGCCCAAGGCCGCGTGGTGCCCGTGGCGCAAAACAAGATCAACTTCGCCATCGCGGGGGCTGGCAAAATTATTGGAGTGGGCAACGGCGACCCGAGCTGTCACGAGCCGGACACGTTTATACCCAAGGGGCCGGTGCAGGATATCGCTGTGAACGACTGGCGCTGGAAGCTGGGGGAATTTTCGACGCGCCGCGGCCAGGCCACGCCCGAGTTTGCGCCGGAATTTGATGATTCATCCTGGGGCACCGTCAAGAAGGGTGACCTGCCTTTGAAGGAGAACGAGACGGCGATTTATCGCGCGCACGTCAAGCTGACACCGGCCGACCTCGATAATCCCAACCTGCAAATTCACTTCAGCTTGATCGACGACAATGGTTGGGTGTATGTCAACAATCAGCGCGTCGGCGAATCACACGACTGGAATAGCCAGCCGGTGTTCGAGGCCCGGAATGCGCTGCACGCCGGGGACAATGTCATCGCCGTGGGAGTGAAGAACGACGGGGGCGCGGGCGGCCTGAGCCCGGAAGTTTTTGTGGAAGTGGTCGGCAAACCCCAGGCGGCGCCGTGGTCGCGCAGTTTGTTCAACGGCCTGGCGCAAATCATCGTGCAGTCCACGCGAGAGGCCGGCGAATTGACATTGACCGCCAGTTCCGACAGTCTCAAACCGGCCACTGCAGCCGTGCAAACCCAAGCTTTCGCGCCGAGTCCATCTTTGCCATGAGTTGCCAGTCCCTACGAATGTAAAACGAAAGAAATATGAAAGTGAATCGAACCAGCCCGACCCAGTTTATGAGAAAACGTCTGTCTTTCGCCGTCATCATCAGCGTATTGGCCTTGCCGATTGCCTCGGCGTGGGCCGCAGTGACGGAGTCGAAGGAGTTGCCCAGCGGGGAGCAATTCACCGTTGATGGCGGCACGCTCCGCATTCAGTTCTGGTCCGACGACATTGTGCGCGCCACCTACGCCACGGGCGAAATCCCGAAGCTGGAGAGTCTCGCGGTCGTTGGCAGTCCGGTGTCCGTGCGCTTGAGCCGGAAGCAGGATGCCAAGAGTTTCACTTTAGTCGGGCCGCACCTCAAGGTGAAGGTCGACAAACA
>Ga0265338_10005514_pt1 | contig 16492 bp, 15 predicted proteins | sample 42126metaG_FD_193579 | JGI IMG/M metagenome (GOLD analysis project Ga0265338, IMG submission 193579) | Rhizosphere microbial communities from Carex aquatilis grown in University of Washington, Seatle, WA, United States - 4-21-26 metaG | ecosystem: Host-associated > Plants > Roots > Rhizosphere... | reverse complement strand
ACGCATTCTGCTTTGCCCAAATCCTCGACAGGATTCGGCGGGGACATCAAGTTCTTGGTTTGGATTCGTTCCGCCTAACCTCCTGGCTCTCTCCATTCTTTCCTTTATCCTTACAATCTAGCGGTCAGCGGTGATCGGACTTGGCGTCTGCGGGGGGAATACTTATGGCGCAAGGAAACGGGTTGCTGCAGTTTGGCAGTCACTATTCGGTGGAGGAGACGGTGCGGCGGCTGCAGGCGGCCTTTGTTGACAGGGGATTGCAGGTATTCGCCGTGATCGATCACAGCGGCGAGGCGGAGAAGGTTGGACTCAAGATGCGGCCGACGAAAGTGTTGATCTTCGGCAGCCCGAAGGGTGGGACGCCACTGATGATCGCAGCACCGAGCCTGGCGATCGACTTGCCGATGAAGGCTCTGGTGGCCGAGGACGCGGCGGGGAAGGTCTCGGTAACCTATAACGATCACGAGTACCTGCGTGATCGGCATGGGGTGCCGGCGGAGCTGATCAAGAATCTTGCCGGGGCGGGCGGTGTGATCGCGAAAGCTGTGGAATAATGCAGGCTCCGTTGCCGGGCAGCGGGGAGCGTGTGTTGGAGAATGCCAATCCCAATCGGGCGCGGGACCATCTGGCCAACGAGCGTACGTTTCTCGCGTGGGTGCGGACGGGCGCGGCGATTGTGGTGTTTGGATTCGCGATTGGACGCTTCTCGATTGCGATGCGGCAGCTGACGGCGATGCAAGGGCATCCGGTGCACACGGCGGGAATTTCGGTGTGGATGGGGTCGAGCGCAATTTTCGCGGGCGTGGTGCTGGTGGTGGCGGGGCTGATGCGTTATCGCAAGACGCGGGCGCAGTTGGATTCGGAGAAGTTCGAGCCGGCTGGGTTGTCGCTGGATCTGGTTACGATTCTGACGGTGGTGTTTGGGTTGGCGTTGGCGGGGTACTTGATTTACATGGAGAAAATGTTGGGGTAGGGCGGGGGGCTGAAGCCCCCGGCATTTTTCGACGTTCAACGCGGCCCTTGAAGGGCCGCTCTTCCATGGTGATGGTTAGCGCGGTGGTGTCCAAGAACCTATGGCGAACGATCAGGAAAAAGAGGCGGCGGCGCGGGCCAGTTTGCAGTTCGTGAAGGATGGCCAGGTGGTGGGGCTGGGGACGGGGTCGACGGCGGCTCACTTTATCAAGCTGCTGGGAGAGAAGGTGAAGAATGGCCTGCGCATTCGCGGGATTCCCACGTCGGTGCGGTCGCGGGATCTGGCGCTGAGCCTCGGGATTCCGCTCATCACGCTCGATGAATGCCAGGAGATTGCCGTCACCGTGGATGGAGCGGACGAGGTGGACCCGCAATTGCGGTTGATCAAGGGTGGTGGTGGGGCGATGTTGCGGGAGAAGATTGTGGCGTCGGCGACGAAGCAGTTGGTGATTGTGGCGGACGCTTCGAAGCAGGTGCCGGTGCTGGGGAAGTTTCCGTTGCCGGTGGAGGTGATCCAGTTCGCGCAGGCACTGGTGGCGAAAAGGATCTCGATGCTGGGGGCGGAAGTTTCCGTGCGAACGGGTGCTGACGGAAAGCCCTATGTGACGGACGAGAATAATCACATTCTCGATTGCCGGTTTGGGGAGATTCGGGATGCAGATGGGCTGGCTCGGCAGCTGAGCGATATGCCGGGCGTGGTGGAGCATGGGCTGTTTATCGGGATGGCGAAGGTGGCGCTGTTTGCGCGCGGGAGCGAGATTGTGGAGTTGCGACGGTAAGGAGCTGTCAGCAAAAAGCGCGCCGAGCTTCGCTCGGCTGGACAGCCGAGGGCAGCTGTCCCCACATGAGCCAGCGGGTACGGGTGGACTGGGGAGTGAGATAGAGATTCATGGCAGCTGGAGCGCAAACCCGGGAGTGGAGTGGGCCGTCGCGGCGGCGCGTGCCCAGGTTTCAGGTGCAGGCTCCGCTGGATGTGACGGTGCTGCGGTCGGGCGTACCGGACACGGTTCCGGGGCGATCGGTGAACGTGTGTGAGCGTGGGATCGCGGCCATGTTGGCCGGAGAGTTGGTTCCGGGCGAGTCGGTAGGCGTGGAAGTGAAGCTGCCGCTGGTGTCGGATCCGCTGCGGGCACGGGCGATGGTGCGGTATCAGGACAAGCTGCGCTGCGGGTTGGAGTTTGTCGGGCTCACGGCGGAGCAGCGCGCCGGGATTCGAGACTGGGCTAAGGGCGTGAAGGCAGAGTCGGACGGCAGTACGAGTTCGATCGCCGTGCTGGAACGAAAGACGGAGAGCAAGAAGCCGGAGGGCGGAGGCGGGACCGGAGGAGCGTCAGGCGGTCCGCCGCCGGGCAAGCCGGAGAAGAAGCGGCGCGGTATGGCATGGACCATCTTGCTGATCGTGGCCGCACTTGCCGTGGCGGCGTTCTGGTGGAAGTGGAACTCGGCGTGGAGGGAGTTGGAATCGGGACTCAAGAACGAGCAGACGATTTCGGCCGAGCAGCCGCAGGCGCAGGTTCCGGCCGAGGTCATGCAGAAGTTGCTGATCCATCGCGTTGAGCCGACGTATCCGGCGGAGGCGCGGCAGGCGAACCTGCAGGGAATTATCGCGCTCGACGTTGTGGTGGGGCGGGACGGTTCGGTGGTGAGCATGAAGGCGCTGAACGGTCCTGACGTGCTGGCGCATGCGGCGATGGATGCGCTGCGCTGGTGGAAGTTTGAACCCTATCGGGTGAATGGAGAACCGGCTGTCGTTGAGACAACGGTCGCGGTCGAGTTCAAGCGTTAGTCATTGAATTCCTGCACACAAAATTGTTCTTCGTTGACTTAGACTTCAGAGCCTCCTTAACATGCTGGCTCTCAAGCACACTGGTCTTCAGGTGGATTCATGCGAAACGGAAGCAGTTTCATCAATGGGATGTGGCGGACTGTGATCGCGCTATTGCTCGGCGCATCCTGCGTTGTCTCGCTAGCGGCGGATTCGCCGGATGACCGGCAGATTACCGATCCGAAGTCTGTGGTGTCGGCTACGAATCCGGCGGCGAGCCCTGTGCCCATTCCCCAGCTTTACTACACGCGGAGCACTTCAGAACCGGCTTGGTCGCCCAATGGGCGCGAGGTGGTTTTTACTACGAATCTGACGGGGCGATTCAATCTCTGGAAGGTGGCGGCCTCAGGAGGCTGGCCGATTCAGCTGTTGCAATCCGATGATCGCCAATCGGGCGCGGCCTGGTCCCCGGATGGAAAATGGATCGTCTTCGACCAGGACAGTGGTGGAGGTGAAATCTACGACCTGTTCGCCGTGCCGAGCGACGGAGGCGAAGCCATCAACGTCACGGATACTCCAGAAATCTCGGAGAGCGGTGCGCACTGGTCTCCGGATGGCAGCATGCTGGCGCTGTCGTACCGGCCAAAAGCTTCATCGACCACGAACCTTGCTCTGCTCGATTGGAAGACCCGAAAGGTCCGCAAACTTACCGATGAGCAAACCGCGAATCGCGAGTGGTACGGAGCGACATGGAGTGCGGACGGCAAGACCATTTACGCAGACCGCGCAAACGCCGGCGATACCGACTCTGACGTTTACCGCATTGATGTAGCCACCGGCAACCTTGAGAATCTCACGCCCCACCAGGGCGATGTCTTGTACTCGGTCTCGTCCGTTTCTCCCGATGGCCTCACGTTGCTGATCAGCTCCAACGAGAAGGGCGGATACGGGAATGTCGGGCTGCTCGATGTTGCCAGCAAGAAGCGAACCTGGGTTACAGATGTGAAGTGGGAGGCCAGCGCGGGGAGTTTCTCTCCTGATGGCAAGACCTTCACCTACACGGTGAACGCCGACGGGCGCGCCGATATTTATCTGGTAGAGCGCAAGAGCGGTCATGCGGCGAAGCTTTCCTTTCCGGAGGGGATTAATTTTCCCGCGGGCAATCCCACGGCCTATTCGTCGACCTCGGATCGCTTGCTGGTTTCGCATCAGAGTTCGACGCAACCGGCTGACTTGTGGGTGTACGACATTCCGGCTCACGCTTCGCGGCAGCTGACGTATTCCGCGGTCGCCAGCCTGAATCCTTTGCGTCTGCCGGGTTCTCAGCTGGTGCACTACAAGACCTTCGACGGAAAGACAATAAGCGCTTTCTTGTGGGTGCCGTTCAATCTGAAGCGGGATGGAAGCAACCCTGGAATCGTCCTCCCGCATGGCGGACCTACCGGTCAGACGGTTGACAGCTTCAACAAAACCGCTGCCGCTCTCGCCTCACGCGGTTATGTGTGCATCGCGCCCAACGTTCGCGGTTCCACTGGCTACGGGATGGAATTTCAGCGGGCGAACTACAAAGACATCGGTGGCGGCGATCTGCAGGACGAAGTCTACGCGGCGCATTTTCTCGCAGCTACCGGATACGTCGACGCCCACAAGATCGGCATTACAGGTGGTTCCTATGGTGGATATATGGCGATGATTGCGATCGGGAGAACGCCAGACGCTTGGGCCGCTGCGGTTGAACTGTTTGGCATCACCGATTGGTTGACCGAGCAGGAGCATGAAGAGCCGACGCTGCAGCAATACGATCAGTCAATTCTGGGAGACCCGGTGAAGGATCGCAAGTCTTATGAAGATGCGTCGCCCATCAAATATTTCAAGGATGCAAAGGCGCCTCTGCTGATCCTGCAGGGAGCTAACGACATTCGCGACCCTAAGGAGGAAGCGGAGCAGGCGGAAATGATCCTGAAAAAGGAAGGCAAGATTGTGGATGCGCACTACTATCCAGATGAAGGCCACGGCTTCGCCAAACGCGAGAACCAGATCGACGCCATGCAGCGAACCGTCGACTGGTTTGACCGATATCTCAAGAGCAAGCCGTGAGACCTGCGGTTGATCCTTGCTTAGAGCGAGTGCCATCCATCGAAAGCTGTTTCAGTTCTTGTTCTTTCGAAGGGCATGGAGAACCGCGATCCCGCTGATGGCGAAGCACCCTACGGCTCCGAGAGCGGCGACCATCATGAAGGTGGCGCTTAAGTGAGCAAAATCGGCGACGACCGAGGCGATCGCGAAAATCAGGCCCAGCACGTTAAGCCATAGGGGAGCGCGGACAGGCGTGCCGATGTCGTGACGCAGCCGAAGTTGAAGCAGGAGAGCGGCGAGTCCAATAGCCGCCACGACCACCAGGGCCAGGGGACTGAAGAAGGCACCGCGACCCGTATAAATGACGACGAGAGCGAGCGCGATCAGCAGCAGCCCGGCGGCGAAGATGGTCCATCGACGAGGCTTCGCCGTGGGGGACGGATTGGAAGTGGCGTCTGGCAAGGAGTCCCGCCCCAAGTTATACAGGGCAGGAGTGCGGTTTTCAATGCGGGAATCTGCGATTTGAGGTTACTGGACTACTCCTGTTGCAGGTCCTTCGCCGCCAGCTTCTTGGCCGTTTCCAGAGCATCCCCGGCGTCTACCTTCACATCCGGTTCGACGCCAGTGCCTTCCCAGTCGGTTCTTGAGATGGGATTGATCGGCCTGGTATCTGGAACACCGATACTGAAGTGATCATCGATACGATGGCGACGCACCATGTGGGCAGCGCCAGCCGTCGTTTCGCCCACAAGAGTGGCGCGCTTGAGCAGTTTGAGGTCGTAGCCAAACTCCTCCGCTCCAGAAAAGGTCGAGGCGGAGGTCAATACGTATGCAGGTTTATTCGCCAGCTTATTTCCTGTAACCGGCGATAGCGTCCAGGACTGCAGCGTCGAACCTTCCGACCGGTTATACAGATCGTCCAGATGCGTGGGGTGCTCGAAAAGATAGCTGGCCATCAACGCGACCATGCTCGGGGATCCGCCTTGGTTGTCGCGCAAATCAAAAATGATGGCGTCGGCCTGATTCAACGAGGCCATTTCCGCCGCAGCAGTGGGCTGGCAGAGAGAAGGGTCGGGAAAGGAATTGAATTTCAGATAGCCGATATTGTGCGGAAGAATAGCGCCTTTCTCGAAAGTACAATTGGTCCGCCTCATGTCCTTCCGATAACGGGCCAACTCTTCTGGCGTTGACCCAAGCACACCCTCCGATGATTTGATTGCGTTGTAAGCCACCTTCAAGTGCTGATCATGGCTTACATCTTGCATTTGTGCGGTGAGCAGCTTGGCAAAGGTTTCGCCATCGCTCGCCCCGCTGTCATCGCCGTTGTTCTCGTGGGCTCGGAGAGCGTTCGCGATTTTCTCAGCGACATTGGGATACACGTAATACTTCTCCAGATTGGCCACCGCTCCATCAATCACCCGATGCCGCGTCGTGGCGTCCAGTTTTGAATCTTCGGCGATCGCAGAAGGGACTCCCGCGACAGGGGCGACCGGATCCGTCGTACCTTGAGCCTTCGGCGCGTGCGATGTTTTTGTGACTTTTCGAAGCTTCGAGTCTGGCGCTGCCGACGCCGGAGTAGCGTGCTTCTGAGCTGCGATGGGTCTCGGGCTCGCCCCTGGAAGCGCGCCGGATGATGGCCGCAAAGCGCGCGGAGGCGCGGTTGATGCTGGGGATGGTGCTGCTGGAGATTCGGGTCGAGCAGGGATGGGCGCTCGACCCTGTGCAACGGAGGCCGGCGAGCCGCGCTGAGGATCGCTCTGACGCGCAGTCGGCGGGATCCATTGCGGGCGCTCAAATTGAACTTCCGGAATGCGCACGTGAAGGACCTGGATCCAGCTGTATTTGATGGCGAAGCAAGTGAGGCTGAAGACGGCGACGGACAGCAGAAGCCCATGGATGACTGCAGCGGCACGAGGACGGAAGGGATTCAGGGAAAGGAATAACGGGATGCCATCCATCGCGGGTTGGTGTGCGGGCGCTGGCGCCACATCGTGCAGGAATTCCGGGCGCAGTGTCCACTGTCGTGCCAGGGATAGAAGGCCATCCGCGAAAAGGCTGAGGGCAGTTGGTCGTCCTAAACCTAGTCCTCCTAAACCTGGTCGTCCTAAACAATGGTCGAAGATCGAGAGCATCTCGTCCGCGAATCGTTCGCGGAAGGCCGGTGGATGTAGCCTGAGCACGCAGCGGTAGAGAGGCCGAAGCATTACGCCCTCCGGGGCTTTGCCATTTGCAGACGCGAGCGCGCTTCGCGAACGACCTCGCCGAGGCGGGAGGTCTCGGCTGCAAGAACACCACGGCCGGCCGCAGTGAGCCGGTAGTAGCGGCGGCGCGGATCGTCGTCTGCGGGACGGTGGCCGAGTTCCTGCACCCATTGCCGCTGGATCAACTTCTGGAGATTGTCGTAGAGCGTTCCTGGACCCAGTTTGTATTTGCCATCTGACTGGCGGGCGATTTCCTGCATGATGGCGTAGCCGTGAAGATCGTCGCCGGCAAGCGAGAGCAGAATATGCAGCGTCGCTGGAGACAAGGGGAGGAAGGTTGTGTCGCCATCTTTCATAAGTCGGGATTCGTTATATCGGAGTCCGAGTTAGTTTGTCAAGAGGCATTGGGCAGGGAGCCGCCGGTGCCGGCCAGCCATTCTGCGGGGCGAGGGTCTCCGTTGTTGACCGCATAAAGGACGAGTTCGACGCGGGTGGAGATGCCCAACTTCTCGAATATCCGGAACAGATATTTCTTGATCGTGTGCTCGCTGAGATTCAATTCGCGCGCGATCTGGCGATTCGCCAACCCCTCGGCAACCAGTGCGACGACCTGCTCCTCGCGCGGCGTGAGCAGGCGGGTGCCGCTGGTGTTCAGGACGCGCAAGGAGGGAACCTCGGAGATCAGATCCATTACATAGTTGAGTTGTTCGGTGTTGGCCCAGATCTGTCCGGCCGCCACGCACGACAGGCATTTGCACAGCAGGCGGACGTTGGCATCGGTAATCGAGAAGATGCCGCGAGCGCCCGAGCGAAAAGCGCTCACCGCGAGTTCCCGGTCGCAGGAGTCGACGAGAAGAATTTTTGGGACTTCGCGGTGAGACAGGTGAAAGCGGCGCAGTGTCATCACGGTCTCGGGCACGCCGGCGGGCGGATTCAAGGATAGCAGCGCAACGTCTGGAAGTTGTGAGGTGACGGCCTGGAGTATGGAAATCGTGTCCATGGGACAAGTGGTGACGCGAAACTCCGGACGGCGGCGTAAAGCGCTGGTAAGCAACTGCGCCTGCATGCGACTGGAGTCCGCGACGAGGACGTTGATTACGTCCGAAGTGGCGGCGGACTGACTCATGATTACGGGTCTCCAAAAACATAAAGAGAAACGGTGACGCGATTGTAGGGAGAGGGAAACATGGTCTACAAGGAAACTGATCACAAAATCTAGGTACTACTCTCAAATTGGGAATTCTGTTTTTGGGTTGGCAGCGCGCAGGAAATCGTGGCGGGTGCTGTGGAAAGTCGGTCTCCGGCCCATGGACGGACTGGGAGAATGCGATCCAAAAAGGAACGCAGTTGCACGAAGGAGAGGCCGAATGGCGCGCGGAAACTGAGGTTACGATGGAAGCCGGTAGCTTCGGTTTACGAATTTCGACGTACCGCGATTAGCGCGTACCTGTGACATGACAAACACGCAAGTCTACTTTCGTGGGTACTCCATTCAGGGACGTGTCCTGCGTCCTTTCGTATCTCTCGCGACAGATTGAATATCCCGAAGCTGCTGATTCGATACGACCCTTGGTGCGTAGCGAGGTTGTGCGGGGCGCTGACAGCGGTCCACCTTTGTGGACGCTACTTCGCATGTCTTGCTGACTTGGGCGCGCGAGGTTAACTTGCGCAGTAGAGCATCACCGAAATGCGAGTGACGCTCGAAATTGAAATACGGCAAAGAAGAATGCAGCGCGTTTTCATATTCGTCCGATTCATAGCAACCGCGCTGCTGGTCTTGCAGTGTTGTTCGGCCGCGTTCGCGCAGGGTGAGAAGACAGCCTTGAGCGAAAACAAGGAGACTTCCCGATCCGGCTTTACCGGGGCAGGAGCGGGGGGCAGCAGTACAACGGCCGCAAAAACCGGAAGAGCGGATGGCCTGGGAAACCCTTCACTCGGAGGCGAGCGCCATCCGCTCTACCGGCTACGACCCAGCGATGTGGTCGAGATCAGCTTCACCGTTGCGCCGGAGTTCAACCAGACTCTTACGGTGCAGCCGGACGGTTACGTCATGTTGAAGGACGCCGGCATGGTCGAGGTACAGGATTTGAACCTGCAGCAATTCAGTGAGGCGGTACAGAAGGCATACCAGGGATATCTGCACGATCCGCAGGTCGCAGTCGCGCTGAAGGAATTCGAACGACCGTACTTCATTGTGGGAGGGCAGGTAGGGAAGCCTGGGAAATACGAACTACGGTCGGATACGACGGTGGCCGAAGCGGTGCAGATTGCGGGAGGCCTGACGCAGCAGGCGAAGCACTCCCAGGTGGTGCTGTTCCGGCGAGTCAATGACGATCTGGTGGAAGCGCGGCTGCTCAATCTGAAAAAGATGCTCAATGAGACCAGCCTCAAAGAAGATTCGCATCTTCGGCCGGGAGACATGGTGTTTGTCCCACAAAATACGATCTCAAAAATTGCCCGCTTCCTGACCAAGCCCTCCGTCAGCATGTATATGACTCCAGCTCAATTTTAGAGAAAGCTGTCCCTCACTCGCATGCCGGACGAAGACCCAATTCGTGGCCGAACACAGAACCCGACGCCGACCTTGCGGGAATTGGCGCAGGTACTGTTTCGTCAACGAAGGGTCTTCGTCTGCGTCTCAGTGCTGGTGATGGTCGCGGTGCTGCTGTATGTCTTTGCGGGCGCCAGGTATCAGGCGCAGATGAAGATCCTGGTCCGGCGAAACCGGGCGGATGCACCCGTGAGCGCGGGCGTGAACGCGCCGCTGGATCTGACGCGTGTGGCCACGACGGAAGAGGAATTGAATTCCGAGGTGGAGTTGCTTCGGGACGATGAGGTTCTGCGCCAAGCGGTGGAAGCGAACGGCGCGGGAGGACGCGACTGGCTGCACTTTCTGAGGTTGGGCGAAGGGCGTGCGCAGCGCGTGGAGAGGGCGGCGCGACGCCTGGGCAAGAAGCTGCATGTCGAGCCAGTGAAGAAGACCAGCCTGATCACAGTCAGCTACTCGTCGAGCGATCCGCAACAGGCGGCGAAGGTGTTGCAGTCCGTGGCGAACGCCTACCTGGAGAAGCATACCGTAGTGCAACGGCCGGGCGGGGAGGTTGGTTTCTTCGAGCAGTTGACGGGAGAGTCGCGCCGCGATCTTGATGAGGCAGAGCGCAAACTGGCGCAGTTCAGCGCCGGACATGGAGTGGTCGCGGCGTCCCAGGAGCGCGACTTGGCTCTGCAGAAGTCCAGCGAGATGGATGCCAGCTACCGGCAGACGCAGGTTGATCTGATTGAGACGCAGCAAAGAGTATCGGAACTCGAGGCCAGGTTGGCCACGCAGGCGGAGCGAACCACAACCCAGGTTCGGATTGCGGACAATCCGGAGTTGATGAAAGCGCTGAAGTCGAACCTGCTCGATCTGCAATTGAAGCGGACCCAACTGCTGACCAAGTTTGAGCCGAGCCACCGGCTGGTGCAGGAGGTGGATCGGCAGATTGTCCAGGCGGAAGAGGCAATTACGACGGAGAATACGTCTCCCCTGCGGGACGAGACCACCGACAAAAATGTGCACTATGAGTGGGCGAAATCCGAATTGCAACGGGCCCAAGTGCAATTGAAGGCGCTCCAAGCCCGCGCGTCGGCGACTGCTACTCAGCAGGCGGCATACCGGGCAATGACTCGGCAACTGGGAGACGAAGTGATCACGCAGGATGACTTGCTGAACACGGAGAAAGCGGCGCAGGAAAGCTATCTGCTGTACCTGAAGAAACAAGAAGAAGCGCGTATGGCGGATGCGCTCGATCAACGCGGCATTGTCAACGTTGCGATCGCGGAACAGCCGGTGGCTCCGGCGCTGCCTCTCTGGTCGACGTGGTTCCTGCTGGTGGTTGGAGTGGCCGCGGCGGGAGCGGTGGGCACCGGGGCTGCATTCGCAGCGGACTATGTCGACCCGGCATTTCGTACGCCGGACGACGTGCTCGCGTATCTGAACGCACCCGTATTGGCGTCCCTGCCCCGACACACGCGAGCGAGGCTATCGGCATGAGAGAGGGTTCATGAGCACAAGCTTGTTTCAGAATCCAGACCTGACGCTGACAGACGAACCGCAGGAAGTGTGTCCGGAATGGGTGAGCCCGCGGCCGGTGGCGGAATGGAATCCGGAGACTTTCGCGCGCGAGCAGATCCAGGGTCTGGTGCGTAGAGTCTTCTTTTCGAACCCGGAGCGTCCGGTTCGGCAAGTTGTATTCAGTGCCGCAGAGCCGGAGACGGATATACGGACTATCTGTCGCCGCGTGGGAGAGGCTCTAGCCCTGGAGACAGCGGGGACCGTGGCAGTGATGGGAGGGTGTCTGCAGCTCTTACAGAGTACAGAAGAGCAGCATCCGATTCCCGACCGGGGTACGAAGGATGCAAGCGTACCCCCGTTGCGGCGGATCGCGACCCGAATGCGCGGCAACTTGTGGCTGGTACCGGCAGCGGCCAGAAATCCGGCGACGACCGCATCGTTGCACTCCTATCTGGGCGAGCTGCGGCGGGAGTTTGAGTACTCGATTGTGGAAGCTCCGCCCGCCGGGGAGTCGTACGAAGCCACCGCAATGGCACAGTTCGCGGATGGAATCATTCTCGTGTTGTCAGCCCAGCGCACCCGGCGAGTCACGGCGCGCCGGATCAAAGAAACGATCGAGGACGCACATGCGCGGCTGCTTGGAACGGTACTCAGCGACCGGGTGTTTCCGATTCCCGAAGGAATTTACCGGCGGTTGTAGGGCGTGGCGGCAGAAGCGGTTGAGCATTTCTGTGGAAAAGCTGGGGAAAACGGAGTCGGGACTCAATGAGCGGAGCTATGCACTCAGGATGGCAATACAAATGAGCGGAGCGGCGCGAGTGGCGATGGCGCCTGCGGCTGAGCGGGAGGCGTGGTTTGCGGTGCAGACGCGGTACCGGTTTGAGAAGAAGGTGGCGTGGCAGTTGGCCGACAAGGGAATGGAAGTCTTTCTGCCGTTGCGGAAAGAGAGCCGCGCCTGGAGCGACCGCAATAAGGTGGTGACCGTGCCGCTGTTCCCGGGGTATGCCTTCGTGCGTTCCGATCGGTCGGTGGTCCTGCGACTTCTGGTGTTGCAGACCGCGGGGGTGATGGGGTTTGTGAGTTTTGCCGGGACCGCCGCGACTGTGCCGCAGAAACAGATTGAAGATTTGCAATTGCTGGTCGCCGAAGACGTTCCGTTTTCTTTTTCTCCGTTCCTGCAAGTGGGACGGCGTGTGCGGATTCGCGGTGGGTGTCTTCACGGCGTGGAAGGCCTGTTGACCGAGCGTGAGAAGAACAAACTCGTGATCTCGGTTGAGTCCATCCAGCGCTCGCTGGCAATCGAGATTCAGGGCTATGAAGTGGAAATGATCTGAACGTGTCCTCTCCTTTCTTAAATTCCAGGCAGCCGAAACCTCAGGTCGCTGACTGCGCAAGGTTGATTCCGGGAGCGGCGCCGGCCTTCCGCAAAGGCGAGAAGAAGCCCGCGCAATCGGTCAGGCCGTTTTCGTCAGAAAAGATCGCGTCGATCTCGGCGAACGCCGGGGCGAGTGCGTCGGAAGAGGCGCTCGGCCTGTTCGTGCCAAGGCCGATGCAGGGCCGCATGGCATTGCAGTGTCTGCGGTCGATTGCAGCTGACTTTGCGCTGGTCGGGCTGGACTGGTTGTTGCTCGGTGCGCTCCTGGTTCCGCTGCACTCGATGTATCCGGGCGTACGAGTCTTTGGATACGCGGCGGGTGTACCGCTTTCCCTGCTCGGGATTGGAGTGCTGCACGCAGCCCTCATCACCCTGATGGGTTTCACCGAGGGACTGTATGCCGGCACAAAGGATCCGCAGCAGCAGTCGCGAATTCTCGGCAAATCGGTTCTGTGGGCGACGACCGTGCTCTGTTTTGCATACGGCCTGCAGGGCGCTCCGTGGACGACGAGCGGTCTCTTCTGCCTGGCGGGTTTGATGCATTTCAGCGCGCTGTCGACGTGGCGATGGCAGAGCGAAAGACAGGACCATACTGAACCGCGTGGTGACATGCGCAACGTGCTCATCGTGGGGGCGGGGGGAGTCGGCCGGCGGGTCGCTTCGTATGTGGATGGGCATCCCGAGGCGGGGCGGATCGTGTGCGGGTTTCTTGACAATGACCGGCCGCTCGGCGACCGGGTGATCGGGCGAGTGAACGACCTGGCGCGGCTGGCGCGCACCGGATTTGTGGACGAAATAATTCTGGCGGCACCGGCCGACCGGGACATGACCCTCCAGGTTCTCCGTGAGTCGCGGCGCTTGCGGCTGGACGTGGAAATCGTTCCCGAGTTGTTCGGGTGCAAGCCGGAAGTCAGTGACGTCGAGCGGGTGGGCGACTTGCCGGTGATCTGCCTGCACGTCGAGCGGCTTCCGGCGGCTGGGCTCGTCCTGAAACGCGTGGTGGACGTTGTGGGAGCGGGGCTCGCGCTCCTGACGCTGTCGCCGCTGCTCGCGGTGATCTCCGGATTGATCAAACTGGATTCTCGCGGGCCCTTGCTGTATCGGGCGCAGCGGGCAGGTCGGAAGGCGAGGCCGTTCCGCTGCTTGAAATTTCGCACCATGGTCAGCAATGCGGAGGAACTGAAGAAAACTCTGAGGCTGGAGAACGAGAGGTCGGGGCCGTTTTTCAAGATCGCGGATGATCCGAGGATCACCCGTCTGGGGCGTCTCTTGCGGCGATACAGCCTGGACGAGCTTCCCCAGCTTTGGAACGTGGTGCGGGGAGAAATGAGTTTGGTGGGGCCGCGACCGCATCCCCTCGACGATTTTGCGGAGTACGAAATTGAGCACTTGGCACGGTTGGATGTGGTGCCGGGCATTACCGGGTTGTGGCAGGTGACGGCGCGTCGTGATCCGTCGTTTGAGCGTGGCATCGAGCTGGATCGCGAGTACATCCGCACCTGGAGCCTGAGGATGGACATGCGAATCCTGTTGAAGACAGTTGTGGCCGTAGTGCGGGGGAGCGGGGAGTGATGCAGGCGATTTCCCTACGTCCGCACGGACAAGGTGGACTTGCCGACGAGTTAACGCTGCGTGCGATACAGGTGGTACTACACCCGTTGCGAGGATTGATGGCGACGCCATCGCTTCTGCTTCTGGTGGCGCTGACCGCGATGCTGCTGCGGCATCCGGATGTCGCGTTCTACGCGATTGATCGCGCGGCCTTCGGACTACTCGTGGTGGGTGTTGTCGGGCGGGCAGTGGTGCTACGCGAGAGACTGTTTGTGCCCGAGCGCGCCACCTGGCCGATGATCGCGCTAACCGTGCTGGCATTGGCCAGCGTGGTTGGCCGGCCCTTCGACAACGAGGCCTGGAGCCTGCTGGCGGCGAAGTTCGTCGTGCCGTTCACTTTGTTTCATCTGGCGCGCCTCATCTTCCAGGATGAAAAACAATTCCACCATTTTGAAGTTTTCGCGCTGATTGTCCTGGCCTACTTGAGCTTCACTGCAATCGCGTTCCTTGTCGGCGCAAATTCTCTGATTTTTCCTCACTTCATTCTCGATCCAAGCCTGGGCCATCACGCCGACCGGGCGCGAGGCCCGCTGCTGCAGGCGGTGGCGAATGGTGTATCGCTGAACCTGCTGGGTCTAGTTGTGCTGCATGCATACCGGCGGGGAAGCGTGCGGGGAGCGAAGGTCGTGCTGGTGCTGGCCTCGTTACCCATTGCGATCCTCGCGACGATGACCCGCGCCGTCTGGTTGTCATTCGCGGGGACGGTGTTGGTTCTGCTCTTTGCTTCCAAGAAGTGTGCGCGCCGTCGCGCTTGTGTGAGTTTGGTGGTCGTTGCGGGCGTGGCGCTGGCCGTGGTTCTCGGATCGTCAGAAATGGGCGGCGCACTCGGCGAGCGGCTGGCAGAACGCGGTCCCCTCGACTATCGCCAGGCGGTGTACGCGGGCGGGTGGCAGATGTTTCTTGAGCGCCCTTTCACGGGCTGGGGTTTCCACCAGATGCCGGCAGAGCTGCCGCGATATGTGACTGGGTATGCCGAGAAAGTTCTGTATCCGCACAACACATATCTGGAATTGCTGGTCGAGCAAGGCGTCTTGGGACTGGCGTTATACCTGTGGCTGATGTGGGAACTCTGGAGACTGGGACGGGCCGCAATTCCGGCTGCAGAGCAAGGCGAATTTCTAAATCAGCAGTTCTACCGTTTGTGGCCGATCCTGCTCGCCGTGTACTGGGTGAATGCGGCAATGGTAGTGATGAGCTACCAGTTCGTGAATGGATTGCTGTTCACCATAGCGGGGATGCTGGCGGCCCAGCGACGGAGAATCGCGGAGGCTTCCCAATCATGCTGACCGTGGCCTATCTGGCAAACCAGTTTCCCTGTGCTGTCGAGCCTTACGTAGTCGAGGAGATTAAAGAACTGCGGGGGCGTGGAATTCAAGTGATCGCCGGCAGCGTACGGACGCCGAGAAACACGGACGCTCGCGCGATCGAGGACATGCCAGAGGTGGTCGTGCAGTCGCTGCATGGGATGGTTCTGCTGCGAGCTCTCCTGCTCTGCTGGCGCCGATGGAATCGGATTTCAGGCCTGGTCTCGCGAGTCGTGTTTCCCGGGCACGAAGGGCTCATCCAGCGGATTAAGGCGTTGATCCATACGTGGCTGGGAGCCTGCTATGCCGTAATGCTCGAAAACCGGGGAGTGGAGCACATCCACGTGCACCATGGGTATTTCGGTTCGTGGATCGCCATGGTCGCCGCGCAGTTGCTCGACGTTGGCTTCAGCATGACGCTGCACGGATCAGACTTGCTGCTGCATGGGACGTATCTCGATGTGAAGCTGGAGCGCTGCACCTTCTGTTTGACCGTGTCGGAGTATAACCGGCGCTACATCGTGGAGCACTATCCGAGCGCGAAGGCGGAGAAGATAGTCGTCTCGCGTTTGGGCGTCGCGCTGGCCGATCGGGTCCACGACGAGCGCCCGAGGACCGCCAAGGACTGCGGAGACTTCACCATTCTGGCCGTAGGCCGGCTGCATGCGGTAAAGGATCATGCATTTCTGGTGCGCGCCTGTGCCGAGCTTCGCGAGCGTGGCGTGCGCTTCGATTGCTCAATCGCGGGTGACGGACCTGAGCATCGCAACCTCGAGTTACTGATTCGGAAGTGTGGTCTCGATGGCAAAATAACGCTGCTCGGGCACGTCTCGCGCGAGCAGATGCCTTCCCTATACGACCGCGCCGACGTTGTGGTGTTGACCAGCCGCAGCGAAGGTATTCCGCTGGTGCTGATGGAGGCAATGGCACGCGGGAAGATCGTGCTGGCGCCTGCGATTACCGGCATTCCCGAACTTGTTGTCGCCGGCAAGACCGGATATTTGTACGAGCCCGGATCGCTCGATGATCTGGTGTACCGCCTCCACTTTATTCATTCGCTCATGCGGGCATCCGATGGTCCCTCGGTTCATCCCTACATTGGTTCGGCCGTCCGTCAACTGGACTGGGTGCGGC